>Ga0307378_10002870_pt1 | contig 25710 bp, 20 predicted proteins | sample UN1MG_FD_202238 | JGI IMG/M metagenome (GOLD analysis project Ga0307378, IMG submission 202238) | Soil microbial communities from Risofladan, Vaasa, Finland - UN-1 | ecosystem: Environmental > Terrestrial > Soil > Coastal area > Acid sulfate soil | place: Finland: Risofladan, Vaasa | collected...
GCTTTGCTTTCCACAGTCGTACCCTAATCCCTTCTGGCTCTATACCCTCTGATATGGATCTTAGATCATCTAACAGTTCATCTATGTTCTGGTAGCGCTCATCCGGATTCTTCTCAAGAGCCTTGGCCACAACCTGCTCTATAGACACCGGAATCTCTGAGCGCAAATCCGTGATAGGCTTTGGCTGCTCATTCAAAATGGAATATATAACAGCCTGATCATGCTCTCCCTTGAAAGGCAATTGACCGCTGAACATTTCATAAAGAACCACACCTAATGACCAGATATCTGTGCGCTGATCAACCTCTTCACCGCGTGCCTGTTGGGGAGACATGTAGGCAATCGTCCCCATTGTCATCCCTTCCTTTGTTACCAGAGTCGTTCCTGTTACCCTGGCCAGACCAAAATCCATTATCTTCGCCTGGTCTTTCTCGGTCACCATGATGTTGGCACTCTTGATGTCCCTGTGCACTACTCCTTTCTTATGAGCCTCCTGCAAACCCTCGGCTGCTTGGATGGCAATCCTCAGGGCTTCATATATCTCAAAAGGACCAGATTCAATCTTCTTCTTTAAGCTCTCCCCTTCTATATAAGCCATAGAGATAAAGGTTTTTTCCTCAGTCTCATCAAATTCATAAACAGTACATATATGGGGATGATCCAGGGCAGCAGCAGCCTGCGCCTCGCGCATGAATCGATCTTTTACCTCCGAGATGTGTGTTAATTCTTGAGGAAGAAATTTCAAGGCAACAGTCCGCTTAAGCTTTGTATCCTGAGCTTTGTAGACAACTCCCATACCTCCTCTACCAAGTTCTTCGATGATCTGGTATCTTCCTGCAAAAGTTGTCCCTTTGATTAAATCCTTGACCGGTGTTTGGAGGGTCTTGGTGTGAGCTAAGGCGGCATCTTCTGGCAATTGAAACTTGGTCCCGCATTTCCCGCAGAAAAGGGTATCCTCCGGATTCTCAAACTGACATTCGAGGCATCTATTTCCCACTGCTGTCCCTTTAATATAGTTTTAGAAAGAATATCAAGGAATCAGGAAGCTGTCAACTATCTCTGTCAGTTTTAGAAATAATAGACATTCTAAGTAAACTATGGTAAAAACGAAATTGTTTCTGAATAACCTTTTAAATCAGCTTTGGCATTAAAAAGGAGGGAAACATGAAACGCCTAAGCATAATCAGTATTTTCCTGATCTTATCTTTTCTCCTGATTCTGCCCTCAACTACTCTCGCCCAAAGAAATAAAGTCCGACCAAGCCTGAAAGCCAGTGTCATGCAACGACTGGGAATTGACACCGATATCACCATCGAATACAGCAGGCCTGGGGTTAAAGGCAGAAAAATTTGGGGAGAACTCGTGCCTTATGGCCTGGCACCCGGAAATAAATACTCCAACGATAAGCCTTTTCCATGGAGAACGGGCGCCAACGAAAACACAACCATAGAATTCAGCAAAGACGTCCTTATTGAGGGGAATAAACTGCCGGCGGGTAAATACGGCATCCATATGATCCCTTCAGAAAAAGATTGGATCATCATCTTCAACAAGAACAACTCCGCCTGGGGAAGCTTCTCCTATAACCAGGAAGAAGATGCCCTCCGGGTAACCGTAATTCCTGTAGAGGCTCCCCACCAAGAGTGGATGATGTTCGGATTTGACAATCTGGCAGGAACGTCTGCAACCGCTTTCCTCCACTGGGAAAAGTTGATGGTGCCGTTTAAAATCGAGCTGCCCAAAGAATAAGCAAAATCTGAGTTCAAGATTCTTTTACGAGCTTTAGTTACTGTATCTGTTTGCTTTTAATAAGATCAAATATCGTTCTCATTAGTTAGGATTAGACATTCAATAATATTCAATCAAGCACCCTAATTCTATCTAGCCTGAAATGGAAGGAAAATTGAAAAAGTATATTGCTATCCTATTTGCCTGTGCGTTATTTCTTAACTTGAATGCGCCTCCCTCACAGATTGAACTCCTCAATGCTGCGGAGTTGCAGATTGCTCTTCACAAACTCAATATTCTCGGCAGTGTTCTTTACATCGAAGCTCATCCGGATGATGAAAACACGTCGGCCTTGGCCTATTTTTCAATAGGCCGAAAATACCGCACAGCGTACTTGTCCCTTACGCGCGGTGACGGGGGCCAAAACCTGATCGGCCCCGAAAAAGGAGCTGAAATCGGGATCATCCGAACCCAAGAGCTCATGGCCGCCCGCCGCAACGACAGCGCCGAACAATTTTTTACGCGCGCTATCGATTTCGGTTACTCCAAAGCACCTGAGGAAACCTTATCTTTTTGGGGAAAAGAAGCCATCCTGGCCGACATAGTCTGGGTCATTCGAATCTTCCGTCCGGATGTGATCATCGCCCGTTCTCTTGGCGAGGGATACAGGGGCCATGGCCACCACGCGGCCTCCGGCAAGCTGACCAAGGAAGCTTTTCGTGCGGCCGCAGATTCTAATAAATTTCCGGAACAATTGCATCATGTGCAGGCCTGGCAGGCCCAAAGATTATTCTGGAACAGATGGCGGCGCGGTCAGCAAGAAATGGCCAATGCCTTAACGATTGACACTGGCGAGTACAATCCTCTGCTTGGCAAATCATACTCGGAAATCGGTGCGGAAAGCCGATCCATGCACAAAAGCCAGGGATTCGGTTCATCCGGTCGACGGGGAGCCAGCTACGACTACTACCAGCTCATAGAGGGCACCCCCGCGACCACAGACCTCTTCGACGGAATCGATACATCCTGGCAGCGAGTCCCCGGTGGCCAAAAGGTTGGACGCATGCTGGCTAAGATTATAGACACTTTTGATCCTCAACACCCGTCAAAATCCCTCCCAAGCCTGCTGGCTGTCTATACTAAATTGACCGAGTTAGATGAGACGTATTGGGTCAAGATCAAAAAAAGAGAGCTGCTGCAGGTTATCCAGTCTTGTGCCGGACTCTGGATTGAGGCGATTTCTCCTGATTTTTCTGCCGCTCCCGGCGATGAAATTAAGATACAAACCACAATTGTCAATCGGTCGGAATACCCATTCAGAATTCAAGAAATAGATTTTTATGAACTTGCTTCTGATTCTGACTTAGACATCCTTCTCAAAAACAACGACCCCCAAACTTTTGAGAAAACCATCCGAGTTCCCAAGGATTTTCCGATTTCACAACCCTACTGGCTAAAATCCCTCCCAAAAAAAGCAATGTTTTCCATCCGGGAACAAAACCTTATCGGATTGGATGAAAATCCGCCTTCGATCAGTGTGAATATCAAATTAAGCACTGATAACAGCCTTTTAGAGTACTCTGTTCCCCTGCTTTATCGATGGACGGATAGGGTTGCTGGTGAACAATACAGGCCTTTTGAAATCAGGCCTAGGATAACAGTTCAGATAGAAGACAAAGTCAAAATTTTCACCAAGGATGATTCCCAGGAACTTCGGGTAAAATTAAAAAGCCACTCTCCGAATGCCGCAGGCACTATCCACCTCACAGGGCCTCCACAGTGGCGTGTCACCCCGGAAAGCATTCCATTTGTCTTGGCCAACAAATATGAAGAAACGAAAGTCACGTTTAAAGTCACCCCGCCTAATAATTCAGATGAAGCCATCTTGACTGCCGTAGCAGAGATCAACGGGGAAAAGCTTGAGCGTGATTTAGTGGAAATTTCCTACGCCCACATCAAAAGGCAGGTGTATTTCCCCGCAAGCCGCGTAAAGGCCATCAAAATGGATATTAAGCATGCGGGAACTAAACTCGGTTACATCATGGGCTCCGGTGACGAAGTCGCGGATAGTTTGCTTAATCTCGGCTACGAGGTGACACTGCTTGATGATGATATGCTCGAAAGAGCGGATCTTAGCCAATTCGATGCCATCATAGCTGGAATAAGAGCCTACAACACCAGGGAACGTCTTAAAAATACCTCTCCACGTCTTCTTCAGTACGTCAAGGACGGCGGGACTTTCATCGTCCAATACAATGTGTTTCGCGGATTACAGACTACAAACATTGGTCCTTATCCTTTTACCATCGGAAGGGATCGGGTGAGTGAAGAAACCGCTCCGGTCGCATTCCTCAACCCACAACATCCTCTCTTAAATTTTCCCAACAAAATCACGCAAAAAGATTTTGATGGCTGGGTTCAAGAAAGAGGTTTATACTTTGCTACGGTATGGGACGAAAGATATGAACCAATTCTTACATCCTCTGACACCCATGAGTCGGATAAAAAAGGAGGTTTGTTGTATACTCGCTTTGGGAAAGGCGTTTTTATCTATACAGGATATTCATGGTTCCGGCAGCTGCCGGCGGGTGTTCCGGGTGCGTACCGCCTTTTCGCCAACATGATTTCTTCTGGAGATGCCCATGGAAAATGAACGAATTGAGAACAAGGAAATAGATCAGGAAAAGCCGCCCATCTTATCGTCATGGAACCGGCTGTACACGGTGGTCTTACTGAATCTGGCCCTGCTCATAGTGCTTTTCTATCTTTTTACCAAAGCTTTTGATTAGAGGATAACAGAGATTCAGGCTATGTTCCCGATATCAATTGTATTTTAATAGTCCCCGATGGTGATACCGACATATAAGCTGCCCAACATATCATCCCTCGTGTATGATTATTTTTATGAGTACGACAAGGTCAGTGAGTTTTTTTCGGGTAATTTTCGCGATCACGCCGCATACTCCCTGCAAACCGAGAAAGTCAGATCACGCGACCTTCCGCGGGAACAATTGGCCGCCATATTAAAAGAGCAAAATCTAAGTTACGGATGCGGGGCTCAAACGGTCGGGAATATCAAAAAGTTCATTCAAGATAAGGCCTGCGCAGTCGTAACCGGGCAGCAGGTCGGATTATTTTCAGGTCCCCTCTACACCATCTTCAAAGCGCTGACAGCGATCAAGCTCACCGAATCCCTCAACCAAACAAGCCTGGGGTGCTTTGTGCCGGTCTTTTGGCTGGCATCGAATGATCACGACTTTGCAGAGATAAATCACATTACCCTTCTAGACAAAGAAAACCGGATCGATGACATTAAATACCAGGGGCATTCAGCCAGCCTCAAAACACCGGTTTCGAAAGTCGTACTCTCAGCGGAAATTTCGAATTGTATTCAACAACTTAAAGATTTAACCCATGATTCCGAATTCAAACCGGAAATTCTGTCGCAATTAGGTACAGCCTATCAGGCCGGCCGGTCGTTTGTTGAAGCTTTTGCCCAGTGGATGACACGATTGTTCAAGTCCTATGGTCTTATATTCATTGATGCCGCGCATCCTGACTTAAAGGACCTGGGTAAAGATGTTTTTTATGCCGAGATCGCCCAAAACTCACCCTCAACACAGTGCGCCCTGGAAACTTCACGAAAATTGACACAAAAAAACTACAGCACACAAATTCAACTACATGAGGGGATTTTGAATTTATTTCTTGCGGAGGACGAAAGGAACAGCATCCAATTCAGGAATGGCGATTACAGCATAAAAGGTAGGCCACAAGCGTTTAAGAAAGATGAACTCCTCCAACTTTTGGAGAAGCAACCTCATAAATTCAGCCCTAATGTCCTGCTGCGTCCCCTGTATCAGGACACACTTTTGCCGACCGTCGCCTATGTGGGGGGGCTGAGTGAAGTAGCCTACTTTGCCCAGATGAAAGAGGTTTACGAAAAATTTAATTTACCAATGCCGATTATCTATCCGAGGAAAAGTCTCACGCTTATCGAAAAAAAGGTGGACAAAGTTTTAAAAACTTACAGCCTGAAAGTTCAGGATATATGGCAGAACGCGGATGTCAAAATCAATGAAATCGCTAAAGAAAAAATCCCTAAATCCCTTGATAAAGCTTTTCAGACCACAGCATCTCATCTTGATAAAGATTTGACAGACATCAAGCAGGAAACATTGGCTTTTGAACCTACGCTGGAAAAATCAGTCGATCTTACCATTGGGAAAATCCATCACCAAATTAGCCTTCTGGAAAAGAAAATTCTCAAGGCTTCAAAAAAACAGAACACCATCATAACGCAGCGAATCCACTTAGCGAAAAGTAGTCTTTACCCAAATCAGCGCTTACAGGAAAGGTTATTCAACATCACACCATTTCTCATTAAATACGGTTTTACACTAATGGAAAGGCTTTACCAAGCTGTTGATATAAAACATCATGATCATCAGCTTTTTAAATTGTAAAAGATGTAAATACCCAAACTGGAGATTGAAATGAAACTCGATGCTTTAGCTTTCGGAGCTCACGCAGACGATGTGGAGTTGGCCTGCAGTGGCACGATCATAAAATTGGGAGCCTCAGGGCATAAAACCGGGGTCATTACGCTAACCCGGGGAGAGATGGCGACTCGGGGCAGTGCCGAAATCCGCGCTCAAGAGTTTGCACAATCCGCTAAAATTATGGGCCTAGCTTCTCACAAGATGCTGGATATCCCAGACGGCCGGATTGAAGTCACATGGGAGAATAAGATAAAAATTATAAAGGAGATTCGCACTTATAAACCCAGAATCGTTTTCACTCCCTATTGGGTCTCCCGCCATCCGGACCACGAAAAAGCGTCTCATCTCGTTCGTGAAGCTGCCTACCTCTCCGGGCTAAAAAAACTGAAAACGGATCAGGAACCCTATAGGCCATACAAAGTCATTTACTACCAGACACGCTTCGAGTTCAAACCATCTTTTATCGTTGACATCTCTGATTTTCACGCACAAAAGATGAAAGCTATTCTCTCCTACAAATCGCAACTTCACCATCAGGATAAGGCAGAATTCGGAGATGATGAAACTCTGCTCAGCAGACCTGAATTCCTGGACAGAATCGAAACTCGAGACAAACAATACGGCACATATATCGGCGTGAAATACGGCGAGCCTTTTCTGGTTCGGGAAGCAATGAAAATTAATGATCCTGTTGATTTTTTCGATAAGGAATATCTGGAGACGATTCCCTGAGAATCCACGGTTTTATAAATATTTCAGGTTAAGCATTTACCATGAAAGTTGGAATAGTATGTTACCCGACACACGGCGGCAGCGGTGTCGTGGCTTCGGAATTAGCGATCGGCCTTGCCAAAAAAGGGCACGAAATCCACATCGTGAGCTATGCTACCCCCTTTCGCTTGCGCTCTTTTCATCAGAATATCTTTATCCATGAGGTGGGAATTGCGAGCTATCCGCTGTTTAAATATCCGCCGTATGCTCTTGGACTGGCAACAAAATTAGTGGAACTGGTTGAGGCCTATGATCTCGAGCTTATCCATGCCCATTATGCTGTTCCCCACGCAGCCAGTGCCTATTTGGCGAAGCAGATTTTGAATTCGCAGTTGATAAAAATCATCACCACACTGCACGGAACGGATATAACACTGGTCGGGTCCGATCAATCATTTCGCCGGGTCATAAAATTCACTATCGAAAAATCCGACGGTGTCACTGCGGTTTCCGACTATTTGAAACAACAGACCATCCGAGAATTCGACATTCAGCGTGAGATACGGGTAATCCACAATTTTATCGACCCCGTTCGACCGGCACAACGTCGCAACCAGTGTGATCGAGAATCTTATGCGCCGCATGGAGAAAAGATCCTTATGCACGCCTCCAATTTCCGTCCGGTAAAAAGAGTTGGAGACGTTGTCCGTATTTTCGCGGAGGTTCATGCCAGAATCCCGGCAAAACTCATATTGATCGGTGATGGACCGGAGCGACCTTTCATCCAGCAATTGATTAAAGATTTGAAACTCAGTGCGGATGTGTATTTTCTGGGAGAACAGGATCATTTAGAACCTTTGTTCTTTTGTGCCGATCTCTTTCTTTTGCCCAGCGAACAAGAGAGCTTTGGGTTGACGGCGCTCGAAGCCATGAACTGCAGTGTTCCGGTGATAGCTACCGAAACCGGAGGTTTACCAGAAGTCATCACACACGGCAAAACAGGGTATCTTTATCCTGTGGGTGAAATAAAAAAAATGGCGGAAAAATCCATCGAACTTTTGAGCAGCCCAGAAAAACATGAGTTATTTAAGCAGCAAGCAAGGAAACGAGCCACCCAGTCTTTCAATGCAGATCAAATCATTCCTCAATACGAAGCCTTTTATGAGGAAATATTAAGAGCTAAGCAGAAAACGCCATAAATTTTCGGCCTTAAGACCGATAAAATCATAAACCATGAGCAACTTTGACTGGATATTGATGATTTCTTTTCTCGTATTTGTCGCGGTCTATGGCATCTGGAAGACCCGGGGGAAAAAAGACATCAACGGTTACATTCTGGCGAACAGATCGACCCCCTGGTACACAATCACGCTTTCTATCATGGCAACACAGGCCAGTGCCATTACTTTTCTTTCCGGACCGGGACAGGCCTATGTGGACGGAATGCGTTTTGTGCAGATCTATTTAGGCCTCCCGATCGCCATGGTCATCATCTCCATTATAGCTGTCCCCCATTTCCATAGACTAAAAGTTTTCACGGCCTATGAGTTTTTGGAGAAGCGTTTTGATTTGAAAAACCGCACGTTAGGGAGCATTCTCTTTCTCATACAACGGGGATTAGCTTGCGGATTCACCATCCTTGCCCCGTCCTTGATCATTTCAGTGCTTCTCGGGTGGGATATTCGTCTCACGATTTTCATGATCGGGGGCCTAGTCATCTTGTACACCGCCACCGGCGGAACCGACGCCGTCTATAAAACTCATCTTTTGCAGATGGGTATAATAACCGTGGGGATGGGAGCGGCGTTTTTCATGATTTTTCGCTTACTGCCGCCCGACATTTCCTTTCTGGATGCTGTCCATGTGGCGGGCAAAACGGGGAAATTAAACGTCATAACCTCCGCTTTTGACTGGAAAGACCGTTACAACATCTGGTCCGGCCTGATCGGAGGAACATTCCTGGCCCTTTCGTACTTCGGAACGGACCAATCGCAAGTGCAGCGTTATCTCTCCGGACGTTCGATAGCACAAAGTCGTTTCGGCCTACTTGCGAATGGGGTTTTCAAGCTTCCTATGCAGTTCTCCATTCTTTTCACAGGAGCTATGATTTTTGTCTTTTTCCAGTTCGTGACACCACCAATTTTTTTCAACTCAGTCGAAACCGCTAATATCAAAAACAGCTCCTATTCCCAAGCTTATCAGGAACTTGAAACCAAACATGAGCGCGTCCATAAAGAGAAACAAACTCATATTCGGGATATGCTGACTGCTATCGAGAGCCGTGCGGATTCAGATTCAGATCAAGCCATCCAAATGCTGCAGAAATCGCGAGCATCGGAGTCAAAGATCAGAGAAGAAGCCACTGCACTCATTAAAAAAGCCAATCCGAATGCCGACACCAACGATATCAACTATATCTTTTTAAGTTTTGTTATAAACTTCTTACCGGCGGGACTGGTCGGGCTGATTCTCGCCTCTATTCTCTCGGCTTCAATGTCCTCCTCTTCTGCTGAATTGAATGCCCTGGCCTCAGTCACTGTCGTAGATATTTACAAACGTGCATTCAAGAGAAAGGCCTCGGACCGGCATTATCTTATCGCATCCAAACTAGCCACGGTTTTCTGGGGAGTCTATGCCATCAGTTTTGCGCTGTTTGCCAACCGTCTAGGATCGCTAATCGAAGCTGTTAATATTCTGGGTTCTCTTTTTTATGGAACGATTCTAGGAATTTTCATAATAGCTTTCTGCTTCAAGAATATCGGAGGAAACGCCACCTTTATCGCAGCCCTCATCGCAGAGCTGACCGTATTAGCCTGCTATTTTTTCACCGAGATTCCCTACCTGTGGTTTAATGTGATCGGATGTGTTGTGCTCATCGCTCTGGCTCATTTAATGAACCCTCTCTTTATGATGATAAACAAAAATAAAGCTTAACGCTGCCCTTTAAAAACGAATCATAACTTTTTATCTTAGTAGTGAACAATAATCTAAGTGTGTACCAGATAAGGAACATAAGCTACCGTCACTCCAAATACTCAAGGTTTTAAAATCCCAAGAGTTATTGAGCGATTTCCTGTCTTTACTATCTAATCTCTCTCCAAAAACCGATATCACAGGAAAAACTGATGTAATATTTAGAAAATATTTGACTTTTTAGGTTTACGCCTATAAAATGTTTCGTATTAGTGCTAAAAATAACACTTTAGAGAAATGATGCTTTTTCAAGCCACATTTATTATTTCAAAATACTTGGCGGGCAAAATCCACAAAACACATAATGGAAGCCAATAAAATGCAATATGTTCAATTAAAAGAATCCTTAAAAGATTTTACTGTTTTCTCCCTCAATGATATTAGAAGAATTGATAATACTTTTCACCGTAGAAGATTAAATGAATGGCAGGACAAGGGTTATATCAAGAAAGTAGTAAAGGGGTATTATATTTTTTCAGATTTAGAACTCAACGAGAATGTCCTCTTTGAAATAGCAAATAGAATATACAGCCCATCGTATATTTCTTTCGAGATGGGGCTTTTTTATTATCATATGATTCCTGAAAGCGTATATGGCATAACCTCTGCCTCTAGCCGTCGGACTTACAAGTTTAAAACCCCCATAGCCGAATTTAATTATAAAACGATCAAACCTGAACTTTTCTTTGGCTATGATATTATCAGGTATGATAATAAATATTTTAAGATTGCCAGTCCAGAGAAAGCCATTTTGGATTATTTCTATATAAATTCCCACCTAAAGAAAGAAAGTGATTTTGCGAGCCTTCGTATAAATAAGGATATGTTTTCTGAGCAGATCGGAACAAAAAGACTGTATGCGTTTCTTAAAAAATTTGGCCAAAAGACTCTAAAGAATAGGATAAATTCTTTTTTAGAGTTCTTGTCTGCTGAAAGGCGAGTATGAAAAATGCTTGATATAAATCAAATAGAATCTTTTTATCCTGAAACTATGAGGCCTTTTAAGAGGAATCTCTTGCGTGAGTATATGCAATACAAAATTTTAGAGGTTATTTTTGACTCAAGATATGGTGATAAGTTAGCTTTTATGGGAGGGACGGTAACGCGTATTATACATTCAAACACAAGATTCTCCGAAGATTTGGACTTTGATAATTTAGGTCTAAATGAAAATGAATTCAGACTATTAATACAATCAATACAGAAGAGGTTGAAACTTCAAGGATATAACATAGAAGCTAAAAATGTTTTTAGAGATGCATACAGATCCTATTTAAGAATTCCTGATGTGCTTTTTGAAAATAAACTTTCTGATCACAGAAAGGAAAAACTTTTAATTCAAATTGACACAGAATCGCAAGGATTTCATTATCAGCTTGACAAAATTATTATAAACAAATTTGATGTCTTCTTGCGGATAAATGTTGTTCCACCCGATATATTATTGGCTCAAAAAATATATTGTATTTTTGAACGCAAGAGGCCTCTGGGCAGAGACTTTTATGATGCTATTTTTCTCTTGGGGAAAACAAAACCAAACCTCGACTTTCTGAAGCTAAAACTAAAGATTAAAGACAAAGTTGATTTAAAAAGCAAACTTTTATTGAAATGTAAAAAACTTAATCTTAAACAGTTAGCTGAAGATGTGGAACAATTTTTGTTCGTGCCAAGCGATTCAAAAAAAGTTTTACTCTTTTACGATTATATAAAGAAATGTGAATTTTGAATGTTTTCAAGTTGTGTCGTACCCTAGCCCGGCAACTTCTAAGAAATTAAGGAGATTACAAAAATGATAAAAGCCATAACCTTTGATTGCTGGGACACTTTGTTAGATGACGATGAAAGCAGGGATAAAAAGAGAAAGGAGTATTTTTGCCTTATTTTTAAAGATCATGGATTCCCGGTTACTCAAGATGAGATGAATGAGCTTTTTTCCGAAGAGGCTAAACTGTTCCAGAACCATATTACTGAGCACAAAAAAACCCAGAACAGCAGGGCCCGGATCGAGACTATCTTGAAGCTTGCAGGAGTTCAGATTCCAGCATCAGAAGTCAACAAAATATCAGAGTACAGCGACCAGGTTGCCTTAGAATTTCGTCCTCTGGTTATACCTGGAATAAAAGATGCGCTCGACGTTTTATCAAAGATTTATAAACTGGGAGTTATCTGCAATACTGGATGGCATTCGGCGAAGACAGTAAGACAATTGCTCAAAGATTACGATTTTCCTAAATATTTTTCCCATCTTACTTTCTCTGATGAGGCGGGAGTTGCCAAACCTCACAAACAGATATTTGAATACACATTGGAAAAGTTGGGTTTTGGAACAGAAGAGGCAGTCCATATAGGAGATTCAGAGTACTCAGACATTGTTGGTGCTAAACAAGCCAACATGCGGGCTATATTATTTACCGGCGTCAATGATAAATACAAGGATAATAATTCTGCTGATACTACCATCAGCATCTATGACAACCTTGTAGAAATCCTGGAGAAAATGTAATCGAGTCCTGTGGAAAATTTGGTTAAATTAAAAACAGCGATTAAAGGGAAGAAAATTCTCGTTTTCGGACCACCAGGCTGCGGGAAAGGAAACAGGTCAAGGGATTTAGAAGCGTTAGGCCTAGTTCATGTTTCTTCTGGAATTGCCTTAAGAGCGAAGGTTCGTGATGATCCTGATTCAGAATTATCAAAAAAAGCAGTTGACTTTATGAAACGGGGTGAGCTAGTTCCTGATGATATCGTTGTTCCCATCATCATGGAACATTTGAATAGGGAGGAGTGCCGCAAAAATGGTTTTGTTCTGGACGGTTTCTCCCGAACCAAAGCCCAAGCAGATGTCCTGTTTTCACGGGTCGGCATTGATCTTGTTCTCTATTTAGATGTGCCACACAAGTTTCTGCTGTATGGTATTGTTGAAGGAAACCGCCGGGTATGCATCGATTGCGCCACAGGATACAGTGATTTCGACCCCCCCAGAAAGGAAGGTATATGTGATAAATGCGGAGGTAAGCTCATCAGACGTACGGATGATAATATCAAAACCGTCGAAAATCGACTGAAGCTCTACGAAGAACAAACAAAGCCCTTTCTACAAGATATACAGACAAAAACAAACGTAGAGATTCTTCCGATTACTGTGAATGACGAAGAAGTGATTGATGATAAATATTTGAAGAAGTTAAAAGGACGGGTTTATTGGGCGCAAACCGATCAGGGCGGCAAAGCGAGAATGTTGAATCTTGAAGGAATGAAAAAGAGGCTCTATAATTTACTGGCAGAAACATTTATTGTTCCCGCCAAATGAGATTAGCTTTTAAAGTCCTTTATTTTTACTAATAACTCTCTTAAAACTTTTTCTTCTTCTTGAATTTCAAGCATTTTCAAGGAAATTAACCTTTGGGCGACTTTGGCAATTGATTTAGCTTGTTCAACGTTAGATATGCCTTGTTCAAATAATTTAATCTCTTCTTCTAATGTTTGGATGAGGTTTGTATTTACAAATGGATGTCTTTTCATAAATATTCTCCCTTAAACACGCAAACTTTAGAAAGTCATCAATCAAGGCATTTTTTGTATCTCAGCCAGCCTATTTTTAGCATCCTCGACCTCAGCAATACCTGGATCAGCGTCTTTCCAGAGATCGAGGAACTTCTCATAATGCTCTATGGCTTGCCGCTGCATGTCTTCTTCCTCATAAATCTTGCCCAGCATATAGAAGCTCTTAGCATATATGTCTCCGTAAAACAGCCTGCCCGTTGTAAGGTGAATTATCTTCTCGTATTCTTGCCTTGCTTTCTCATAATCCCCTGCCTTGTAGTAGGCAAAAGCTAAGGATTCAATAAATAACGCTTGCCCGTCATCTGGATTAAATTGAGAAGGCAACAGAGCGAGAGCTTGATTAAAATTTTCAATTGCCTCGGAAAAATGCTCTTTTTCAAGCTCTATCATACCGATCAGGTGGTAGTAGAACCTCATCGCCTTGCTGTTCATTCCATTTTCGATCAATTCTTTAAGCTCATCTGCCGTTTTTTGGGACTCATCTTTGAATTTCATCTCAATATAAATCCGCCCTCTAAAGTAAAGAGCTTCTCTTTGTCTATCAAGAATCCCTGCCTCCGAAGCAATAGTCAACACATCATTACACTCTTTCAAAGCTTCCTCAAGATTTTTTGATTTTAAATACATGTAGGCCAAATATAGATGAAACCACGAACTCCACTCTGTCTCACCAAGCATTACAGCCAGGGAAATCCCCTGCTTGGCCTGCTCCTTCGATTTCTCAAACATGCCCTGCAGAAGATATAAGGCTCCTAGCCTTTTTGTTCCCACCTCATAAGCTTTTGGTTCTTCTGTCTCTAGCAATTTCAGGTATTCTTTTTCAGCATTAATCAAATCTTGGTTGTAATAGTGAATATCACCCTTTATTAAAGAATTAGAGTAATGCTTCGGATCAAGGGAAAAAGCCTTGGCTGCTTCGGTCTGGGCAAGGTTATATTTCCCTTGATAAAGATAATTATCAGCTAACTTGAAGCGAATAAATGCATTATCTGAGATTTCACTTAGATAAAGTTTAAGAATATCCCTGGCTTTGTCGTATAATCCTTTGGCTGCATACGAATATGCTATAGCCTGATAGCTGGAAATTGATTCATATTTATTCTTAACATTCACTTCAAGCAGGGGAATGGCCTTATCCCATTCTTCTAAATCTGCGTATAAACCACCTAAGTTAGTATTTCCGATGTAATCGTCCGGATAGATTTTCAATAGCTTATTGTAGGCCTCAATGGCTTTATCGTATGTCCTCTCTGACTGCTGGTAGTAGACTCCCTCTATATAATAGCGCTCTCTATCCGATACTCGCTCGCTTAATTCAAAAGCTTTCTGATAGCGTTCCCTTGCTTTAGTTCTAAAACCTATGTTGGAATAAGCGTTGGCCATGGTTCTGTAGGCCATTGCAAACTCAGGATCAAAAGCCACTGCAATCTCCATCAGGGGAATACTCTTGAGATTATCTCCTTTTGAAAAATACTCCATCCCCTCTCTGTAATATTTATGCGCTTCAGAAGAGGTGGTCGTGATTTTCTCCACTTCCTTATCAAGATCACTGGCTATCTCCTCTTCAGAAAACTTAAAACTCGCCTTGATTTTCTTTGTCAAATCATCCACCATCGAGAATAAACTCCCTTCTCCTCTTCCCTCCACCATTTCAGAACTCAAGAGATCGCCTGTAGTTGCCTCCTGGAGCAGAGCATTAATTCTCAGGGTATCACCTGCCATGGCTAATTTTCCCACCAATATGTACTGTACTCCTCCCCTGGTTGATATTTTCTTTATAACTTTTGAAGAATAGCTTTTGGCTTCCAGCAGGTTCAGTTCTTCGAGTATATTGTATAGTTTCTCCCCGCTAAGAACCATGATGTACTTGGATTGTGATAAGTCTGCAATCAATAAATCAGAGAGAGCCTTTCTCCAGTGGTCTAAACTCTCATCTCCGGTGTTGTTTTCAAAGTACATGACAGCAAGTGAGGGTTTATCCTGGGGAAAGGGAACGACTCTCTTTTGGGGAACAAGACGCCAGATTAGCAGTGCAATGACGGCAACAGCGATGACAACTAAAGCAGGGATTAATAGCTTTTTTAAGGAAAATTGTACAGTTATTTCTCTCGAGGTGATGGGTTTTCTTTTTGGAACCACCCTCTCCCTGGTGGGGAGACCTTTCTCTAGGTTGTCTAATTCAGAATAGAGCTCTTCTGCTCGTTGACACCTCTTTTCTTTATCCTTCTCCATACATCTAAGAATCACACGGCTCAGCTCTGGCAATATCTGGGTGTTAAACCTCCTGGGGTCTGAAGGCTTCTCACTCTTATGCTTCATGGCGATGCTAAGAGGACTATCCCCTTCAAACGGCAGCCTCCCAGTCACCATCTCATAAAGAATCACTCCTAAAGAATAGATATCAGAGCGCTGATCTGTCTCTTTCAATTCCGCTTGTTCAGGGGACATGTATTCAGGCGTCCCGATCATTATCCCTGCGGCTGTTATGCCTTTCGTCTTAAGCGACCGGGCTATCCCAAAATCCATTATCCGAACGTTCCCTTCTTTGTCTATCATGATATTCTGAGGTTTTAGATCACGATGAACGACTCCCAGTTTGTGGGCTTCTATCAGTCCTTCGCAAACCTGTTTGGCTACAGATACAGCTTTACCTACGCTTAATTGCCCTACCCTTACAACGGTGCTCTTCAAATCTTCACCTGGCACATATTCCATGGTTATGTACTGCGTTCCTTTCTCTTCGTTAATGTCATACATGCGGCAGACATTCTTATGGACAATCTTGCGGGTAAATTTCAATTCATTGCCAAAGCGCTCAATGGTTTTCTTATCCTCGGAAATTTCAGGCCTTAAGATCTTTATGGCCACATCTTCGTTTATCTTTTTATCGAATACCTTGCAGACTCTGCCCATGCCACCCGTACCCAGTTCCTCGATGAACTCGTACCTCTCAGCAAAAGTAGTTCCCCTGGTTAATTCTCTTAAGGGTGTCTCGAGAGTCTTTGTATGAGGAATAGAAACTTCTTCTGAGGAAGCAAGCTGAGTCGCACACTTGCTGCAAAAGTTGGCACCGGGAGGATTTTCAAAATGACATTTAGGGCATTTCATGCGCGATGATCCCCTAAATTATAGGGAACAAATTATAGGGAAAAGAATAACAATTAATGAAGAATCAGTCAATTGAATAGTCAACATTGGGGGTCAGGTCTTGTTTTTTGCCTTTACTCTTACAAACGCAATTTATGCTAATGCATTAGATTGCGGGCAACCCCGCTCTTTTATAAATGGACAGAGGAACGTGGCAGGATCTCATCCTGAAGATAGGAGATATCTGTGTCGCTATCATTCTCGCAATGAAATTTCAATGCGTTTGTGTGAGATTGTTGAGGCAGGCAAAAAGCAAGACCTGACCCCACTTATGCTTAACCTGGCTTAAAGTATCCCCATAAGAATAACTCGATAATGCGGCTTAATTACCTTGATTTTAGGTTGTTTAAGAGTATAATCCGATAAATAGAAAAGCCGCATGCGTCGTAATTGAAGAAAAATTTATGAAGGCTATTCTGCCCGTATCCTAAAACTGGAGTCGTTTCTATGAACTGGAAGCCCATCAACATCATTATCGAAAAATTAAAAATTGGATGCATCTTAAGAATTATTCATGGGGCATATTTCAATAAAAAGCATCCCGATTACAATCTATTTAAAGCTCTTGCTTTAAAAAGCGGCTTGCCCGGAAGTAAAGTCTTTAAGTTTACAACAGATGGCCAGGAAGTAACCCTTTTCCCGGTGGGACAGCATCTTGATCAGCATGGGAGTGACGAAATTACTGATCTGCGCTCATTAAGATGGGATTTTGAGAAACCGGAGGGGAAAATACCCTGGATCACAAAATTTCGTTTGAACGAAAGAAAATATCTCTCAGAGTTTGTGAAAGAAGGTCCAGTCCGAATCCATTATCTTCCAGGAGCAAGATGTTTGGCTGTAGGGGGTGGCAGAAATAGATTATTGACCCTGATGAGATTAGGATACAGGAATGCGATGCAACTTAAACAGGCAGAATGGAATGAAGCAAATCAAAGATATGCGGGTGGAGACATAGTCATTAATTACCCCGGGAAACCTGTCTGGGATGATATCCCACCAACTACATCAAAACAGGGATGGGTTGATAAGACAAAAAGGTGGGATGATGCCCAAAGACAGGGATTGAGACTTACTATGGGGGAAGTATACAGTGCAATTTTTTAGACCTAATCTTATGAGATTGCCGCGTCGCTTCGCTCCTCGCAATGACACACCCCATAAGATTGTCAGACTGCCTTCGGTAGATCGCAATGACAATTTATTGTATGAAGATTGCACAGCCTGTGCCGAACAAAGCGACAGAGAGGACAGCGTGACTCTTAGCGAAGATAGATTGTGCTGGTGAACGACCTAGGAATTCAGGGCGGTTCTTTTACTCTATTTCTTCAAACATACCTGTTTGTTTATTTTTTTTAATATTATCCCAACGGAAGTATTTGCCATTCATAGAAACGTAAACTCCTTGTGGTAAAGTTTGGACAAATGCCAAAGAACTTCCTAAATTGAATAATCCATCAGAACTGCCAAACTTGTATGGTATCATCGCACCGGTTAAAACGATTGTTTTATTTTTTATAGAACTGGCAAGGACTTTAGCAGTTTCTATCATTGTATCAGTGCCGTGCGTAATAAGTATTTTATCTTTTTTTGTTTTTTTGCATTTTTCAAGAATAATTTTTCTATCAGCATCAGTCATATCTAGACTATCAATCATCATCAAAGTACTGATGTCAATTTTTAATTTACTACGAGCCAATTTTAGCATTTCATGTACGTGAGTTTCTTTGAAAAAGAGTGTTCCCTCGAGTTCATTGTACTCTTTATCGAAGGTCCCACCCGTGACAAAAATTTTAATATTCATGATTTTTTTCTATGAGTTAATATTAATAAATACCTTGTTATTAAGCCAAGCCAAATTTCGTTTAGCTTAAAGGTCTCTGTTTCACGAGCTTGCTGTGTATGCACTCATCATCCGTTTTTCGTACTTTGATGTCTTAGTGCTGCTCCTTCGACCAGAGCAGTTCTTGAAACGGCGGATATTCACGGAGTGCTTCTAAATCCATATCCCGGTGTAAATACACACCATGAGCATAGCCCTGAGCAAACGCCTCCCTTAGAAACTCGACTGCCTGTTCGCGCTCGCCAAGCAGCGAGGCAATACAGGCACGACAATATGTATGATAACCGAAAAGGTAGGGACGCTTTATCTGTTGAAGTTCCTCAGAAATCTTAAGTGCTCCCTCCCGGTCACCCCCCCGGGCAGCCAGCCTTCCTAGAAAACCTTTGTGTTCAACGTTGTCAGGATTTTTCTCGGCTAATTCTTTGAAGAGAGCCTTCGCCTTTTCCCATTGCTCGGCTATATACAGGGCAAGAGCAAGATCAGATCGATATATATCGCTTTCTGCATCATCAAGCGTTCTATTTTTATACCAGTCTGCAGCACTATTAGCTATTTCTTGCCCTTCATTCAAATAGCCATGGGCTCGCAGCTCTTGCGCGGCCTCGAGCATGACACCACCCGGTGTTCCAGTTCGCGACTTCAAATTCAAGCTATCTTCAATGACCCCTCTCACTTCCTGTATTCTCCCCAATGCTGCTAGTGCTCGAACTTCACCAACTCGCAGCTCTAGCCTATCGGGATAGTTTTCTTGACCTTGTCGAATCTCTTCAAGCTCCAACTGATAGTCACCCAGTATATGACGAGCCTTAGCCAGAACCCCAAACTGCCAGGCACGTGCTTCATGATCGAAGATGTGTTCAGAAGGCTCTTTTTTCGTAAATATATTCACAGTTTCCTGGGGATTATTATTCCTTAGCGCTTCAAGCCCTATCAAATAATTAACATACATATTATTGGGAGCTTGTTTCTCTGCTTGACGTAAGTATTGCAGAGCTTCAGCGTAATTTCCATTTAGGCGTGACATATACCAATCCAGGTAGCTCTGTTCAAAAAGCGTGAGATGCTCGCGGTATTTATTTATAAAACGAAATTCAGAATCAGCTTTGGCATATTCGCCTAAAGTACCATATATGATGGCTATACGAGTGCGAGGAGCTAAAAACTCCGGATCACGCTCCGCTGCCAGCTTAAAGTGGCGAAGTGCTTGGAGATAATCTTTACCGAAATATTCCAATCCAACTATATGTTCTCGGTAAGCATCGTAAAGAGGAGGTTTCGAGACTCGGAGTATTTTACTGGGTATGGAATCGAAGTAAAGCTCCAGGGTACCCAATACTCGCTGGCGCAATGTTTCGATAACCTCCATCGGGGAATCACGTGATCCGTTGACATCCTCAAGGGAATGAATTAGTTTTCCTTTTGCCGAATCTGTTATCTCGATCTGGAATCGCAGGATCTCGTCCTTCAAATAATAAGAGCCCCAAATCACTGTTCCTACATTTGTCTTCTTAGCAAGTGCACGGAGTAGAGCTATGCTATCAAGCCCGCTGGTTTTAATCCCCACCTCATTTGAAGACTGTAAAACTATTGTCGTCGGAACTACCTCAACAACATCGGTCCGTGAAAGAGCTTGTGTAATCCAATCGGCGGCTACTCGGCCATAGGGGTCTAGTAATTCATCGCCAGTTTTGTTATCGAATGTAGCCACTGCGATCCGCTTAGGGTCAACACTCAATTCACGCGGGCTGAAAAGTATCAGCAAGATGATTAAAAGCCCCGCTAATAATAAAGCGGGCACGAATATCTTCTTCAAGTTTAAGGCTGCCAGTATATTCTTTGTTATTATTGGCTTTCTCGCGGGCAAAGCTAGCTCTCTGGTAGGAATGTCCTTCTCAATCTTGTCCAGGTCTGACAGGAGCTCCTCTACTTTCTGATATCTTCTCTCTTTATTTTTATGCATGCATTTCAATATTACATAACTAAGGTCCGCGGGTATTTGGTCGTTGATCTCCCTTGGATCTTTTGGTTTTTCTGTCGTATGCTTTAAAGCTATAGTCAAGGCTATTTTCCCTTCAAAAGGAACCTTCCCGGTCGCCATTTCATACATGATTACTCCGAGCGAATAAATATCAGAACGTTGATCCACCTCTTTCCCTTCCACTTGCTCAGGAGACATGTATTCTGCTGTCCCGATTACAACACCGGTATCTGTTATCCCTTCTGCTCTCAGCGAGCGGGCTATCCCAAAATCCATAATGCGCGCATTTCCCATTCTATCTACCATGATGTTTTGTGGTTTTAAATCTCGATGCACAACCCCTAGCCCATGAGCCTCAGCCAGCCCCTCGCACACCTGTTTGGCTATAAAAATAGCCTTTGCTGCACCTAACGGACCCATTCTTATAAGTGAGCTCTTTAAATCCTCACCAGGCACAAATTCCATGGTGATGTAGTTGGATCCCCGCTCCTCCCCGAGGTCATACATGCGGCATACATTCCTGTGAGATATTTTTCGGGCTAATTTCAGTTCATTCTTGAACCGCTTGATCGACTCCTTATCAGTCTCAGTTTCAGGATTAATGAGCTTTAAAGCTACCTTCTCGTTTATCTTTTTGTCATATACTTTGTAGACTCTGCCCATGCCTCCTTTAGCCAACTCTTCAATAACCTGGTACCTCCCAGCAAAAGTGCTTCCCGTAGTTAGCTCACTGGCAGTTGCATGAATAGTATCTGTTTTAGAAACATAGATTTTCTTTGAACGAGAAATCTGAGTTCCGCATTTTCTGCAAAAAATGCTATTAAATGGATTCGTAGAAAGGCATTCAGGACATTTTTTAGTCTTCGATTTCCTCGGCATATTGGTTTATAAGATAATAATTAATGGAAAAATTGTCAAATCTGATTTCAATATTAGATATTGTTTTAAAGTTGATTGACAGAAAAATCTTATTATTCATTGCTTTGCGTCATTGTGGGGAGCGAAGAAGATTCCTTACCTGTCATTGCGAGCCCAGGAGGGGTGAAGCAATCCTCCGTTGCGAGTGAAACGAAGGAATCTCATAAAAAAATTGAAAGACAATTTCCCCGGAAAAATAAAATCATGCAAATATATAACGCCAAACAGTTGACAGATGTGTTAGGCAGTCTACAATAAAAAATGGAGGAAATTTTTCCTTGCTTACAATCAAATATTGGTGGAGGAGCTATGTCTGACAATAGCATGGAAAGAAGGGATTTTTTAAAGGCTCTGCTTGCCGGGCTACCCTTGGTTGCAATCGATTGGAATGCTTTGCCAAAAGGCACAGGTGTCAGTCAAGGTAATAAAGATTTTGATGCAGTGGTCATTGGTTCAGGACTGGGAGGACTATGCTGTGCTGCTGCTTTCGCCAGGCAGGGATTCAAAGCCTTAGTCCTGGAGCATCACAACAAGCCAGGAGGATATGCAACAACATTCAAGAGACCCGGGGGATATGTCTTTGATGTCTCCCTGCATTCCACAACAGTCGGAGAGCGAGACGGAATACACAATCTCATACCTGGCTTTCCTGAAATAAAAGATATCGAGTTTGTGCCTCACCCTTATCTCTATCGGTTAATCTATCCTGATTACGATTTCCGTGTCGGCCAGAAAGACCTTCCTGGCTACATACGCACCCTGATTGGCTACTTCCCTGACGAAAAAGAGGGAATTCAAGGAATCTTCGACGACATGAAAGGGTTGGCTCAGGATATCAATAAGTACTCAAGGGCTGAAGGCCAGGTAGACATGATGAACTTTCCTCGTGAATACCCTTATCTATTTAAAAGTTACAACAAAACCTGGGGAGCGATGTTGGACGCACGTATCAAGAATCCCAAATTAAAGGCCATAATCTCCTCCCTTTGGGGTTACTACGGACTGCCGCCGTCTAAACTGGCCAGTCTCTACTATGCCCTTCCCACTATAGGTTATCTTCAAGAGGGTGGCTATTACCCCATAGGCAGGTCCCAGAAGATAAGCGATGCCATGATGAAATTCATTGAAGAACGCGGTGGCAGGGTTATACTCAAAAATCTGGTGAAAAAAATACTGATAAAAGACCATTCTGCCTATGGCGTAAAAACGGCTGATGGTCGAAAATACACCGGAAAAGTAGTTGTCTCAAATGCTAATGCCTACGATACTTTTCACACGATGATGGAAGAGGAGGAGTATCTAAAAGAATATCTGGCAAGGATGGATAAATTCGCAACAAGTCTTTCGTGTTTTCAGGTATTTCTGGGGTTAAAAGAAGATCTGGTCGGAAAAATCGGGATTAAAGACACAGAGATCTTCTATGAAACAAGCTACGATATTGAAGCCAGCTACAAGGCAGTTCTTAACGCAGAACTGGAAAATCCTGGATACGGCCTCATGCTCTACGATAATCTTTATAAAGGCTATTCCCCTAAAGGGAAAAACACACTGAACATAATCTCCCTCCAGGGCTATGACCATTGGAAGACATACGAAGCTGACTACTGGAAGGGCAATAAAAAGGCCTACCGGGCAGAAAAGGAGCGGATGGCTGATATTCTGATTGACAAGGTAGAAAAAACACTTCTCCCGGGTCTCAGAAAAGCAATAGAGGTCAAGGAAATCGGTACCCCCTTAACAAACGTCCGTTACACAAAAAATTATCGCGGAGCGATATACGGGTGGGATCAGACCTTAGACAACTCTCCCCCGAGGCGGCTTCCACATAAGACACCGATTAAAAACCTGTATCTATCCGGAGCCTGGACAAATCCTGGCGGAGGCTACAGCGCCGTAATCGGAAGCGGCCTGGAATGCTTCGGAGAAATTATGAATGAATGGGAAAAGCAATAAGCAAAGCTTTACTTTACATATAATACAATGCAAGCAAGGAGAAATTTATCCTTGTTCCGCAGGATGACACTCGCAGACTGCCCATCTCCTGCAATCTCAACACGATAGTCCACATCTTTCTTCATATGCTTTGGTAAGAGTCCTACTTTCTTTATCGCAGAAAGGTTAAAGTCTTCGGCTCTCAACTCAATAACATCTGTATCTCGGAGGTCGACTCTGTTCTGAAAGTCTTTGAAGCTAACCTCTTTGATTTTCATTCCTGAAAGACCGAGAAACGTCCCTTTTATCTTTCCATTCGCTTTAAGCTCTCTCTTGATGTCTACAAGGTAATAAACGGAATTTAACCTTGAGTCTAAATCCGTATTCTGGCCTTGTAAATTTGCTACCTGTTGATTAAGGGAGTCAATCTGAGATTTGAGTTCTTCTCTTTCTTTTTCCAATTCTTCTATCTTCGCCGTGAATTCCATACGCTGTTTTTCAATCTCTTCTTTAAGCTTCGCTATTTCATTCTCTAACTTTAATTTTTCCTCTGCCATTTTCGCAGTATCTACCCTAATAAGAGAGCCGGGGCATGCTTTCGCACTTCCCTGCAGAACAAAGCTTCCATACTGTCCCTCATCCATAAAATTCCAGACCTTAAAACCAACAAGGAGCGGATGCAAAAGATAAGCGTTAGCCAGCATTCTCCCGGTTTCCTCAGGAGAAACTCCCCGTTTTGTTGTCAGATAATCATAACCAATTTGCCAATGATTGTCTCCGGGCTGTACCTCGTATGCTGAAGGAAGCCTGCGCTGGATACGGGTGACCTCTTCTCTCAACTGGTTGATTTCAGAATCTTTTCCGGCCAATTCTCTCTGTAGTTCGTCCAATTTTCCTTGGAGATCCGGAACCTGTGCAGTTGGCGCTGCTTCTTTCTTTTTGCAGGAAATTAAAAATAAAGCTCCAATAATCAAAATAAAACAGAGAACCAAGACCAGCGAATTTCTGACTGAAATTCCTTTTTTTATTTCTTTCATGATGCCCTCCTATATTTTAGACATTATTATCAAATCAGCGAGAATAAATCAAGCAGTAATAAAGTAAAGAATATGTCTGGAAAATAGCATCCAAATGAAAAATGTGGAGTTAGACCTTTCAAACTTTTATAATCGGGCTGTATCAAAGCAATAAAATAGTGTGCTATTTCTTCAGGCAATAGGAAAAGAAAATTACGAATTATAAAAGTTTGAAAGGTCTAATCCCCTAGCCTCGCTTTCTAAAAGAAAATTCAACCAATTTACCCACTATATAACCCAAAAACATAGCCCCAAGGATAAGAATAACTTTCTGAGCTGAAAACTGCCAAAAAAGAACTCTAAAGTTCACGTAATCAGAATTCTGAAAAAGCACGATGATAACAATAATTAAAATTAATGTTAGAAGTGTTAATGCTTTATGCCTTCGTATAAAATTAAAAAGTTTCACTTACTATTGATTTTCTTTTAAAAGTGTACGTTTAGATCTCTTACAAAAAATATAAATTTTCGTTAAACGCCTCGAACTGGATTACTACCTTTTAATATGAACTTGAATATTTTGATTAAATACTAGCTCTATTTCTATTCTTTCTTGGGCTTTATTTTTTCCGCGAATTTGCTCTTTTCCCAAATACCCGAGACTAAATCCTTACTTCCTAATCCAAAGGCAATAGCTAGAGCTAAACACAATGCTCCAAATAGAAGAAGAAAAGTGCTCGTAATGAGATCAGAGGCAATGTTAAGCTGATTAAGAGCAACCGGAATTATGAAAATTATAACACCGGCATAAGCAAACTTCCCTATTACATCTGGCTTCTCAACACCTATATTCCTAGCAAAAACCTGAACCAGGCCAGATACGAACCGAGCTAAATAAAAGCCAATGACCAGAATAACTAAAGCAACAAAAATATTAGGGAAATAGAGTAGCAACTCATTAAGAACATTGGAAACAACAGTCAGGCCTACTGAGTTGAAAGCAACAACGAACGTTATAATAATAAAAAACCAATAAGCAACACGACTGATAATTGTAACAGCGTCTTTCTTAAGACCTCCCTTCTTGAGAAATGTTTCTACGCCTGCTTTCTCGGATAAAATGTTGATTCGGGCTAATCTGAGAAGCTTTTTAATAACAAAGGCAAAGAGCTTTGATAACAACCAACCTATAATTATGATCAGCAGAAATCCAACTATTGACACCTGCATAAATAATGTCCTATACTACGGGCAGGAGGTGTCAAATGAGACCATCCGGAAGCCCAGAAACACTGGAACGCCGCCGATTCCAAGCCATGGATCTCCTGGAAGATGGGCTCCAGCCCGTTGAGGTCGCTAAAAAGATCAAGGTCGACCGTCGAAGTGTCCGCCGTTGGAAAGCCG
>Ga0307378_10002871_pt1 | contig 25699 bp, 17 predicted proteins | sample UN1MG_FD_202238 | JGI IMG/M metagenome (GOLD analysis project Ga0307378, IMG submission 202238) | Soil microbial communities from Risofladan, Vaasa, Finland - UN-1 | ecosystem: Environmental > Terrestrial > Soil > Coastal area > Acid sulfate soil | place: Finland: Risofladan, Vaasa | collected...
CGGCGAAGAGCTTGGCGTCAAAGAGCACCGGCTGAACTTGGCCGGGAACTCGGCGCCGCTCTCCGTCGAGGGAGCCTATGGCTCCCAAGCCCGCGGCCAAGGGCGTGCGGGCAAGATGGCCGATTTCGACAGCCTCATCGGCCTCATCAACGGTTCCAGCCGGCCCGAGTCCTGGTCGATGCAGCGCGCCGGGGACGCCGTGGTTCTCAACGGGAACGGGGTTGCCCAGAACGTCCACGTCGAGTTCCTGCCCGGCACGGACGTGCTCGTATTGCGAGGGCACCAGAAGGACGTGGAGAAGGTCACGAGCCTGATCGCGGGGATTGAGCAGCTTGCCGGGCCCGGGGCCAAGCTGCTGGCCGGGCTCGCCTCGCAGGAGACCGGCTACTGGAACCCGTCGATCGTGACCGACGAAAGCGGCAAGGCCACGGTCACTTTCGCCGTGCCCGAGCGATCGACCGCCTGGACCCTCCTGGCCAAGGGCATCACAACCGAGACCCTGGCCGGCGAGGCGACCGACGAGCTGGTCGTCAAGAAGGACCTCTTCGGCGAGCTGAAGCTCCCGCTGGCCTTCACCGACGGCGACGAGGCCCAGGTGCTCGCCTCGGTGCACAACGACGCAATCGCCGCGGGCAAGATCGACGTGACGCTCAAGACGACGATCGAAGGCCGCAACGTGGAGGAGACGAAGACGGTCGACGTCCAGGGCAAGGGCATTCACGAGGTCGTCTTCCAAGTGAAGCTCGACCGGCCGGAAGCCGCGGAAGAGAAAGAGGAGAAGGCGGACGACGGCCGGCCCGAGGCGAGCGTTGCGTTCGAGCTGACCGTGGCCGGCCAGACCGGCGACGACGCGGCGGATCGGCTCGTCGACGTGGTCCGCCGGACCGTGCCGCTCAAGCCGTACGGGATGCGGGTGTTCGCCACGGCCGGCGGCTCGGCCACGAGCGACGCGACCGCCTGGGTCGAAGCGCCCAAGGACATGGCCCTCGCGAGCCCGAGCCTGGAGATCCTCGTCGGTCCGACGATGGAGCGGAGCCTGTTGGACGTGGTGCTCGCGCCCGCCCCCTTGTGCCAGGTCGAGATGGGCCGGATCGCTTCGGGCCTGGACTCGACGACCAGCGACGTGATGGCCTCGCTGGGCCTCCAGGAGCTGCTCGGCGCCACGCGCGAGGCCGGCACTCCGCAGGCCCAATCGCTCGACGGACGGGTCCGCTCCGGTCTGAGCCTTTTGGTCTCGTCGCAGAACGACGACGGCGGCTGGAGCTGGACCGGGCGCGGCGGGGCGAGCGACCGTTGCAGCACCGCCCGGGCCGTTTGGGCCATGAGCCTCGCCCGGGCGGCCGGCTACACCGTGCCCGACGACGGCTACCACAAGGCGGTCGGCCACCTCCGCGATCAGCTCTCCAAGACCGAGCACGGCGACTACGAGAGCCAGGCGATCCTACTGCACGCGCTTTCCGTCGCCGGATCGGGCGACTTCGCCGTGGCCAACCGCCTCTACCGCAACCGGCAGGCGATGTCCAACGCGGCCCTGGTGTATTTGTCCCTGGCCTTCACCCAAATGGACCGCAAGGCCACGGCCGAGGAGCTTCTCGGGCTAATGGCCGAGCGGGACCTCGACGAGGTCTCCTCGCGTCTTCGGGGGGAGAAGGGCCTGCTGCCGTGGAGTCACTCGCCGGCGGAGCTTCGGGCGCTGTACGCGCTGGCGGTTCAGGAGGTGAACGCGACGTCGCCTGTGGCCAAGGAGCAGGTCGACTGGCTCCTGGCCCATCGCACGGGCCACCGCTGGTCGCCCGACAAGGCCACCGGCCCGGCCGCGCTGGCCCTCTCGCGCTGGTTCGCCCAAAGCCGCTTCGAGGCGGAGCACTACGAGCTAGGTGTGTTCGTCAACGACGTGAAAGTGAAGTCGCTGGACATTGACCAGACCGCGACCACGCAGGTGATCGACGTCCCCGCCCGCTTCCTGGCGGAGGGCAAGCAGCGGATCAACTTCCAGATCACCGGCCGAGGGCGGTACACGTACCAGTGCATCCTGGGCGGGTTCGTGCCGGCCGATCGGCTCAAGAGCACCACGGCCGAGTGGGAGGTCCGGCGCACGTTCGAGCCGGCCCCGCTGGAGATGGACGGCCGGGAGATCCCGCGCGGGTTCGACGTCGTCCAGTTAGCCCCGGGTGAATCACCCGGGGCTAAATTGTTCCGCAATCCGCTCACGGAGCTGCCGGTGGGGCGCCGCGGGCTGGTGGAGCTGTACGTTCGCCGCAGCAACGTCCCGTCGAACACGCCGGAGGAGCAGCTCGAGTACCTGGTGATCACCGAGCCGATCCCCAGCGGGGCCACGGTGATCGAGGACTCGGTCCGCGGCGGCTTCGAGCGGTTCGAGATCTCACCCGGGGCGATCACCTTCTACGTGGGGAGCCGGCGCCAGGTGGGCTCGATCCACTACGAGCTGCGCGGCTACCTGCCGGGCAAGTATCGCGCCGGCCCCACGCAGATCCGCAACGCCTACCGGCCCGAGCAACTGGTCGTCGCCGATCCCAAGCCGCTGGGCGTGCTGCCGCTGGGGGCGGAAACGAGCGACGCCTATCGGCTGACGCCGAAGGAGCTTCACGAGCTGGGCAAGCGGCACTTCGCCCAGGGCGATCGAGAGACGGCCGGCAAGCACCTGACGGAATTGGTCGAAAACTGGAACCTCAAGCCGGCCGTGTACAAGGAGGCGGTCGAGACGCTCCTGGACGTCCACCTGGAGCTCGGCCCGGCGAGCAAGGTCGTCCACTACTTCGAGATCGTCAAGGAGAAGTGGCCCGACAAGGAGATCCCGTTCGACCAGATCGTCCGGGTCGGGGCGGCCTATCACGAGATGGGCGAGTACGAGCGGAGCTACCTGGTGTTTCGGGCGACGGTCGAGAGCAGCTTCCGCCGCGAGAGCGGGGTGGCCGGATTCCTGGACTCCGAGGGCGAGTTCTCGCGGAGCGTCGACGTGATGCAGCGCCTGCTGCGCGAGTATCCGCCCGAGGCGTACCTGGCCGCGGCCACGTACGCGCTGGCCCAGCGCGTCTACGCCAAGGCGCCCGAGGCGGCCGACGATCCGAAGCTCCGCCGGGAGAAGGTCAACCGGGTCGACCTGGTGCGCCGCGCGTGGTCGATGCTGGAGAGCTTTCTCACGGCGTATCCCGAGGACCCCGCCGCCGACCAGGCCGCGTTCTCCACGGCCAACGCCCTGTTGGAGCTCGAAGCCTACGAGCAGGCAACCGCCGCGTGCAACCGCTATGCCGAGCGGTACCCGGAGAGCAAGCTGCTGGACAGCTTCTGGTACATCATCGGCTTCTGTCACTTTGCCACGGGCGAGCACGCCAAGGCATTGGAGATGTGCGGCAAGGTGGCCGAGGCCAAACGGGTCGACAAGCAAACCGGGCGCGAGGAGGAAAGCCGCAACAAGTGGCAGGCGATCTACATCCTCGGCCAGGTGCACCACAGCCTGGGCGCGGCGGCCGACGCCGTGCGCGAGTACCGCCGCGTGGCCGATCGCTTCCCCGACGCCGAGCAGGCAATCGACTACTTCCTGCGCAAGGCGATCGCCCTGGACGAGGTGACGACCGTGAAGCCGGGTGAGCCGGTCGAGCTGGAGCTGCGGTTCCGCAACGTCCCCTCCTGCGACGCCAAGGTCTACCGGATCGACCTGATGAAGTTCAGCCTGATGAAGCGGAACCTGGGAGAAATCACGCGGATCAACCTGGCCGGCATCCGGCCCTTTCACGAGACCGCGGTCCGGCTCGGCGACGGCAAGGACTACCGCGACCGCACCCACAAGCTCCCCCTGCCCTTGAAGGACGAAGGGGCGTACCTGGTCGTCTGCCGCGGCGGCGACCTGTATGCGAGCGGCTTTGTGCTGCTGAGCCCGCTGGCGGTTGAGGTCCAGCACGATCCCGAGGCGGGGCAGGTCCGCGCGACGGTCAAGGACGTGGTCGCCGACCGCTACCTCCGCGATGTGCAGGTCAAGGTGATGGGCAGTGCCGGCGCAGACGTTGTTTCCGGATCGACGGATCTGCGCGGTGTGTTCGTCGCCCAGGGGATCCAGGGCTCACCGACCGTCATCGCGCAGGCCGGCCCGGGCCGCTACGCGTTCTTCCGTAGCCTGGCGGGGCAGCCGGCCGTGCAATACCCGTCGACGGGCCCGCCGATCGCCGCCATGCCGCAAGACGTCAAGCTCTACCAGCCCGTCGATTTCAGCGCGGGGAGCACGAGCGAGAGCGAGAGCGAGAAGCGGATCCACGCGGCGCTCGCCTCGCCCACCGTTTTCCAGTTCGTCGAGACGCCGCTCAGCGACGTGGTCGACCAGTTGAAGAGGATGCACGGGATCGAGATCCGGCTCGACCAACGCGCGCTGGACGACGTGGGCATTTCCACCGACGTCCCGATCACCCAGCAGCTCCGGGGCGTCTCCCTGCGATCGGCCTTGAAGCTGATGCTCCGCGAGCTGGATCTGACCTCGGTCGTCCAAGATGAAGTGCTCCTGATCACGACGCCGGAAGAAGCGGAAGTGATGCTGGCCACGGTGGCCTACCCCGTGTCGGACCTCGTCCGGTTTCGCGACAAGGCGGGCGAACAGTGGAGTGACTTCGACTCGCTGATCGACACCATCACCTCGACCGTCAGTCCGGAATCGTGGGACGAGGTGGGTGGCCCGGGCTCGATCTCGCCCATGCAGTATGGGAACACGGAAGCGATCATCCTCTCCCAAACGCAGGAGGTCCACGAGGAGGTCACTGCGCTTCTGGAGAGGCTGCGGACCCTGGCGGCGACCGAGAAAGGCGACGGGAAATTGCCCTTGAAGGAAAGACTGCCGCAGAGTCAGGGCCGTGGCCAGGGCTTCGGCTTCGGCGGCGGCATGATGGGCGGCATGGGCGGCGCCCCGAGCCCGGCCATGGGCGCCGCCCCGAGTCTACCGCAAGGCGGAGGCAAAGGCGAGCTGCTCCAGGGGCTTCAAGACGCCAACCGGCAGCTCCAGACCAGGCAGGTCGACCAGCTCCAGAAGATGTACCAAGGCGGCATGGGCGGCATGGGCGGCGTCCCAGCGTCCGCCGCGTTTTGAGCGGGGGCAGGGATCGGCCGAAAAACACCCTGGGGACCGACAACCTGGGGACTGTCCCGATCCTCGCGTAGCGAAGATGGGACTGCCCCCTTCCGGAACGCGTGTGCGGCTCGGCTCCGCAGCGCGTTGCCCTGGGCTATCGTGTTGTGCCCTTTCACGGCTCCAGACGACGTTCCTCGGGGCCCGCGCCCATCAGTTCGTTCTGGGCGTGCCACGCAATGGATCAGGTTGCTCTGTTACGCCTCTTTAGGCGCCGGTTCGAGAGTCGCCCGAGCGGCCGACCTCCTCCCCACGCCGAGGGATCGAGGCACTTGCCAAGAACAACGCCGTCGAGAGCGCCAGAAGAACCAGACCGCCCCGGTCAAGCGGGCTTCGCCCCACCAGGAGCTCCTTCCATCCTTCCGGTCCCACCTGCTGCAATAGCGCCAGGAGCGTGGCGACGAATCCGAAGCGAAACAGTCTCTTGATCTCTCCCCAAGAGACCCGCCGCCACGAGAAGCCCTTGCCGAGGGTTCTCAAGCGCGCGAAAACCGTCGCGTTCGGAAAGACCTGAGGGACTCTCGCCTGGTAGGCGTCGAAGTCGCCGCCGTGGAGAGAGGCCAGCCGCGATTCTTCCTCGCGAAGCGTGGACCCGTACGCCCAGAAGAAGAGGAAAGGGTAAAGGAGCAGCAAGAAGACGTTGCCGCTGAGCAAGCAGAAGCTGACGTCGATCAAGTAGTTGGCCAAATAATAGGGGTGCCTCACGATGGCATAGGCCCCCTCGGTACACAATATCACGTTTCGAACCAACTGACCCTTTACCACGACATGAAGCGCGCACCCGACTGCCAGCAGCGCGAGCCCTGCGCAGAATGTTGCGGTGCTCACGGAAAACCGAAATGCGGATGCAACGCACAGGACGACCACTACGTCTCGAAGTCGCCCTCGATGAAGCCATTTCGATTGCTCACGGCGTCGGCGGCTTCTCATGCAATTGCTCCTGATGGTTGGCGGTTGGTCTCCCGTCCGCCGAGATGCGAGGATGCGATCTTCTCTCGATCATGGTTGCGGTTCACCAGCGATACTCAACTGCTGCGCCGACCTCGTCGTCCCCGATCAGCGGAAGGACGCTTACGTTTCGGTCGGCGTGCTCCGTACGGTCAACGGCCGTAGCAGCTACATACGCCATCGTCCAGCCCAAGAAGGCCTGCGAAAGGTAGTGCTTTTCGCCCATGATCCGTTGGACGCCGGGCAGTAAGGATGCTGCGTAGAAGGCTGCCTTGAAGGGCATCTCATCGGTCATCTTGGCAGCACAAAGAAACGGCACGGCGCCCACGAACGCGTGGCCGCTGACGCCGTTGGAGTCTTGAAACGGGCGCCACTGCGAGCCGGAGTCGGATTCGCCCGGGCGCGACGCTCCAGTCGCGCGCTGCATGAGGAGCATCGGCGGTCCTCCGACGAGAACCGTGCGCAGCGACCGTTCGCCCCAATCTCCGACGACGTCGGCGAAAGGTGCCTCCTCAAGCAGCTCACCCGCCAGCCACGCCCCTGCGAAGACTGGTAGGGCGAACCTGCCGTCACCCAGGCATTTCGTCGGGCGCAGCCTCTCGCGCCAGTCCCTGTGTCCGCCGTGCCAGACGCTCCAGTGGACTTCGGCATACACGTCCTCATCGAGAGAAGTATGAGCCATTAGCGACGCGGCGCCAAATCCCGCGCCTAGCAACAGCACCGAGCGAGTGGAATAGTAGTTGAGGTGATCGTGCCCAATGCGCAGTAGCAGCGATTCATCTCCGTCCGGCGGTATGTCATCAAGGGAGAGATAGTTTTCCCCGACAACGTCCAAGGCTTCCTCGCCTGCGGGCGATAATGCCTCACTTTGCAGCGGTAACGTGATTCCAAGCGGGCAGTGCGAGGGAGGGGTCAGAAACGAATCTTCATCGTGCGTGAACAGATTCGGAAAGGCTGGTTCAGGCACTTCCCCGGAGGTCCGGAACTGCGATGGAACGCGCGGCGACGAAATGTTGCCGTGCCGTCGTTCAAAGCCTCCGGAAGAGCATGCCCCCGCCCCGGACGGACTTTGGCCGATCGCCGGGGAGTCTTGGACCGTGGGTATCTCGCGCGCCGTTGCGGCGCGCGGTTGCAGCGATCGTTGGCTCGCGCAGCCCGACAGCAGGCACATCGCGGCCGCGGCAGCCAGAGTCGGCGTGTATTTACGGCATGGGTTGCAGCGAGAGCCTCCGTGCATGAAAACCGACCTTATTGATGTTTGCATTGCCAATGAGCACGCGACGTGGACCGGACCCTTCGGTCCCGGGCTTCCGGTGGAAGCCCTCCGTTCATTGGCTATGCAAGGCTCAATAAAGGCTGTCCGGGAACTTGGCTTTTACCAGCAAAGACTTACGACTACGCTTGCAGTGCTTGCACGCACAATCATCGGTGTTTGCGCGAGTGCAAGCACGGCCAGCATTTTCGTAAGTGTTTTGGCAGTAAGCGTTATGTTTCCGGATAGCCTCTTACTGGTGCTCCGAGACCTTAAGTAGCTTCGGTTGCGGATGTCGTGTCTTGCGGCGGTCAGCCCGAGACCCACGCCCGCCGCCAGCATGCCCGGGTTCCGCCGGCAGTAGTAGTTGGCGTGGTCGGCCAGCACGTCGCCGAACAGGCCGTGCGAGGCGTGTTGCGGTTCAGCCAAGGGTGCGACTCCAACGGCTCGACGGGCGGAAGCCGCTCGCCATGGAGCAGCTCGGCGTCGGATTCTAGCGCCGCCAGCGGCCCACCCATCGAAGCACGCCCCTCGGCCATCTCGACTTCAGTACCCCAAGCAGAAATCCGAGCATCGCACGCGCCTTCAGGAGCGGACTCCCCGGAAGGCGTCTCCGCGTCGGCCCGCCGGACGCCGCAGGAACCGACCGCTCCGGCGTGCCGATCGACGTGCCCGAGTGAAGACGCGCAGCCGACCAGCGAAGCCGACAGCACCGCAACGGAAGCTATCGACGCTCGCAAACCCAACCGCGTGCTCCCCGAGATACTCCAGCCAAAAGAGGGGGGAAGTGTAGCGGGACGTCTCGGTTCCTGCAAGGGAAGAAATGCCGGCCGCCACGCCTCTCGGGGGGGGGCGTGCCACGGCATTCCTCGGACGGGCGCTTACGCCCGTTGTCCACGAAGCGGTGTTGGGCCCATGCTTCAGCACGGGTCGGTGGGCTTCTTCCTCGGCCGAGCTACAGGTTCATTTTCGTCATCACCAGATACGTCCCGCCCGCGGCGGCGAGCCCCAGGACGACGGCGATGGGGGCCGCACCGAAGGCAGTGAAGCCGGCGATGACGTTGAGGACGAGCATGCCCAGGATCACGGCGATGTTGAACGCCACGACGGCAAACAGGACCCGCTGCCTGGACTGTTCCTGCACGGTGAGGGGTCCCGTCTCGGCCGGTTCCGCGGCTTTCTTTTTCTCCTTCTTCTTGGCCCTGGGCTTCTTGGCCGGCGCGGCGGGCATGGGCATGTCACGGGGATAGTGCTTGGCGATCGCCTGGTTGACGCTCACCGGCGTGCACAGCACGGTCCGCACCGGCATCCCCAAGCGGAGGCGGAGATCGTCCTCCACGTCGGGCACCAGGGGGTTGGGCGAGGCCATCAGCACCTGGCCGGCATCGGCCATGATCGGCACGCACGAATGCTGCCGGGCCGTGGTGGGCGGGATCTGGGGGACGAGCGCTTCGTCAACCCCGACGTCCTCCAGTTCCACGTAGGGCAGCCCTTGCGATTCGGCGTAGGCCAGCATCACCACGTCGGGAGTGGCCAGCTTCCGCTGCAAAATGGCGTCGCGGACGTCCATGCCGACCTGGTCGGCGAAGCGGCGGGCCTGCTCGAGCTGGTCCTGGTCGATCACCCTGTTGGCCAGCAGGATCTCCTCCAGCGTGCGGCGGCGGCCCGCGCCCTCCTCCTTGCGGCCCAGCGTGATGTCGTACTCGCGCTTCCGCTGGGCGTCGGTCAGGCAGAGCATCACCCTGGCCAGCTCATTCAACAGCTCCTGCGATTGCCCCGCGTAGTCGCCCGTGGCGTATTTGCGTACGTGGGCGTTCATCTTCCGATAGTGATCGCGGATCTTTGCGGTGTCGTCCTCGAACATCTTCAGCCGCAAGAGCTGGTAGTAGTTGAGCGGGCGCTGGGTCTCGGTGATTTGGAGCCAGTCGCGGTAGACGTCAAGTTCTTTGGCCATGGGAAGCTCGCCGTACGGGTTTGGGGGACTGGATCGAGTCGCGCGAATCGCAGGATCTGGCGCTCTCTCGCCACGGCTTCGCCGAAGCAGTGGCACGCGGCCAACCCTGAAATCACGAAACTCTGTTTCGCGCTCTCACTCTATGCGGTAATCCGCGGCGAGCTTGGCGTAGGCGTCGATCTGCTCGTCGTCGAGGCCGCCGCGGCGCTCGATTTCAATCGTCGCCTCTTTCCCGCTGCTCTTCTCGCGCGCGGTGACGGTGATCCGGCCTGCGGTGTCGAAGGCGTAGCTGACTTCCACCAGCGAGCCCTTGGGCAGGCCCTCCGGGAGGCCCCTCACGCGGCACTTCCCCAACAGCGAGCAGGCGAAGGGGTCGGGGGCGTCGCCTTCGAGGACCTGGATGGTGATTCGCTCTTGGTTGTCGCGGATGGTCTTGAAGACCTGCTCCTTGTGGAAGGGGAGCCGGGTGTTCTTGGGGATCATCACGCGGTTTCTGCCCTTGCCCTTCTCGGCATCGATCGTCACCACGACGCCCAGCGCGTGCGAGTTGACGTTCTCCTGCTTGACCGCCCCGAGCATCTTGCGGACCTTCTCGGCCAGCTCGCTATCCTCTCCGCGGTGCTTGGCTTCGAGGATGGCGGCGTGGATGGCGGCTCCCTGGGCAACCGCCGTGAAGGGGGAGATCTCGTCGAACGGCTTGGTGTCGGTGACGTCCTCCACCATGCTGCGGACCTGGGGCATCAACGTGGACCCGCCCACCAGGACCACCGCGTCGAGCTCCTCCGGTCGGCACTTGGCCTCCTGGAGCACCAGCTCCGTGGTGTCGGCGGTGCGCTGGAGCAGGTCGGCGGTCATCTTCTGGAACTCGGGCCGGGTGATCCGGACGGTGATTGCCTTTCCCTCGTGGCGGAAGTTGATGACCGTGTCCTGCTGCTCGGAAAGCTCGTGTTTGGCCGTGTCGCAGTCGTTGAACAGGACCTGCCGGGCGGCCAGCGAATCGCGGGGATCCTCGCCATGCCGATCGCGGAACCGGTCGGCCACGTAGTCCATCAGGCGGTCGCTCCAGTCGACGCCGCCGAGCTTGAAGTCGCCTCCGGTGGCCAGCACGCGGAAGTGCGCCGGCGTGTACTCGACGACCGTCACGTCGAAGGTCCCCCCGCCCAAGTCGAACACCAGGGTCCTGCGCGGCTTGCCGGGCGCCCCGTCGGACGTCCCCAGCTCCTTGCGAAGCCAGGCGTAGGTGAGCGTGGCGGCGGTGGGCTCGTTGATGATGTCGATCACGTTCAGCCCGGCGATCCGGCCCGCGTCCTGGGTGGCCTTGCGGCGGGAGTCGTTGAAGTAATAGGGGACGGTGATCACCGCGTTGCCGATCGCGCCGATCCGCTTCTCCGCGTCCTGGCGGAGCTTCATCAGGATCAAGGCGGAGAGGAACTCCGGGGTGATCGCACGCCCCTCGTAGGTCCGCTTGAATTCGTGCTCGCCCATGTGCCGCTTGATCCGCTCGACGACGTTCTCCGGGGCCTCCATCGCCGCCCTCATCCGGCTGGGGCCCACGATCACGCTGCCGTCCGCGCCCAACACGATCAGGCTGGCCGTCTCCAGGTCGCCGTCCTCGTTGGGTAGCGCCACCGGGTTTCCCTCGTCGTCCAGTTGGGCAAGCGTGGAGTAGGTGGTGCCGAGATCGACGCCGACCGTCTGGCCCTTCTCAAAATGCATAGTTGCCGCTCCCATCGGTTTGCTGCGCGTTGTGTCCTACTCGAGGCGCCATGCCGGCCTTCCCAGGTACGTCCGCCTTCTCGGACCCTGCCTGGAGCCCCCATTCTCATTCGGGCTTCGGCTCTTGCGACGTGTCTCGCCCCGGCGCCCGCCCGACCAACCTGCCCGCTTCGGCAAGCCGTCTATTTCAACAACTTGTCCAGCTTGTCCAGATCGAGCTCGAGGCCCCCTTCCTCTTTCGCTTTCTTCTTGGCCTTCTCCTTGGGTTCCGCTTTGGGGCCTGCTTTCGGCTCTTGCTTGGCTCCCTGCTTTGCCTCTGGCGCCCCCTCCTTGTCTTTCTGCGGCTCTTCCTCCGGCTCTTCTTTCGTCGCGGCCGTCTCCTCGGGCTTCTCGTCGGGGCCCGCCTCGAGGAACCGGATGCCCTCGACGACCGCGAACAAGTACGGCTGGCTCTTCTCCAACGATCCCTCTTCGCAACGGAGCTCGATGCGGTACTTCCGGCCGGCGACCGCCGTCTCCAGGTAGAGCACCTCCAAGATCCTGGTGACGGGCTTCCTGACCTTAGCCCGCTTCCGGTAGGCAACCCCCACGAACTTGCCGATCATGGGCTTGACCGCCGACTTGTCCTTCTCCACCGCGGCGGCGACCTGGCCGGCAAACTCCTTGACGTTCTCCGCCGTGACGTTGGCGATCCCCTCGGAGTCTTCCGCCGTCACGACGATGCTAGGGTAGTTCTCCTTAGCGCTTTTCCGCACGCGGACGACGTAATCGCTGCTCGCCGGCGGCACGTTCCATCCTTTCGGCGGCGCAAACTCGATCCGCCCGCCGTCCAACGGGGGCAAGTAGTCCGAGAGCGAGGGAAGCTCCTGCGTGCCGACCACGGTCGAACGTTTCTTGGGGGAGGCATCGTCGGGACCCGTGCCGCAGCCTGCCGGCAGCCCCAGGGGAACCACCAACCACACGACCAGCCAAAAGGAAAACGATCTCATCGCGCGGAACTCCGCTTCTCGTGGGAGGTGGAATCGTCGGATCGGGAACCGCGATCGGGTGCCTGTCAGGCCAATAGCTATTGCGCCTTGCATGGCCGATGAATGCAGGGCTTCCCCCGCAAGCCCGCTACGCCAGGGGCCGGTCCACCTCGGGCGATCATGGGCCATGCAAACATCAATAAGGCTACTACCCGCTGAGGCGCCCCGTCAAGCGGCACTCGCGCCGGCGCGCCGGGCAAGGAGCGTCGCCTCGGGAGAGAGCCCTCGCTGAAAAAGCGGCGGCACGCCCGCGGGCCGTCCGTCCGGTTCACTCCTCGATGACCTTCTTGACGAGCTGGACGAAATGAGGGCTCTTGCGCGACGCGCTCAGCTCCTCCGCCCTCTTCTCCGCCTGTTTCCGTTCGTTGTACTCGAACAGGACCACCGCATTGAGCGCCTGGTTGAAAACTCCCCAGAAGGCTTTCAGGCGGACTTCCTTGGGCGGCTTGGCACGACTTCTCCGCGGTGTGGTTTTCTTGGCGGTTTTCTTGACACCCTTGGCCTTGCCACTCACCTTGGATTCGGCCTCCGCCTCGTCCTGCGGTTGCTCTTCCTTCGACGCCTTGCTTGCCATGAAATCCCCTCAGATGGGCCAGATAAGTCCACCCGTCCGGGCGGTGAAGCTGAGCTGCTCGACCTCGTCCGAAAGGTCGTCGCGTTGATAAATCCCATGATAGCCGATTCGCGGCCCGGTGGCCAGTAGACCGGGTGGAGGGACGGGCATCGGGTGCGGGGCCGACAGGCTGACGGTGACGTCGTCCGAGGGCGAGCTGACAGGTGCCCGCTTGCGGAAGGGGGGCGCCATCAGCCAGAAACCGGCTGCTCCGCGCGGTGCCCGCCGGTTCGCGCAGGGAGGCGTCCCGCCGTGGCACGGTCTCCCGGCCGTCCATGACCTCCCGACGTCAGGGCGTCCGGGCGCTGCGTCTTCTCATTCCTCTCAAGGCCAGTCGCACCCCGATCCAGGGAATTAGAAACAGCACGAAGACCCAGGCCTTGAGCAATCCCATCCCGCAGTACCAGATCATGTGGAATTCGTGCTCCGACAGGTCGAACATGCTGGAGTGCACCTGGTACGCGATGTCGCCCGCCACCAAGAACAAGCCGAACAAGAGGAAGAGGATCAGGGTCCCCAGGACGAAACACCACAACAGGATCTTCGCGACAGCACTCAGAACCTCGTCCAGACTTGCGGATGCGTTCATTGGGCTACCTCCTTCGGTTGGCCGTATCCGATTCGCGTCTTGCGGGCGAACCCGGCTCGCAACGTCCGCCGGCGGTCGTCTACCGGGTCAGCTCGCCGTCTCGCCCGAAGCGTCCTCTGGCTTGTCGTCGGCCGCTGAGTCCGCCGCCTGGCCGCGAGGGATCTCTCTGCCGAAGGCGGTCAGCCCTCCGAGTGCGCCCAGGCCCATCGTTTCCACCGCGGTGGAGGGAACGATGATCATCGACCCCTTCTGGCGCAGGCCCTCGTAGACCATGTTCATTGCCCGGAGGTGGAGGGCCACCGGGTTGTCGCGGTAGTGTTCCGACGCGCGGGCGAACTTTTCCGCGATTTCGGTCTCCGCGGTTCCGAGGATGATTCGGCTTTGGCGCTCGCGCTCGGCCTGGGCCTGGCGCGACATGGCGTCCTCGAGCCCTTTGGGGATGATGATGTCGCGGATTTCCACCGCCTGCGTGGTGACGCCCCACGCGCTGGTCTTCTCGTCGAGCGTCTTCTGGATTTCCTGGCCCAGCCGGTCCCGCTCGGACAGCAGCACCGCCAGGTCGTGCTTGCCGATGGCGTTGCGCAGCGCGGTCTGCGCCGAGAGCACCACGGCGTCCTCGAAGTGCTCCACCTCGAGCACCGCTTTCTGCGCGTCCCAGACCATCCAGAACGCGATCGCGTCGACGCTGACCGGGACGGTGTCGGCCGTCAACGTGGTTTCCGCACTGAAGTCGGTGACGCGAATCCGCTGATCGACGAACTGGGCCACCTTGTCGATGACCGGCACGACCACGAACACGCCCGGCTTGCGGAGCGCTTGGAACTTGCCGAAGCGGAGCACGACCGCGCGCTCCCACTGGTAGGCGATCTGCACCGCCGGGGCAATCGCGAGCGCCGCAACGATGGCCACCAGAAGCACCGTGCTCTCGGGACGCAGCATCAGGTAGGTGATCAGACAGTCGGCCGTGGCCAGCACGACCACTGCTTCCCACACCTGGCTCAGCCGGAGCAGCACGGCCAGGGCCAGCGCCGAGCCCATGCACAGCACCACCGCGTTCATCGTGTAGGGATAGAGCGCGAGATGCACGACCAAGCCGATGACGAAGATCGCCACCAGCAACAGGGTGTTGAGCGGGGCGAAGCGGAAATCCGCGCGCGACGTCGTGGCGAACTTCTCCAACGAAGCCGCCACGATCGCCTTCTGCCACTCCGAGGTCTTGGGAGTCGGGCTCATCGGGTCTCCTCCTTTCGTTGCCGCAGGCCTTCGAGCACCTCGTCCAGGGTGAAACCGTAGGACGAGGCCCGGGCCAGCATGTCGGTGAGAATTTGGTCGAGCATCCGCCGCTGTTCGAGCCGGTCCACGTCGGGCCGGCTATTGCCGACGAAGGTCCCCGAGCCCTGTTGGGTGTCGAGCGTCCCTTCGATCTCCAACTCCCGATACGCGCGGACGACGGTGTTGGGGTTTACCGAAAGGTCCACCGCCAGTTGGCGGACGGTCGGCAGCCGGTCGCCCGGCCCGAGATCGCCCCGGGCGATGGCGAACTTCACCTGCTCGATGATCTGCCGGTAGAACGGCACGCCGCTTTTGGTGTCGATCGAAATCTGCACGGCCTCAGCCCAATGAATGAGTCATATATTTAACTAGTATACTAGAACAATCGGGTTGTCAAGGCCCACTTTGGCGAGTTTCTCGGAAATTACTGCCCCGCCGGGGGGGTATCACGGACGGTTCGGGCAGAAGGGCTCTCTGCGACGCCGCGTTGCTGCCGGCGCGGACGGTACTGCTCTCAGGAGGGGGCGCGGACGGGGCCTTGACCGAGGCCAGCAGGTCGAATCCCCGAGAGAGCACGTTACGCTACCGCGTTCGGCGATTGAGCGTCAGGGATCGAAAGGATTGCTCACCTTGGGCGCCTGGCGCGCCTGTTCGACGAACTTGCGGTCGGCCTCGCTGAGCCGGGCCAGGGGCACCTTGATCTCCTTGCCGTCCGTCTTTCGCACGAGCCGCACGTTGTCGCCCTCCACGCCCGCGTACTGGGCTTCGATCGTGAAGGTGCCGCTGTCGTCGCTCCAGGTGCGATACGCTCCGCCCGCCGCACCGGGGGCTGCCGCGCCGGCGGTTGCCGCACCGGCCGACGCCGCACCGGCCGACGCCGCCCGGGGCAGCAAGCTCGGATCGACGTCGGGCTGCTCGACCTCGGGCGGGGCCAGCCGCATGTCCGCCCGGCTGCGCTTCTCCTTCCACGGCCACTCCTGGAACTGGATCTCGACCTGGCCGCCCGCGAGGACTTGGACGACCTTGGCGGCGCACCACCGGTTATGCCACCTGGCGGCGACGATCAAACCGGGCGCAAGCGGCGTACCGTCCATCACCGGCGGCCCCATCTCCGACAACGTGTGTCGGTGGTGGCTGTAGGTGCGATTCAGCTCGTGTATCCGCTTGAAATCGGGCGAGAACTTCGCCAGCGCGTCCTTCGCATTCGTCTGCACCGACGAATGCGGGTGTTTCAAGAGCCGCTCGATGGCCCGGGCGATTTCCTCGTCCGGCCGTTCCGTCTTGCCGGCGAGCATCTTGAGCGTCGTCTCGAGCTTGGGCAGATTGTTCGACCCCAACGCCGCCAGCACCTCCTTGCGCTCGTCCCCGTCGATCGGGGCGTCGGCCTTCGCCTTATTCTCCGCTTCCTTTCGCTCTCCCTCCGCACGGGCCTTCTCCGCCGCGGCGATCCGTTCCTGCTCCATCTTCCCCCATTCCTGCGAGGAGAGCCGGCGATACGTGATCGAGACCGGGAACGTGGTCGTCGAGTTCCCTTCGTGGACGACGAGCTTCTGCTTGAAGTCGAGCGATTCGGAGACCCCCAGCTCCCGGTTGAACGTCCACTTGCCCGCGCCGTTGATATCGAAGCTCTCTTTGTTCTCGCCCGTGGCGGGCGACGTGAGCCGATAGGTCTTGTTCACCACGACCGTCGCGCCGTCGACGCGCTCGGTGCTGTAGGTGAGCACTTCGGAGCCGGCCGTGCGCTGTTCGCGCTGGTCCTGTCCAAACGGGCCGAACGGGCCGAACGGGCCGAAGCGGCCGAAGAAAGGCGGCCCTTCCTGGCCACCCTCCTCGGTGATCGAAACGCCCAGGTTCACGGTCCACGACGGCTCGGCCGCCTCGGGCAGCGGCTCGAACACCAGCAACGACACGTTCCCCAGCAAATACGGGAGCTGCGAGTCGCCCGTCATGCTCAGGATGCGGCCGCGGGGCGTCAGGACGAGATCGTTGGTCGTGGTCGTCGTCCCTTTGAACGGCGTGCTGGAGAACGGCCCGAACGGCGGCGGAGGAATGTGCGGCCCGAACCCCGGGCCAAACGGCCCGAAACCCGGGCGCCCGGTTCGGGGCTTCGGCTTCGACTTGCGGGTCTTGTTCAGACCGCCGTGGTAGGTGACCTTGAGCTGTTCGTCGTCCACCGAGTTGAACTTGACCGAGACCACGCCTTGGAACTCCTCGGTGTAGTCGTCCGTCTCGGCCGTGATCTTCACGTCGTAGGCATAGGTCTGGCTTTCCTGCCCCTTGTAACGCAGCTTGCCCGGCGACTGGGCCGACGCGGGACGCGCAATAGGCCACAACGCCGTGCTCGCGACCAGCGAGACGATGAGGAACGTCGCCCATGGATTCAAGCGAGTCATATCTCTCTCCTTGCCCGATAGGGGAGTTGGACGTGATACCTATGATCAAACCGCGGGACGCCCGTATCGTCAATACACGGCACCAACCCAACCCCCCAAACGGGCGGTCTCGCCGATAGGGCGCACGATCGAGGGCGTCGCGTGGCGCTGGCCGGGCAGTCGGGGAGGGATCGAGCGATCGGCCGTCGCTTGACCGCCCGGTGGCCACCCGATATCGTGTCCACAATCGGACCATTCAGGAGGCGCCGGGCTTGTATGTTCTAGGAACGACGGGGGTTATGCGAAGATGAGAGCGATCGTATTCGTGGGGCCGAGAGAGATCGAGCTGATCGACGACGCGCCGGCGCCCGAGCCGGCCGAAGGCGAAGTCCTGGTCCAGTGCAGCCACATTGCCCTGTGCGGGACGAACATGGGGCCGTACCTGTTCGACGGGCGTTGGGCCGGCGAGATGGAGCGACCGCCCGGCTGGCTGGGCCACGAGAACGTGGGCACGATCATCGAGTCGCGCGCCCCGGGTTGGGAGCCTGGGACGCTCGTGCTGGCCCATCCCGAGGAGTACAACGGGTTCGCCGAGCTGATCACGGCGAGGCCGGAAGGGATGGGCCGCCTGCCCTCCGACGCCCCCGACCTTGCCGCGCTGGTGGTCGCCCAGCCGCTGGCCACCGTGCTCCGGGCGCTGGTGCGAACGGGCCCGGTCATCAAGCAGCGCTGCGCCGTGGTCGGCCAGGGGCCGATGGGCCTGATCTTCACCCACCTGCTCCGGCGCATGGGGGCGCGCCAGGTGATCGGCATCGACCGGGTCGCCTGGCGGCTCGATTGGGCCAAGCGCTTTGGGGCGACCGACGTGATCGACGCCTCGCAGGAGAACGTGGCCGAGCGGGTCAAAGAGCTCACCGACGGCGAGATGATCGACTTCTGCGTCGAGGCGGTGGGAAAGCCCGACGCCCTCGATACGGCCGCGCATCTGCCCCGGCGCCAGGGCCGGCTCTACGTGTTCGGCGTGCCGCACGCGGAGAGCCAGCCCTTCCCGTGGTTTCACACCGTGGCCAACGAGACGGAGATCGTCACCTCGATGGGGCCCGAGTGCAAGGAGTACTTCCAGTTGGCCGTGGACATGATCGTCGACGGCCATTGCGACCTGGTCGACATGGTCACCCCGCGCATGCCCTGGGACCAGGCCGCCGAGGCGTTCGAGATGTACGCCGACCCGGCCCAGGCGAAGGACTCGCTGAAGCTGACGCTGGTGCTTTAGTTCCAAAGCGAGCGACTTTTTGGAGTGCGGTGACTTGTCACCGCTTTCTGAGCGGCCGAAGAACGTAGCGAGATGGCTTTCCGGTAGACTGTGGTATCGCTCGTCGGTTGCGTCAACGCGTAAGAAAGCGGCGACAAGTCGCCGCACTCCAAGGAAACCTCGCTTGTTTCAGGTCCGGTTGAGAGGGAGAGAGATGTCGAGCCTTCACGCGCGGAACGGAGAAAACGCACCCGTCTCGCGGCGGGGCTTCCTGCGGTCGGCCGCCGCGGGCTCGCTGGCCTTGGGCGGGCTCGCCGCGCGAGGCAAAGCGGCGACGGCGGAAGACGCAAAGCCCTTCTTCCAAACCCGGGGCGTCGTGCTCGTCCCCTCCGACGTGACCACCTGGGACTGGCCGGAGCAGGCCAAGCGGGCCGGGCTGTCGACCATCGGCACGCATATATTCCCGCACCAGGTGGCCGAGTTCGTCCAAACGGACGAGGGCCGGCGCTTCCTCGAGCGCTGCCGGAAGCTCGGGATCGAGGTCGAGCACGAGCTGCACTCGATCGGCGACCTGTTGCCCCGCGAGCTGTTCGAGCGGGACGCGACGATGTTCCGCATGAACGAGTCGGGCGATCGGGTCGCCGATTGCAATCTCTGCGTACACTCGAAGGCGGCGGTCGAGGTGGCCTGCGAAAACGCCCAAAAGTACGCCCGGCTGCTCCGCCCCACCACCGGCCGCTACTTCTACTGGATCGACGACGGCCGGCCGATGTGCCACTGCCCCCAGTGCCGAGGGCTCTCCGACAGCGACCAGGCGCTCGTGCTCGAAAACGGGATGCTTCGGGCGCTCCGCGAGATCGACCCGCGGGCGACGCTGGCCCATCTGGCGTACGCCAACACGTACCGGGCGCCGACGCAAGTGAAGCCCACCGAAGGCATTTTTCTGGAGTTCGCGCCGATCCACCGCAACTACGACGTCCCCTTCTCACGGCGCGACTCGCAGTTCGGCGCGTACACCCACGGCCAACTGCTCGACGACCTGGACGCCAACCTCGAAGTCTTCGGGAGCCGGGGGGCCCAGGCGCTGGAGTACTGGCTCGACGAGTCCCGGTTTCTCCGGCACCTGAAGCCGCCGCGTCCCGAGCGGGTGAAGATCCCGTGGAGTCGGGAGGTGTTCCGCGCGGATCTCGAGACCTACGCGAAGCGCGGCATTCGCCACGTCACCACGTTCGCCGTGAAGGTCGACGGGCCGTACATCAAACACTTCGGCCGCCCGCCGCTGGACGAGTATGGGGCGGACCTGAGCGATTGGCCCGAGCTTGGGTAGAAGGGCCGACCTCGAAGGCACCGCAGGCTCGGACAGGACGTCGACAAGCAGCAGCGCCGACGCGGGCGTTCCGCCAGAAGGTCGGCTACGGCGACGCGGTCGCGGCCACCTCGAGCTCGTTCTTGACGTTGAGCACCCCCGGCTCGAAGCGGGCGACGTGGCCGGCCAGGACGCGGTCGTGATCGGTGGCCACCACGCCGCGGAGGATTGCGGTTTGGTCGTCGATCGTCACCACCAAGGGCGAGCGCAGCCGGTGCGAGAGCGCGCGGCGGAGGCGCTCGACCAGGACCGGCTCGGCCCGCTGTCCGCGGAGGAAGTCGGTCCGCCACTGGAAGCGGGCAGGGCTTGACGGGGTGGCGCTCGGCTCGCCAATCCCCGGCGCGCCCGTCATGCCCGCGGTCGTGTCCGGCCCCGGCGCCCCGGCGATTCCCTCAAGCGGCGTCCCCATTTCCCCGGGCTGTCCGACGTTCTGCGCTGTTTGGCCGGCTAGCGGCTCGGCTTGCCCGCCGAGTTGATCGGAGGGCGTGCCCATTTGCCCCGGCTGCTGCGAGAGCATCGCCTGTGGCTCGATCGCGGCCTGCGATTCGGCGGCATTCACGAAGGGCCGCGGGCCGGTCTGGTTGAACGGATAGCTCGCCTCGCCCCCATACGCCGGCTGAGAGGCAAAGTCTTCCGTAAACGAAAAGGAAGGGGTCGCCACGTAGCCCCGTTTGAAATTGGGCCGCGGCCCGAACTGTCCGCCGCCCCCGAAGTCCGACGGCTTGGGGTAGACCGGGAACCCGAGCGAGCGCGGACCGAACGGGGAGCGGTACTCCCCCTGGGATGCACTCGACAGCGGGCGCGGCCGCGGGCGGACCTGGGCCTCGACGTCCACGCTGGAGGCCAACACGAAGAGCCCCGCCACGGCCGCCGTCAGCCGGTTGATCCGCATCGTCATTTTCCTGCCTGGAGGGTATTCGGCGTGCGGCCCGGGCATGCCCCCCAAGCGCCTGCCCGGCCCGCAAAGTGTCGGACTGCCACCGTGACGTACCGCCCCGTATCTATATCGTCCTGATGCCCGGGCAAATCCCACCGGAAATCGTAGGCGGCAAGCGTCAAATGGTCAACGAAGCCAGGCGTCCGGCCGTGTCGACGTTCGTTGACCCGACCCGCGAACGGGGCGATAATTCGAGAAGTTCAACGGGGCAAGACGATCCTGGGACGACTCGTGATGACCACCCTGTCACTTGCGGTTCTGATTGCGTTGGCGGGCGGAGCGAGCGCCCAACCTTCGTCCGACGAAAAACCCCTGGCCGACCGAATCGAGGCGCTCGAAGCCCCCGACGCCGTGGTCCGGCTCGAAGCCGCTCGGGCGATCGGGACGCTCGGTCCCCAGGCACAAAGCGCGATGCCGGCGCTCGTTGAGGCGCTCGGCGACGACGACGCGGACGTCCGCGCCGGGGCCGCCCGGGCGATCGGCGCGATCGGCCCGGCCGCCAAATCGGCGGTTCCGGCACTTCTCGAAGCGCTGAAGGACCAAGGGTATTTTCTGGGGGCCCAGGGCGAGCTGCCCTCCGAGGTGCCCGTGTGGGTCGCGGTCAGCGAGGCCCTGGGCGACGTGGGCCCGGCCGCCCTGCCCGACTTGATCGCGGCTCTGGAGGACGAGCACCCGCAGGTGTTCGCCGGCGCTGCCAATGCCATCCACCGGATCGGCCCGGAGGCCAAGGAGGCCGTCGAGCCGCTGGTGAAGCTGGTGAGGAAGGACGACCCCTTTGCCCGCCGCGCGGGCATCGTCGGGCTGATGGGGATCGGCCCGGAGGCGAAGGCGGCGGTCCCGGCGCTTGTCGAAGCGCTGGACCACGAGCACTTTCACACGCGGTACTGGGCCTGTCGGGCATTGCGAGAGATCGGGCCGGGGGCGAAGGCGGCCGCGCCGGTCCTGGTCCGGCTGCTCCAGGAAGACTTGCCTTCCGTGCGTCGCCACGCGGCGCAGGCCCTGGGCGGCATCGGGCCCGAGATCGGCGAGGAAGCGATCGCCTCGCTCACCGCGGCACTCGAGGACCCGCTGGAGCCCGTGCGCGAGGACGCGGCGATCGCCCTAGGCAAGCTCGGGCCGCCGGCCAAGGCAGCGGCCCCGGCGCTGGAGAAGGCGCTGGCCAAGGGCCCGCTGGCGGCGCGCGCCCCGGGGGCCAGGGCACTCTGGTTGATCACCGGGCGGTCCGACCCGGCCGTCGGCGTGCTCGTCGAAGAGCTTGGCGATTTCAACTGGGGCGCCGACGCCGCCCGGGCACTGGGCGAGATCGGGCCGCCGGCCAAAAGCGCCGTCCCCGCGCTTCGGAAGCTCATCGAGTCGGACCAGGTGCAGGAAGACGTCCGCCAGGCGGCCGCCGACGCGATCAAGCGGATCGACCCGGCCTCCGTCCCCCGTGAAAGCCCGCCCTGAATCACGCGGCTTGAGCGGCGGAAGCGGCGGGATCAGAAGCCCCGCGCCGAGCGGGCCAGACGCGCGGAAGTAATCGCCGTCGACGCGCGGGCGTTGCGATCACGGCAGCTTGCCCGGGTCGGCCGTGAGGGTGATCGTCCTGGCGGCGATGTCTCGGGCGTGCCCCTGGTCCGCCTTTCTCGACCATGGTCTCCCTGCCGAGAGATCCCTGCCAACGGCCCAATGTGCTACCGTAGATGCTTCCCGACAAACTCCAGAGCCCGGGCGTGGGCGTCGGCGACCAGCTCCTTGTCGCCCCCGCCGAGTCCGTGGCCCGCCCCGGGCACGGTGATCAACTCATGCGGGACGCCGTGCCGGGCCAGCTCGCGGGCCATGGCGGCCGACAGGTCGTAGGGCACGTCGGTGTCGTCGGTGCCGTGGATCATGAGGATGGGCGGGTAGTCGGGTGTGATGTTGCGGACCGGGCAGAATGGATCGAGCTTGGCTCGCTCGGTCTTCGGATCGAAGCCCGTCACCTCCTTGGTCCATAGCCCGTTCTGGCGAAGGTAGAGGTAGTAGCGGCCCCGGGCCTTCTGTTCGGGTCCCTCCGTGCCCGTCAGCGCCTTGGCGCCCACGGCCCGGCGCGCCTCTTCCTCGGCCACCAGCGGCACGGCCTGGCGATAGTGCTCAGACGGCTGCGTGTACCACGGCCCGTCCACGTCTCCATATCCCCAGTACGCCAACAGGGCCGCGGGCCGCGGCTTGATGCAGATGCCGGTCATCATCGTTAGATAACCGCCGGCCGAGCCGCCCGCGCCAAGCAGCTTCTCCGCGTCGACGTAAAACAGCGCCGGCCCTTCCTTGCGGACCCATGCCCAGGCGTCCCGGACGTCGTCGATGATCGCGGGCAGCTTGACCTCCGGGGCGAGGCGGTAGTCGATGGAGACGAGCACGAATCCTTCGTCGCGGCAGAGGTCCAACAGCCGTCTCGGCACGCCCTGCCGGCTGCCGAGGATCAGCGCGCCGCCGTGCATCCAGACGACGCCCGGCCGCACCGCCTGGTCGTCCGCCCGGTACACGTCGGCCTGAATCCTGCACTCGCCCACGACCTTATATATATACGTCTTCTTGACGAAGTCCGGCTGTGTCTCGGATTCGGCCGCCCCGAGACGGTCCGGTCCGAAAGCCACCAAGGCAGATAGGACCAGGAGCAGCGGGGCGCGGGCAGCGCTTCTTCGAATCGTCATGGGCTTTCTCCCTGGGCGAGTTTGTCGGGCCGGCATTTTGAGCGACGTTGCCCCCGGCCGGCTATTGCGGCCCGGCAGCGCCGTGCGCAGAATAGCACCTGACGAGCCGGATCATCAAGCCCGCGACCGCATCTGGGAGGAGAAATCATGCCCAGCCTTCGTCGTCTTACCACGGCCTTCGCGGTGTTCCTCGTGTTCGTTTCGTGGGGTGTCGCCATGGAGCCCTGGTTGGCGGCGGAGGCAGCAGAGCGGGCGAAAGCTCCGGCGGGCCCGATGGTCCCGGTTTTGGAGGAGTTCGACGGCGCCCACGCGAATGGGACCTGGGAGATCCATCAGTACCAGGGCACGTTCGAGTACCAGGTCAAGCCCGACGCGATGGTGATGGTCGACCAGCGGAACGCCAATCAACACCTGACCCGCCGCGGATTCCAGCTTGACCCCCAGCGGCCCTATGCCGTCGAGGCCCGGTTCACGATCCACGAGCGGACGGCCCAGCGTCCGCCCGACTCGTTCTGCCTGAATTTCCACGTCGCCGGCCCGGAGGATTCGTTCGACTCGATCTCCTGCTGGTCGATGAACGTCGACGTGGCCCCCAAGCAGGGCGCCGGCGGGGTGATGAAGCACATGGGCTTCGTGGACGGCCGGTTCCGGCAGATCGGACAGCGGAAGGTCGCCTGGGCAACCACGGGCGTCGAGTACCGGCTGCGCGTTGAGGTGAACCTCGACCAGAGCGGGCGGTTCAAGCCCAACTTGCTCACGGTGACCGTGATGGAGGGCGACCAGACGCGGGAACGCTTTGAGGTCGACTGCTCGTCGTTTCCCTACCAGCCGGACCCCTCCGGGCCGGTCCGCGTCGGCGTCAACACGCACGGGGCCGATTGGACGATGCGGGATTTCAAGGTCTACGCCGAAGCGAGCTCGGCGGTCGAAAAACAGGAGAAATCGTCATGAAAGGCCAACCGATCCGGCGACGCAACTTCCTCAAGGCCGCGGCAGCCGGTGCGGCGGGGATCGTCGTGGGAAGGCCGACCGGCGCCGAGGCCGGTCGCCTGCCGCCGCTCGTTATCGAAGAGCCGTTTTGCGGAGCCGTGTTGAACCGAAGGCACGGGGAGGAGATCGACGGGGGCCTGAAGATCCGGGTGTCCGGCCAGGCGCCCATCGGTCAGCCGGTGACGGTCAACGGCACGCCCGCCGTGCGAGCCGGCACGCGTTTTGCCGGAGAGGTCGTGCTCCGCGACCAGGAGACGGAGATCATTGCGGCGACGGAGGGGGTGTTCGGGGCCGGCGAGCATCGCGTGCGCGTGGTGTGGGACCGGCATTCGTTTCCCCGCTACCGTTTCTCGGTCGACGACAACAGCTTCTTCCTCCGCGACGTCGCCGCCAAGAAGTACCCGTCGCTGTTCGATTCCTGGTACCTGAAGATCTTCCAGGATCTCCACACGAAGTACGGTGCTCGCTTCGTGCTCAACATCTACTACGCGACCGAAGACGGCTTCGAGCTACCTCAGTTTCCCGACCGCTATAAGGGGGAATGGAAAGACAATGCCGATTGGCTTTGCCTGGCTTTCCATGCCTACGCCAACAAGCCCGACCGGCCGTACCAGTATGCCTCGCCCGGGCAGTTGATCGCCGATCTGGACAAGGTGGCCGAGGAGATTCACCGCTTTGCGGGCGAGGAGACGTACTCGCCGCCGACGGTCATCCATTGGGGCATGGTGCAGCCGACGGCCCTGAAGCCGCTGGCCGAGCGGGGGGTTCGCGTGCTCAGCGGGGACTTCCGACCGCGTGGCTACGGTTGGGACGTCAACTACTTCCTGGACGCGGACCGCTCGGAGCACCTTTCCCGGCACGATGCCCTGATGGACTTTGCCAGCGGGATCGTCTTCTCGAGCGTTGATATCGTCTGCAACAACACGCCGTTGGATCGCGTGGTACCGACGCTTGCGCCGCTGGCCGAGGACCCGGGCCGAGCCGAAATCATGGATTTGTTCACCCATGAGCAGTACTTTTGGCCGTTCTACGTTCGGCACGTTCCCGACCATGCCCAGCGGCTGGAGGCCGCCATCCGCTGGGTCACGGAGCATGGATACAAGCCGGTCATGTTCCATGAGGGCTTCCTGGGTGCGGCGGGTGCCTAGTGGCTCCCGCCTGGCCCATGCGAGGGCGCGCCACGGTCTTCCCTGGGGAATCGGGCTCCCGTTGTTCGCCCTTCGTGGATTTTGCCCGCGTAACGCTGAATAATTACCCCTGGCAGGTGGTTCATTGGGGTACAAATGTCAGCGGCGTGCTAGGGTTGGAGCGGCGAGACGTGCCCCCGCGGGGACCCCTGATTGGAAAATACTCGTAGAATATCCCAGGGGATCTGCTGCCGGACTATTGAATCCTTGGCTATTTAGTGCTACAATACCGCGGAGTGGTCCTGCCCGGCCGCTTGTGAATGTGACGTAAAGACGACAAATCCATTCTTGCTGGGAGACGTCGGACAGACAGTGGGAGGTGCGGGCGGACCTTGGACTTGGTGAGCTCACGCGGTGAGCTCGTGGTTTTAGCTGTCTGAAAGGAAGCGACATGGTAAGGAAAAAGTCTACGAAGAAGAAGAA
>Ga0307378_10002872_pt1 | contig 25696 bp, 20 predicted proteins | sample UN1MG_FD_202238 | JGI IMG/M metagenome (GOLD analysis project Ga0307378, IMG submission 202238) | Soil microbial communities from Risofladan, Vaasa, Finland - UN-1 | ecosystem: Environmental > Terrestrial > Soil > Coastal area > Acid sulfate soil | place: Finland: Risofladan, Vaasa | collected...
GAAGAGAACTTATTAATACCGCTTATCGAAGATTACGACCTGACCAGCCAAGCCGATGTGATTCGAATGTATGATAATATGGCTCCGAGTGTTGTTATTCACCTGGCTGCCGAGGTGGGGGGAATAGGGGCCAACCGCGAAAATCCCGGCAGGTTCTTCTATGCTAATATGGCAATGGGCCTGCATCTAATCGAACATGCCAGATTGCGCAAAATTAAAAAGTTTGTACAGGTAGGCACCATCTGCGCATATCCGAAGTTCACGCCGGTTCCCTTCAAAGAAGAAAATCTTTGGGACGGGTATCCGGAGGAAACAAACGCACCCTACGGCATAGCCAAAAAGGCCCTGCTTGTTATGCTTCAGGCCTATCGTCAGCAATACGACCTTAACGGCATTTACTTATTGCCGGTCAATCTGTATGGGCCGGGCGACAATTTTGACCTCAGGACCAGCCACGTTATACCGGCGCTTATCCGCAAGTTTTGTGAAGCGATGGATGCCGGAAATGAAGAAGTTCTGGTATGGGGAACTGGTTCGGCCAGTCGGGAATTTTTATATATTGAAGACGCCGCTCGCGCAATCACGATGGCTGTTCAAAAGTATGACGGAGCTGAACCGGTCAATCTCGGAGCCGGATTTGAAATAACAATTAAGGCCCTTACCGAAAAAATCCAACAGCTCACGGGTTTCAAAGGCAAGCTAAACTGGGATACTTCAAAGCCCGATGGCCAGCCGAGACGCTCCCTGGACACGAGCAGGGCAAAAGAGTTATTCGGTTTTGAAGCTAAGATGCCTTTCGATGAGGGCCTTAACATAACAATCCAGTGGTGGCGTGAGCAGGGTATGGCAAAATATTCGAATCCCGGATAAAGATTATATTCTAAGCCCCTCTGAATACCGAGGCATTGAAATTTATGCTTGAGACGGAAAATAACAATTCGAATTCATCTGAAACGACCTTTGAAAAGCAAACCGATGAGAGGTCATTACTTCGCTGGCGAAAAAGAAATTCATATTATTATAAATGGCTGGACAAAATTTATAAATTTGCCGTCCGCCCCAACAGCAGGGTCTTACATGTAGGTTGCGACTGCGGCGACCTGCTGGCTGCTGTTAAACCGTCCTATGGCGTGGGAGTGGACCCGAACCCGAATGCAGTTGAGCTGGCTAAAAAACGATTTCCTCACTTGAATTTCTATGTCTCAGACCCGCACGAACTGAATCTCAATGAGAAATTTGATTATGTCCTGATTTGTAATTCGCTGGGCCAATGGCATGATATTCAGAAGGTGTTGGAACATATTCGCCCTCTAACTGAAGATAGCACGCGGATTGTAATAACTTATTATAATTATCTCTGGGAGGCGATTTTGTGCCTCGGCTCCCGTCTTAAGATTCGCCGTCCCCACCCCTATCAGAACTGGCTACCGTCGCAGGATATTGAAAACCTGCTCAGATTGAGCGACTTCGAGCCTGTTCGCTCCGACTCTTATCTTCTGCTGCCTAAGTACATTCCGCTGCTGTCGAGTTTCTGCAATTACTCTCTTTCTTTGTTGCCGGGATTTCGTCTGTTTAATTTAGTGAACCTTGTAATAGCCCGCCCATCGCCTGCGTGCCGGCGCGACGAAGATTTGTCGGTTTCTGTCATAGTCCCCTGCAGAAACGAACGGGGAAATATAGAAGAAGCCGTAAGACGTATTCCTCAGATGGGCAGGGAAACAGAAATAATCTTTGTCGACGGTAACAGCACCGATGGCACTGTTGAGAAAATTCAGGAACAAATAAATCAGCATCCTGACCGCAAAGTCCGCCTCCTGCACCAGGGCGACGGTATCGGCAAAGGTGATGCCGTGAGAAAAGGCTTTGCCGATGCTGCCGGGGATGTGCTGGTAATTCAGGATGCCGATTTAACAGCTCCGCCGGAAGATTTACCAAAATTCTTCAGGGCTTTGCGCGATGGCAAGGGCGAGTTTATCAACGGTTCAAGGCTCGTTTATCCGATGCAAAAGCAGGCTATGCGATTCTTGAATCTTCTCGCTAACAAGTTTTTCGGAACATTATTCAGCTGGCTGCTGGGACAAAGGTTCAGGGACACCCTCTGCGGGACGAAAATGATTTACAAAAAAGACTACGAGTTAATCGTAGCCAACCGCTCATATTTCGGTGACTTTGACCCCTTTGGTGATTTTGACCTTATTTTCGGCGCAGTAAAACAAAACCTCAAGATTGTTGAAGTCCCGGTAACTTATCAGGCCAGAACTTACGGCGTAACAAATATAAGCCGTTTCAGGCACGGCTGGCTCCTGATTAAGATGAGCTGGATAGCCTTTAAGAAAATAAAGTGGCTGGGAAAAATGCGTTAGGCTAATTATGAAAATAATTGAATGGCTTAAACTGCCCGAGACCAGCCGTATCAGGAACCTCGATGACCCTGCCGTTACCCTGCTGCACGCCGAAATTATACAAAAAAAACCGTTTCTCAGAAAGCTATACATCGATTTCTACAAACAGTTTTTAACGGCGATGCCGGAGCCTGAAACGAAAGTGCTTGTTGAACTCGGCAGCGGCGGAGGATTCATTAAAGAAGTAATACCCAACGTCGCTACCTCCGATGTCCTTGAGTTGCCCGGCGTTGACAACGTCTTTTCCGTTCTTAATATGCCCTTCGAAGAAAAAAGTGTTGATGCTTTTTTTATGGTTGATGTTCTTCATCACATCACCGACCCGAGAGCCTTCTTCCGCGAGGCCTTACGGACTCTAAAGCATGCCGGAAAAATCGTTATGATTGAACCTGCAAACACATTCTGGGCCGGATTCATCTATCGAAACTTTCATCACGAAGGCTTCGATACCAAGGCAAAATGGGAGATGGAGGATACCGGGCCGCTCTCCAACGGTAACGGCGCAATTCCATGGATAATATTTTCGCGCGACAGGCATATATTTGAAAGTGAATTCCCGTCATTGAAAGTTGTTTCAATACGCAATCATACCCCCATGCGATACCTGTTAAGCGGCGGTCTGACTTTACGCCAGTTGGTGCCGTCGTTTACTTATCCGGCTGTAAAAGCTGTTGAATGTTTACTGTCCCCGATGAATAACCTGCTGGGTATGTTTCAAACAATAGAATTGCAAAAGGTTGATTAGCAAATTTGTACAGGTTTTTATAAAATCTTCCGTACTTTTCTTGGTACTGATGAAAAAACCTGAAGCTGGACCTGTGAGTGGGACAAGTGAGACTGGCAAAAAAACAAAATTAGTTATTCTCCCAATACGTGAAAATCTTCCGGCCTTAAAACAACCGTCACGTTTCTACCGCTCTCGGCCTTCAAACCGGCAAACTCAGCATGAGGCAGATGAGCAACAAGCTCGAAAGAGCCGTCCAGCTCTACCCTGATATAGCTGCCGTAGTGCCGCCACCAGGAAAGATTGAGTCTAAATTTGTTTTCATCCTTGTCATCGTACCGACTTTCAGGAAAAATGAGCACATCTTCCGGCCGAATTATGAATTTAATTGTACCATGGTATTGACCTGAAAGCTGAAATTGCAAATCGCCGAACTGCACAAGGGTATTTGAAGCCTGAGCATCTTGACTTATTACCTCGCCGCAAAAAATATTTTCGCACCGCATAAAACGTGCCACAAACTCGTTCTTTGGCTTGCGCAGCAGTTCATTCAGAACTCCGACCTGTTGCAAAGTGCCCCGGTGCAATATAGCAGCCTGGTCCGCTACAGAAAATGCCTCCTCCAGGTTATGGCTGACGTGGATGGTGGTAAGGCCCAGTTGACGCTGGACGCGCCGTAACAGAACGCATATTTTTTGCCTTGTAGCCTCATCAAGGGCGCAAACAGGCTCATCGAGCAGTAACACTTTCGGCTGCAGAACAAGGGCCCTTGCAAGGGCCACACATTGCTTCTCGCCGCCGCTAAGCCCGTTGATGCGACGTTTTAACAGATGCCCTATCTCCAGCATTTCAACAATCTGCTCCACCTTACTAAAAAGCGATTCTCGACCGTCACCGCAGGCGCGCAGCCCAAACTCGATGTTCTGCTTTACAGACAAATGTGGAAACAGGGCATAATCCTGAGGAACATATCCGATGTCGCGCCGGCGGGGCTCAAGACCCGTTACATCACGCCCGTCAATATAAATGTGTCCCGATTTGATTCGCTTGAGCCCGCAAATGCACTCCAGAAAAACACTCTTCCCCGAACCGGGAGGCCCTAAAAGAGCAAAATACTGCCCCTCCCCGACTTCGAGACTGAGACTGCCCAACTCGAAATCTCCGATATTAAATGAAAGCTGGTCTGTTCGAATCATAATTTCACCAGAGCCTTGCCGCCCACAAGCCGAATGACTAACAAGGCCACAAGAGCCACAAATATCAGCAGCAATGCCACCGCTAAAGCCACTTCCAGATTGCCTACCGACTGTTCCAAAAATACGGTCGTGCTCAAAACCTCGGTTCTGCCCCGAAATGACCCCACAAATATCATCAGCGGACCGAAAAGACCGAACGCACGGGCCCACGTCAAAATGCCGCCGGCGATAATCCCGTTTAAGGCTAATGGCAGCGACACCCGCCGAAAGCTGCCCCACGGCGTACAACCCAGGGTCAGGGCGACTCTCTCAAAACGGCGGTCAACATCGTCAAAAGCTGTTTTCGTCGAACGGATGGCAAAACTGGCAGCGACTAAAAACTGGCAAAGCACAATCCCCTTCGGCTGAAAAACAAATTCTAACCCCAGGTCCTCCTGCACCCATTTGCCTATGGCCGTTTGAGAGAAAAATACCAGCAGGGTAAGCCCCGCCACCAGTGGAGGAAAAACAATGGGCAAATCAACAATGGTGTCTGCCAGAATCCGTCCGGGAAATTGAAAACGGCTCAGCACATATCCTACCGGAACGGCGAAAAGCAGCGACAAAAAAGTCGTCACGCAACTCGTCCATACGCTCATCCATAGGGCGTGCCGTATAAAACCAGAGGTAAGCACCGTCAAAACGGCTTTTTTATTGATATAGAAAATATCTGCGATTATCAGCAGCACGATGAACATCATAAAAACAGCCAGAAAGAGGAAACCCGTCGCTGCAAATACCCGGCCTCGCCAACCTTTCACTGGTGAATTAGCTGCTGTTGCCAACTTGACAAATCCTTTCTAAAAAATGCCCCACTTGTCGAATTCATAGTAAACTATATAGCCCATACAGACCGTCACTATCACGCTTGCAATCACCCCGAACCGCCTGAATAATTCTCTAAGCTGGACAATGTCAAAGACAAGCTTGATGCCTTGTTCAGCGGTTTTTTATTGTAATCAAACTGATGCTTCAATTTAACGTTCATCGGTTCGAAACTCCGGGGCTTAATCTTCTGTAATCACCCATCCGTATTCCTTGTAGAATTTTCGTGACTCCAAAGACGCCAGAAAATCCATGAATTGTTTCGCGCCTTGGGGTTCCTTGCTGAAAGACAGCAGCCCGACACATGTCCCCCTCAATACCTGTTGCTCCTTGGGCATCTCAATGACCTCTATTCTCTCCGGCTCCAGGTGCTTAAAAGCCGTCCAGCCGAAGGCGGCATCAACTTCATTGGTCGCCACCGCTTCGACAATCGCTATACAGCCGTTGGCATAGTAACAGATATTTTCCCGAATCTTTTCCAAAAGCCCCAGGCGCCCGCTGACGTCCTCCCATATACCCTTAAGGCAGTCAATCACCGACACAGCCACGCGAACCCCCGGCCTGGCAAGGTCCTCGATGCAGACAATATTCTTTGGATTGCCGGCCGCAACGACAATAGCCGAACTGCGATATGCGATTGTACGCCGTTGGTGCCTTTGCACAATCTTTCTTACCTCTCCATCGTCAAGCAGGTATTCCGCACCCGCTATGGCAAGGTCGTGTATTCCCGCATCGGAGATTTCCAGCAGAAAATCGTCCCCGCCGGTCTCCCCCGTCGCTTCTTCGGCGACCGGCTGAGCGCAATGGCGGCTGCATACGCTGATTTCCACTTTGATGCCCGTTTGCTCCTCGAACAGCTTGGCGGCTTTTTCCAAAGGCGCCGCACACGCCTTAGCGCTGAAAATCCGCACTGTGGTGTTACCGCCCTTCTGCTTCATCATTTATACCTCCTTGTTCAACTAAACTTGTCTTTTTTTGAACTGGCAAACTATTGTCAACGCCCTTTTCTTTCGGCCTTGAAGAGCCTATAAACATCCTCACTGCTACCGCTATCAGGAAAATCGCGAATGCCTTCCGCAATATATGGCTCGGCAGCCGCCCGGCCAGCTCCGCACCAGCCAATACGCCCACCAGAGAGCCAAATATAACCAATAAAATGACCTTTGCGCTCATTTCTATCTCCGGATTCTGCCAGTACCGAAGCGCCCCAAGAAGGGTCATTGGTACCATCACTGCTAAAGCCATACCCTGGGCGCTTTTCTGCCCGTACCCGCAAAGCAGCACAAGCGAGGGGATAAGTATAGTCCCGCTCCCTAACCCCAGTGCTCCGCTGACAACACCTGCAAAGACGCCCAATACGACAAAAATCCACCACTGATTAAATAATTGGTCTGCCATAACTAACCTCAGAAATAATCCCGTTTATTCTAAAACCAGCCTTTGACCCGGCCATTATAGTAAAATCACAGTATTATTCAAACACAAATACATGCTGTTCACTCCCTGTAGATGGCCGAACTTCACTCCTGTGCATTAAATAGATGCTTACGAAAAAATAAGCCCCCATAATTCTTAAAGCCGTACGACCTCTCTTTTTTTTATTCCGGCGGCTCGGTTCGATAGTTATGTTTCTTAAATATACCCTGCCCCGCCTCGGACGTAAGAAATGTAACAAACTCCTCCGCCGCCTCTCTGTTTTTTGTGAACTTCAAAACGCCGGCGTCAACTGTTGAGATTATGTTCTTCGCGGCCCCGATAGGTACTTGGTCGCCGTATTCGCTGTAGTATCGCGCCATAGCGTCCCACACAATGACCGCATCGAGAGAGCCGGCCTGTATCTGCATACCGAGCTCGTTCACTGTAAGCGATTGGTATGTAAGGTTATTTTCAACATCTTTCCATCTGATATTGTTCTTGGCAAATATTCGCTTCGTCGCCCTGCCTATCGCGCAGGCATTCGGGTCCCCCAGCCCTAATTTCAGTCCGGGCCGGAGTAAATCCTCCAACCCCGATATCTTTTTAGGGTTCCCCTTTTGGACCAGTATAGTCGGCACCCAGTAACAGACAGACTCTTGCGAAAGTATCATCCCCTCCTCCCTCGCCTGGTCAACATAATGCCTGTCTCCCGGCATATACAAATCCCCGCGCCGCACAAGCCTTATCTTCGACAAAAGTACCTCGCTGCCCGCGTAATCCGTAACGATTTTAACGTTATATTCTCGCCCGAAAGTCTCCACCAGCTCGTCCGCCGGCGGCCTTATCCCCGCCCCGCAGTAAAGCAGCAATTCCACCGCCTCCGAATCCCCCTCTGTCGGTTTATCGCCTTCACAGCCGCAAAGTATTATTACTGTTACAACAATTAAAACTGTTCTTATTAGCCTCATTTTATTTTCCCTCGCTTACTTCACATAACCATGCTCGGCAAAGATTTCTTTGCCCCGTGTCTTTGCAAAATCAACCAATTCCTTCACCTCTTCGGCGTGTTGCGAGTAATTCAAACCTATCACCTGCACCGCAATTTCAGTATCATACTCGTATGGTGTCGCCACGATATCGACACTGTCCTTGAAAGTATTAGCAACCCCGTTCCACATTATAACGGCGTCAACCGCCCCTGTTTTCACAAAAGTCCCCAATGCGTTGTGCCCTTTGGTCAGCCGGTTGCCAACATTCTTCAGAACAGCCTCTTTTATTCCCTTCTTCTCAAGCAGTGCGAAAACCATCTCCCCGCACGTCGAATACTCCGGGTTGCTAAGCGCAACCTTTAAATCGTCTTTTGTCAAATCTTCAATCCTCGCAAGACCTTTAGGATTACCCTTTTGCACCGCCACTACGGGAGCCACAAATCCCGTCTGGGCGTTGCTCGCCCAAACATTGGCCTCTTTCACATAATCCAGGTATGGGTCGTGCGTAATCAGCACATCGCCTTTTTGACCGGCCTTGACAAGAGGAAGAAAATCTTCACTGCCAGCCACAGTATAAATGGTCTTTATCCCCGTCTTTAAGGTAAACTCATCGCACATCTGTTTCATCGGGGGAACAAAAGAGCTCCCGCACAAAATCACTAATTCCGTCTCTTCGCCGCCCCCCTTCTCCTTGCCGCACCCCGAACACAATAAAGCACTCATTATTGCCGCAATAAAAAGCCTCTTTCCCATAACTTCACCCTTTCTTCAAATTTCGCAGTTACACCTTAAAATCAAAACGCTTTTTAGCGACCTTAGGGACTTTATTCTAATAACGATGCTCTGACTTTGCCAGTCCTTTTCTCCTCATTTAACCTTACGCGATGCTCCCCGGCTTATCTTTTATTTTTTCCCCCAATAACTAACCACAAAGCTTCTTTGGGGTGCCTCGTAAGCCTGTGCCATAGGTATTTATGCCATAGGTGCCTGTGCCTTAGGTGCACGCTTTGGGTTTGCTAACTTGGCCGTAGGTTAGTGCGAGCAACCCCGGTGCTTTTTCCGGCGTCTGGGTCCCGATGCTGTCTCGGACACCTCCGGTGCCTTTACCGGATGCCTGGAGCCCGATGTCGTCTCGGAGAGTTGCCGTTTTAAAAACTTTACAGCTTCATCACAAATTCATATAATTACAAATCAAGCGATCTGCGGAGAATTGCATCTGCGGCGGCCAATGAATTCGGGATTGCTAAATAGTGATTAGTGAACTGTATTTGCTGAATAATATCTGAGGTGCCTTTCTATGGTATCATCCGCCTTACACCAATTAGAACAAATTCCCGCCGTGGGGAAAACTATTGCACGGGACATGCTAAATATCGGAATCAATTCTATTGACGACCTTAAGGGCCGCCGGGCTGAGCAGCTTTATGATGGACTCTGCGAGTTTAAGGCCTCTCCGGTGGATAGGTGTATGTGAGAGAATTTTCTTAGTATTTGCTTAAATAAATATAATTTAGTAGGATATGTGACAAAATACATGAGAGAATGCTAAACTCCGAAGTTCGACGAATGCTATGTCTGTTGCAAGTGTACAACTGATTGAAGATTTTAATCTTAAGGGTGTATCTGCGCCTGATTTTTTTCGCTCATCCGATGATATTGAAAAGTATGCGGGTCGTCATTCTTACTCCCATCTTATGAGACGAGCATGGGAATCAATGCATTTAAACGGTATACTCTGTGTCGATGGCATACCGACGGTCTATTTCAAGGAAGTCAGACGTATTGATTCCCTTAGACAGCGAGAGCGTTACCAGAAATTTTGGAATCAAGGCCTAGCCACTCTTTTAGTAATCAGTAGCCCTGACGAAGTTCAGGTTTTTTCAAGTCTGGCCGAACCTGCGAAGGAAGATTCAGTCATCGAAGATGATCATAGGCTTGTAGAGATACTTGATTCGACGGCTAAGGTACTTAATTTTGTACGCAGGGTTCAGACAGGACAGATTTACAGGGACAATCCAGACAGTTTCCAGCCAGATAAATCTGTTGATAGGTTTCTTCTCAGAAATCTGAAAAAGGCACGTGATCAGTTGCATGAGCATAATGAACTGAATTACAAAATTGTGCATGCTCTTCTTGGTCGTATTATTTTTACTTGCTATCTCGTTGAGCGCGAAATTATCGATGAAGAACAATTTGACAAAGCTGGTGCAAAAGGTATAAAAAATCTTCGCGAATTGTTTGCAAAGTCTAATGGTGATAAGGCAAAGAATATTCTTTATGCTCTCTTCGCTCTCTTGCAAAAACATTTTAATGGAAGTATGTTCGATGATACACTCGAAGATGAGCGACCGCTGGTAGATAAAGGACATATAGAAATACTCCGGCGATTTTTGAACGGGGAAGAATTGGACGGAAATCAATTGACATTTGATTTCTGGGCATACGACTTCCAGGTAATTCCCGTCGAAACCATAAGCTCAATATATGAAGAATTTCTTGCAGCAGAGGGCAAAGAGGAACAACGCAAAAGCGGAGCCTATTATACCCCTAAACATCTGGCGGAGATGATAGTTGATGTCGCTGTTGACGGTTGGAACACACTTTTAGGAAAAAAGATTTTGGATCCAGCATGTGGGTCAGGCATCTTTTTGGTAATACTTTTTAACCGTATTGCCGAGGAATGGAGACGTAAGAATCAAGGAGTTCATAATAAAACCCGCGCAGAAGCACTTTTGGAAATTATCCGGGAAAAGTTGTGTGGCGTTGATGTTAATGAGACAGCCTGTCGTATCGCATGTTTCAGTCTTTACCTTGCTTTCCTTGACCAACTTAAGCCGCGAGAAATTCATGAACTGGAGAAAAAACGCGGAAAGGTTCTGGATAATTTCCTTGCTCTTAAAAAAGATGGTTATGCAAACACAAAAACTCCCGTAATCTTCGAGGGAAACTTTTTCGATGATATACCTATAGGAAAATCATTTGAGCTTGTCATAGGCAATCCCCCATGGATAAGTAGAGGCAAAGTCTCTGACACAAAAGCCCTCGAGTGGTGCTTAAGTGATAATAATCCGTATCTTAAAGATGCTCCCAAATCAAAAGCAGATCGCAAACAATATTTCCTGCCAGCCAAACAGATTGCCCATGCCTTTATGTGGAAATCACCAGTACACCTGAAAGCTAATGGAAAGTCGTGCCTCGTTTTGCCTACGAAAGTGCTTTTCAATAACAAGACCGACAAATTTCAAGCAGGCTGGTTTTCAAATATTACCGTTGATAAGGTTATTCAATTATCCGACTGGCGACATATTCTCTTTGAAAATGCAGAATGCCCGGCAGTGATTATCAAGTTCACCCCCCAAAAGCCGGAAGATGATTATTCAATAGAATACGAGGCACCGAAGGTCAGCGACCATGATCCGCGAAGGGGAATTATAGACATTTTACCGGAAGACCGTAAGCTCATAAAAATATCCGAGATACAGGAATCCGCAAAGAAAAAAGAAATCTCAGCCGTTTGGAAGAAGAAATTCTGGGGTACACCAAGAGATGCTCTTCTTATCGATCGATTACTTGAGATGCCTCGTTTAGGTGAAATCGTCGGAACACCCAAAAAACCAAAGCGATTTATCTCCAGCCAGGGATTTAAGCCATATTTGCCGGAATACTATGAAATAGTAGACAAAAAACCTCAACCTATAATAATTAAAGAAAATGGGAAAGAAAAAGAGAAATACGGAAAGCCAAAACCAATCTGGTGGACAACGAAGCATCTTTATGTTGATGCAAGAAATAAAGGTATTAATCTTATACTAACAAAACAGTATTGTTGTGAATTCGGGAAGTATAAATTTAAGAAAGATTTCACTGAGCTTCATCGTAGCCCAAATAAAGTTGTCTTCGCTCCGCCGATGGTTCTTATCAATCATAGCGTTTCACGAAAAGCATTTTGTGATTTTCCAGTGGTTTTTCGCCACGCATTACAATCAATTTCCTGTGCAACAGAAAGTACAAAAGAAGATACAAATCTATTGATGTTTCTGGCAGCAGTGTTGAATACTAAGCTTGCCGATTATTATTTCTTTCATATTTCCGCCAATCTTGGTATTGAAAGAGACCAAGTTTATCTGGAGGAAATAGAACTTCTCCCGTTCCCGCTTCCCGAAGATACTTATGATTCGCCAAGGTCACGCAGGATAATAGACCAGATATCCAAGCAAATGAGAGATTTGAAAACATCTATCGAAAAAGAAGTTTTAGGGCAAGCAGAAAAAGTAAAAGGAGCCATTAAGAATATTGACCTATTGGTCTATGAGTATTATGGAATTTCCGAACGTGAGCAAATGCTTATCGAAGATACGACTAAGATTTTCAAGCGCAGCATGATGCCTCCATCGATTAATGATAGAGTCCGAACCATTGCAATGCCCACAATCGATGAACGCAAGGATTATGGGGAGTTACTTTGCAAGATATTAAATTTATGGGCGAAACGAAGTAAGTTAAGAGTAAATGGCAAAGTCGAATATTCAAATATTTTAGGAACATCTGTAATCACTTTATGCAAATCCAATAAAGCAGAATCGTTCAAACAAGGGCAAACGTCAGATGAACTACAGGCTGCTTTGAAAGATGTCCAACAGGCTCTTCCAAAACGGATGGGGAGATTCACATATTATCGAAATCTGAAAGTTTTCGATTTCGATAGAGATAAACTCTATATCGTAAAGCCGCTTGCTCGGAGACACTGGACTAAGACCGCTGCCATCAATGATGCAGATGAGATAGCCGCAGCAATACTTTCTTCGGGGAGGGGTAGTTTATGAATATGGGGGTGTTCGGTAACGCCAAGAGATGGAAGAAAGATTTATTTCCCCAAGAGCTAATTCCTGAAATACTTGAGCTTGTCATTACTTCATGGGACACCTTTGATAAGCCTAATTCCCTTGAACGTGAAGTACCTATATCAGAAGAATTTGTGAAAAAGCTTCGCATTGAAAAAAATAGACGCGGCGAGCTACCGTTCCATATATGGACAGAGGTAGACACACTTGATACTCAAGCAGAAGATAAAGGGCGTACGGATATTCTTTTTGCATATTTGGGTACTCCTAAAGAAGAAATTCATTTTGTTTTTGAGTGTAAAAGACTACGTATTCCTTATCCTGACAGGTTGGCTACTAACAACAGTGATTATGTTAATGAACAGGGAATGTTGTGTTTTATCACCGGAAAGTACAGCAGATGTGTTACGAATGGAGGTATGATTGCATATGTCATGGATGGCAAAACACAGATGGCAATCCTTTCTGTAGGAAAACTCATCAAAAGAAAGAGCCTTGTCCTAAAATTGACCAAAGACACGGGTCTTGAATCTTCATCAATGATGATCGACTTCCCGAACGTTAGAGAAACAACACATACTTTGAGCAAGAGAAACTTTAAAATCCACCACCTATTCCTCGCTGTTTGACTTTTGTTTCTGCATCTTCTGTTCATTACAAAATCAAAAATTCTTCAACCCATTTTTCCAGATATTTTTTTGTCGCCTTATTTTCCGCCGCAAATGCGTATCCTACCCATCTTACTCATTTTAACATTCTAACCATCCTAATTTTGAGAAGGGAATTTTGCCCCGCTGAATCTTACCCATTTTAACATTTGAATCCTCCTCATTTTGAGACCGAAATTTTGCCCCCGCAAAATCTTACCTATTTTAACATTGAACGAGGCATTTGTATCGGGTGTGCTATTTTTTACAAAAAACTACACAAAAACGGGTCATTTTTTCGCTTTTTTTTCAATTTTTCCGCTTTTTGTTTGTTTTTTCGTCTTTTTTTAACTTTTTTTGACTTTTTTCCCCAAATATCTGCTCTTTAATCGACCTTTTCATAGAACTTTGCTTCTTTATCGGAAAGCTCTTTCTCGCCAATCATCCTGCGTACTCGCTCAATATCGACATCTCGCGGCTGCCCCCCTGACGACGCTGAAACAGCGGTTTTTTCAACACCAGCCGGCATTATCTGCAAAAACCGGTTCACAGAAATTGTTGATACAAACATCGCTGCTATCACTACACCAACCAGAAAATAGCGGGACAGCAGCTTTGACGGCGTATAACCAATGGCTGGCAAATGTTTTACAACTGGAGGCCGTTTTGCTTCGTAACGGCATTTATCGCAATAAATACAGTCCATATGGTCTTTTGTAGTAAGGCCGAACTCACATCTGCCGTATCTTTTCGCCGGCAGATAACGCTTAAATAACGCAAGGTTATTAAGAAGTGACAAAAACGCTCCTGCCGGACATAAATAACGGCACCAAAAGCGTTTATAGAAAACTGAGCCTATTATTGCTATCACCATTACCAGCAGGATTGACGATTGAAAGTCGGAAGAAGAAATTTGAAAACCGAAAATTTCGGTAAGGAGGTCCGCCGCCAGGATTGTTCGGTCTCTGGAAACAAAGAATAACACGATTAAAATAAACAGAACGGCGTATTTGACGAATCTTGCCTTTCTCATCATCTCAGCTGTTATAGGCTGTTTGAGTTTGTCAGGGAGTACAAACCCAAGCATCTCCTGCGCAGCGCCGAACGGGCAGATATAACCGCAGTAGATGTTGCCGAAAAATACAGCTAACAGTGGAACTGCCGCTGCTAACAGAAAAGCTCCTGAAAGCTCTATTGCAGGGCTATGCCAGGATAATACGGTTGCTATTTGTTCGGTGGAATATTGGGCATTCAGGATAAAACCGCCGACCACAAGATTAAAAGCAAGCACAACCAGCCTGCTCCAGAAGCCGCCGTGATATATCACAACCAGAGTAAATATGAATGTACTTATCAGGTACATGCCCTGGCTGTCGGGCAGATAGTTGGCCCAGCTAACTTTTCGGTCGATATCAGGTTGCAGGCCTCGGCCAAGGACCTCACCGGCGAACTTATGGCTTGATGCCTGCAGTGCAGAAAGAACAGCTTCGGAACTTACAGTGGCGCCGCTTACGGCGTGAATATCGGCAAAGGGCTCAGGCTGGAAAAGTTGCCGGTCGCATAAAAGCTTCCGCCATTGACTGAGCATCTCAAGGTACGCAGGAGTTTCGTTTGACCTTATTATATTAAAACCAATTAATCTGCCGGCGGTATCAACATAAACAGCTAAGTTCATTTTACCACCGAAACCGCGAACCTCAGGCGCCAGCTCCTGTGAGCTGAAAATATAGCCGGCAGGTTTTTCTTCAATGTCGTAAACTTTAAAATAGTTGATTTTTCCAGAGCTATCATCAGTAACCGCCGATTGCTGTTCGATACGTGCCTGACCAACCATCGCCTGAGCCGTTTGCTGCGGAAGCAAAGGTGTCAACCGCCTGCCGGCTTCGGCAAGTAAATTCGAGCACAGGATAATTGATATCCCAATACCGAACATAACATAACCAAATCTGCGTGGTGTAAGCCCTGTTGCAGGTAAAGAGTAAATTTTCTCCGGTTTGTATACTCTAATTAATACAGACGGCACATTTGCCAGGATAAGCAGAATAAAAACAAATAATGTTACTTTTGCCCCGAGCACCGGAACCAAAGCAAGGCTTGTCATCAATCCTCCCACCGATGCTCCGAGGTGGTCGGCGGTTTCGAGTTTGCTGCCCGCCCGGCCGGTCTCAAAGCCCAAATCCGCTAATTGCCCGGCTGCCAATGGGAAATAACTGCCAGCACATAAACCGCACAGAACAAATGCTATTACAAAGGCCGAGTGTGTCCATTGCCCGGCTGACCAAAAGCCAATTCCGGCAAGGATTAGGCTATGGAGAAGTATCACTGCAATAAATATTTTTTCCAGCCGGTCTTTGTTGCCCGCCAGTAAACGCCTGACCAAAATCGCACCGATGGTCAAGCCCGCCATAAAGACAGAAGAAATAACTCCGATGTGCAGATACAGTAAACCAAATCGTGTTTGGTACAAATACATAAGAACAATTACCACACCTATTCCCACCCAGCCGGCTGAGAAAACCAGGAAACAACTGTCGAAGCCGCTAACACCGCCCTGCTCGGTTGTCCTCAAGACATAGATGACTCGCAAGGCTGCGAAAATCAAAAGAGGAACAATGAAAGCGACTGGGCCGGCCAGCGCAAGATGTTTAACAAGTTTTGTGACCGGCGCTGCCGACTGTTTTGCGGCAAACAATAGACTGTACAAGTACGTCAAGGGTCTGGCATCACTATTAATAAGCAGATTCTCGGGCAAATCCGCATTCGAATAATTCTCAAGAGCAGCAGCAACACGGTCAGGCAGATAAACAGAAAGCAAAGCCTGCGGAGCAAAAACATCATTCCCTCCTTCTATCGCAGCAAAGTTATCCCGCAGAGTACCGGGCTCGCCGGTAAGGTTTTCAGAATCAGAAGCAATAAACCAGGTTTCCTCGCCGGGTACCATAACAAGTTTTGAGAAAACCTTCTCAAGTGTCAACTTGGCAGAAGCGCCGAGGTTAATCAGCTCGGTGCCCATGATATTTTCTCCACCTGTTATGCGGACTGCCAACACGCCGTCAGGCCTTAGAGATTCCTTAAGCTGTTGATAGAACTGGTGTGTAAAATACCGGTTCAGAACCGAACTGGTTGCATCAGGCAGATTGATTACTACTATGTCATAAAAGTTTTTCTCTCCGGCCAGTTGAGCACGAATGTCCCCTGCCACAGGATAAAACCTGTTGTCGCTGATTTTAAGCTCTTCAGGCACAAATTTATTAATCTGCTGCACATACTCGCTGTCGCAATGCGCCCAGGTTACATGCTCGGTTTGCGGCAGGCGGAGAAATTGGCGGCACAGGCCTAATCCCGAACCGATAACCAGCACTCTTTTGGCATCAGGATTTTGGCATAGAGCTATAGCTGCTGTCCGGCCGGTACTGCTTTCATCGGGCAGCGCTTCGGCGACACTGCCTTCACGGACAACCACCCACTGGCCCTGATAGGTGCCGTAGAGATATTCAGCCTGTGCGGTTTGGAACGAACCGCTCAGGGCATCGGCTGGGAGAAGTTTAGTCCACCTAACAACGCGCACGTAACGCATTAGGGTTTTATCAGTCCCGAAGGTCAGACAAAACAGAATACAGCACGGAATCAAAAACACAAACAGCGTTTTAACTTTGCCGGCCCTTCTCGATACAGGGTCACTGCATTGCTTAACTTCGGCAAGTTGTGCTGCAAATACCGATGAAGACAGGATGAGGCCAAGTATGAGAAAAATTTTGCCAAGACTCACACCGTAAGCCAAAAGGACGGTCACGCCCAGTCCGCCAACAAAGCTTCCCGCCGCTTCAAAGATATACACCCACGAAACGCCGGACTTGCGAGCCTTCTGAACCCACCGGCAGGCGATGGGAAACAGCAGCCCTGTGATTATGCTGACCGGTGCATTGACGGCTATTGATAAAAGCAGAATAGTTCTTATGGATAAAAGTTCGTAAGATTCAAGCCCTGCCAGTTCGCGGGCCTGGATAATTAATATCAGCTCCAATATGAAGGCGGGCAGATAAGCCAAGAACAGGAATTGTATGTTTTCAAGCAGTTTCTCAGCTAAGGTTTTGGCATTATAAACAACCATTGCCGCCAAACCAACCCATAGAAACCACGAGGCAAAAAAGATTCCAACGCTTATATCATTGCCTTCGAAGGTGGTTATAAATTCACGAAAAAGGAGGGTCTGAGCGGCGATAGTGAACAGCCCGTAACTGAATATCAGCAAACTTCGGGCCGCATCTGAAATTTGTGCAAAGCGACCAACAGTTCCCTCTCCTGAATTATTTCCAACGGCGCAGGCAGGTTTCATTTTTCTTCACCGAAAACATCAGCCTGGAAAACCAAAAAATTAGCACCTTTTTTCCAGGCATTTTCAGGTAATCCCGCTTTCAACGATAATTGTGCGAGCGTAGTATTTAAATCCCAACCCTGTTCTGAAGCAACCTGGGGCAGGAACACAGCCATCCGGCCTTCTTTGTTCAACACAACACCATCTATACCGAGCCTGATATCTTTTGCCGATGAAATCGGCTCAGGAACTGTCAGTGCGGAAATTTCAATTGTAATATCGTTGAATTCAACTTCGGTTACCCGAGGAAAACGCCTGTCGTTGACGCCTGCGTTGATGGCATTTGTAATGACCGACTTGTACAAAGGCTGTCGCGGAAAGATATCGCCTATACAGCCTCTAAGATGAGCATCCTTTTTGAATGTTACAAATGCCGCACGAGGGGACTTCATTTCCTCGCTGATTGTAATACCTAATTCGGACGGCTGTGGAATTTGCCGCTTTTGAAGAAAATAAACCAGTGACCTGCGCGCTAAAACCAAAAGCTTTTCTTTATCTTCCTCAGTCAATCCGGGATTGTTATGTTGCGGCTCAACTTGCGGCAGGTTATCCCATCTGCCGGAAAAGGCCACAGAAAGATAGCTTACCGAATTGGTAAAGCCGCCCGTTAACTCACCGGAGGTAGTGTATTTTATCAATTTTGCTTCAGTGGTTTTATCAAGCATCGAAAGCAGTATTGCTATGGGAACGTAACCGCATATCGTTGCTCCCGTTCTATTCTTGTATTCCAAAAAGGCCTTGCAGTCCAGGCTGGCTATCTTCTCGTAAGCTCCTATATCAAGTTTTTTAAGCTCTTCAGGAATATTTTCTCGAAAAGGTACATAGCAGTAATTTGGACCGTAATGGACAAAATCCGAGCTCGCAATTACAAGGGTCTCGTCATCAACGAGCCCTTTCAAAATAGCCCCGGCTTTGCTGATTGTCTCGGGTGAACAGGTCCCAGCCACAATAGGTACAAACTTAAAATCATCCCGGCCGTACTGCAACAGCGGCAGTTCTATCTGGACGCTGTGTTCATACTGGTGCGCCTGCGGCACGTTGTGGAACAGAGAATATTCCAAAAGCCTGTCTATGAATTCCACATCGAGCGGTGTTTGTCCCAGAAGCGTCTCGTAATGAGTTACTCTCGGCACGCTTAGCGTTTCTTCCATCGGGACGCTATGACTGGGGCCTATGACAATTATTCGCTTATATTTTTTCCCCGCGCTCTTGAGCGCTAAAGCCGCAGTTTGGCCGGAAAACTGGTAGCCGGCGTGGGGTAGGATAAGGGCGATAACATTATCTATCGGCTCAACGATGGCCTGCTCAAAAAAGCCGGCGATTTGTTTATTTAGTGTTTTTGTATCGGCCGTGTACCATCTGCCGGCAAGTGATGAACGAAGAACAGATTTGGCTAACTTTACAGGCTCTTTTTTTTCAGGTGCTTCTGCCTGCTTAGTTGGAACGGGACGTCTCGATACAGGGCCTTTATAAAAGGGTATCGCCAAAATAACCAATAATCCAAGCAGCAGGCCAAGCAACAGTCTTTTGCGAACAGGTTTCTTAAAGTCTTTGTCCATATCAGCCACTCCATTTACTCTGTTTATGAATATTTTGCAAAGGCTTTAACGAACCGGGGTATTTATTAAGTTTGACGGCCCGCACGAATTTGCGGGGAGCGGCTTTCTTTGCCAGCCAGCAGGTCCCGGCAATTATCGCTGCTCCAGCTTTGATTACTTTATGAATAAATTTTCGACGTGTCATTTCCAAACTCCATATATTTCTTTACTGCAGTCCGGGCAGCAGCCATTTTTGAGCCTGTTCTGCACAATGGTATAGCCGCTGCGCTCAATGAGCAGTGACTTACAGTCCGGACAATAAGTGTTCTGACCCTCTTTGCTACTGATATTTCCTATATAAACGAAGTTGAGCCCTTCGCTCATCGCAATCTCCCGGGCCAAATCCAGTGTCTTTAGTGAAGTCGGCGGCAGATTACGCATCTTGTATCGAGGAAAGAACCGTGAAAAGTGCATCGGCGTATCACCGCCCAGATTTGCTTTCACCCAGCGGGCAAGCTCACGTATCTGCTCAGGCTTATCATTCAGCGTGGGAATAATCAGGTTCGTAACTTCAACTAATATACCGCCGGCCCTGGCCAGTACCAAAGCTTTCTGTACGGGTTTCAAGGTTGCAGAACAAACCTGGCGGTAGAAATCATCAGAAATTGCTTTCAAATCTATATTCGCCGCATCGACATATTGCAAAAGTTGTTTCCACGGTTCTTCGTTTATATAACCGGCTGTTACAAGGACATTGCGTATATTGGCCTGCTTTGCGAGTTTTGCAGTGTCGTAAGTATATTCGTAATAAATAATCGGGTCGGTGTAGGTATATGCCAGTGAAGGACAACGATACTGTCCGGTCAGTTGTACAAGCTTTTCAGGCGGGCAGAATATCGCACGGCTGTCTTCCGGATTGGCTTGTGATATTTCCCAGTTCTGGCAGTTTCTGCAATGCAGATTGCAGCCAACAGTTGCAATTGAAAGAATATTAGTGCTCGGCAGGAAATGAAAAAGAGGCTTTTTTTCCACCGGGTCGACATGAATCGAGCAGGGATAGCCGTAAACGACGGTTCGCAATACCCCGTCGATATTTATTCTTACCCGGCACTCACCGCTCTGGCCGGGCTCAATTACACACAGCTTCGGGCATAACTGGCACTGAGTATTCACGTGAACCTCACTTTTCGCAACACATCTGGCGAAAGGACTACTGTTGGTCATTTGTTTATATTATAACAAATTCCTCAAGGTTCTACTGCAAATCTGAAACCTCCCCCGGTCCTCATACTACCATAATTGCTGAATTTTATTGTTTTTGGCCTGTATTTAAACCGGTCAGAACAACTCTATAATAGCAAAATATGTGGTTAGCAGTGAAAATAACAGTACAGCCGCCAGTCCAATATTCATTTTCGTATCGGCGGTGTGCTTATCCATAATCTGTTTTCGATTTATCAGTATTAAAATGGGAATAACCGCAGCCGGCAGTATGCAGGCCTGAAAAGCCTGAGAGAAAATCATCACCGCCGGCGGCCTCTGCTCCAAAAACTGCATACCGAAACAAAAGAGTATCCCAATAAACCCGAGAATCCGAAACATTGGCGAATGAATGTTTCTGGCTCTGCCGGTATAATCACAAATCAGCCAAGGAGCAATTAGGATGATGGGAAAAATTGTTGAAAGGCCCGCTCCGGTAATGCCAAGTATCAGAATAAACGCGGCAATTTTGCCGCCGATAGGTTCAAAAAGGTGAACCATATCTACCGTATTTTCCAGCTTAAGCCCCATGACATTCAAAGTCCCCGCCGATACAGCCATAATAACGGCGCTTAGGAACAGCATCATCGCAGCCGAAACGAAGGCATCTCTGCTTTCGCCTCTGAGGTTATCTACCGTCCAGCCTTTCTCCGCGACCACGGTGCTTCGCATCACAAAGACCGCCGCCGAGCAGGTGGTGCCGGCCATAGCGGCCACCAGACCGAACGCCCCGGGTGTATTTGGCACACTGGGAACCAGGCCGCTGACAATCGCTGATATGCTCGGCTTTACCATAAAGAAAACCACCATGAAACATAACCCCATCAGGATAACGAAAAAAGTGAGGATTTTTTCAAAAGCAAGATATTTCCCATACCATAGCAGCAGGTACAGGCCGATGACGAGAATGAAAGTAATCCAGAAGGTACTAAAGCCTTCGCCGCCGAAAGTCAACCTTGTGCCTTCCTGCAGCAAATCCGCTACAATGCCCATAACGCCCATAAGGGCCAAAAGTTCGCCGATAATAAGAGCCGCTAAAATATAAATAGCAATAATTTTACCGGCTCGAAAATTAGTTTTGATATTGAACAAAACCGTCCTGCCGGTAACCAACGTAATCCGGCCGTAAGCAACCATAAGGATGAATGTAAAAATACATGAGAGAACCAGCGCCCAAAACAGCGTCATCCCATACTCGGCCCCTGCTTTTGCCATAGTGGTAACGCTGCCGGTTCCGATGTTATAGCCGATTAAAAACAGCCCCGGGCCAACCGCACTTAATCCAACAATTATCTTCCTGACAGTTTTATTCTGCATAATTGCAACTCCGTTAGTGGGACATCATATTATTGGGATACTAATATATGTTTTTATTTTTAATAAATCCACCTTAAAAACCTCTCTTTCAGGTTTCCGGCAAAGAAAGTGGCTTGTTCCTGGAGAAAATCACCGGAAAGATATACCCGTCGTCTGGTAAACAATTATGGATTGTCTTGATATGAACCTGGGTGGGGTTTTGTAAAGTGTCTGTAATGACACTTGCCGTGAGCATAACAAAGCTGGAATGCATAGATTATAACTGAACGGGGCGGCGCTTATTACCACTGGTCATAGCGGGAAAGAATTTCATCGTATGAGACATTTGCGGCATTAAGATTATCCTGAAAGGTTTTTTTATGATAGCTCAAATCCATGTGCTTTTCGGACAGCGAAAGCGCATTTCTGTAATTTCTAATCAGGTTATCCAAAACGCCCAGCAGCTCGTCCAACAGTATGTAGCGCTCTCTTAGAATTTCTTCCCATTCGGCTGTTGCAACTGAATATGCCGACCAGTATTGGTCAAATCCTAGTTCGGTGCGGACGGTATTGCGACTATAACCAGTTCTGTTTAGGCGGCGAATTTCCTCCTCAATCTCATCGATTTCCTTGGCAAGAGTAACTGTTTCCTGTTCAAGAAAGCTGATAGAAGAAAGAATTTCATCCATCTCCCGTTGTGCCTTCTCTAACTGGCGAATGGCTTTTAAAATAGTTTTGTTTGGAACCTGCGCAGCTTCTGCCGCGGCCAGGTCAGCCAAGAGTTCGTCGCGCGAGTTTACGACTTTATCTGCAATCCCGACCTGGACGGCCTGGGCAGCGGTCAATGCCAATAGCGAGCCTTTTTCGCTCCAGGTCCTGACGATTGATTGGGTTGGCTTTTTGCTTCTGCTGTCGGTGAAGAAAGATTTGTTATCCTCGGCCATCTCGATAACCTCGATATTCTCATCGACCATAGCCCTTGCCAATAAAATGGAGCGGTTATTCCGCTCGGCAATTGCGGCACTATACGTCAGCCAGGAAGAGCGGAACCTTGCGCCGGCGCCCTGGCCATAGTGCTTTTCAATCTCCTCAACTTCGGAGGGACTCTGACCGTAAGAAGCTGTTGAGCCGATGGATGTGCCTATGCGCATATAAACCTTGTCGCAGGCCAGGGCGATTATTGCACCTGCTGAAAATGCACCGCCAAACCTGTCTCCGCTGACAAAGGCGACGGTACTACAATTGTTTATTTTGGCGATATCGGTGCACATCTGCTGGGCGAGGTCAATTCGCGCACCTGGTGTATCGATCTCGACGAGAATAAACAGCGGGCCCTGGTTGGCGGCTATAAGAATCGCATTTTCAAAGGCTTCGGCCTGAGCCATGAGATTCACAGAGTCTTTTATGTCAAAGACGTATACTTTGTTTTTTCGGCCGAGATTATTAGGCTGGATTTGATATTCTCCAAGGTCGAGGTATTGCGGTCTTCTATTTTCGATATAGACCAGCGTTTTGTTTTCTTTTTTTCTCTGGACTACATAACCGTTAAAGCTGGTGCCGTCCTGAAGATGGGTGAAGGTGTCGGCAAAGCAGTTAGAGAAGAAGACCAATACTATAAGAACTAAAGCAGGATATTTGGCCATCATTAATCCTCCTCTTAATTTATCATTACCGATTATAACTATACCAGTTTTCGGCAAAAAGTTCAAAGAAAACCACGTAATCAAAACTAAAACCAGTTCCGAAGTTTTGCAAATTTCGGGAAATTCGGCCAAAAAGCCCTAAATTCAACCATAGAGCCGCACCATTTTTGTTACACTTTCTGAAGTTGCCTGTGTTTACTCCTGTCTGCCGTTCTTCTTGACAGCTCCCTTATAGCCTCGCACTGGATACTTTTATCGTAAAGATTACCCTGATTTATTGCATAGAGTTTGAGTATGCCGCTGCGGACCCGGTTTAGTTCGGCCCGACGGACCAGTTCATTAAAGCTGAGTTTGCTCATCGTTACATTGTTTTTATCATTACCTGCGGTATTGGTAACAACGTCCAGGAGGAAATCCAGTTCCAGCAGTTCCATCCCGCTGGTTAGGTCCGCCCGTCGCTGCCCGGCTGATTCGTTTTTTAAATTCCCCCGGCCGGTCGTCTCAGCAGTGTCTAAATTCGGCATTGATTCCTTCGAGAGTTTCCGGATATGAAGGGGTATATCTTTTGCTTTAGCTGCGTATTTTTGCACAGCGTTTTTAAGATGCGTAATGCGTTTATGAGACAAATGGAGTTGTCGATGAGACTGGAGGTGACCGGTGCTGGTTATTGTAGTGAGTTTTTGGTTGTGTCCTCTCAATTGACCCGGTTTTTTCCTGACCAGGCTGTATAAGCCCAAAGCAACTGCCACAAGTAGAAGTACAAGGATTTGTATCCAGAAGTTTTCCTCCCCGTTACTGTTGCCCACTGCCAGAATTGTTTGTATAAAAAAACAGTTCATATCAACCTGTGCCCGCAGTTGCTGAATTTATTTTATTGTCTTGTTCTTTTTGTCAACTCCTTCATTGCTTCGCACTGAATGTCCTTACCATACAGGTTGCCCGCATTCACCGCGTAGACCTTAAGTGCGGCACTGTCAATCTGGTTTTGCTTATTCCTTCGGAGCAATTCATTAAAATTAAGCTTCCTCATCGTCACGTCGTTTTTGTCATCACCTTTGGTATTCTCAACGATGCCCAACAAGAAATCCAGTTCCAACAAGTCCATACCGCTGTTCAGATCTGCGTTTCTTTCTGCGGCCAGGTCGCCTTTGGATTTTTCCTCTCCTTCGCTGCCGGCAACAGAATCCTGCTCTGACGGATGCATACCGATAACTTTACTCACCATCCTTTTAGCCTCAGCCTTTTTTTCTCTTACAGTATCCCAAGCCATTTCCATATACCTCCAAATTTCAAAAAAAACCTGATTGCCCGGTTTCGGCGATTGCAATAATATTTAACATAAAGTTTCAGCCAAATCGATTGAACGTTATTTGCTTATATACTTATTCTGCCTGCCAGTCAAGCAATTGTAGGGTTTAACAAGCTTAAAAAACGAACAATTTTGATGAGCCTGTACTAAACGGGTAAAAGCGGCTGTTAAAATAACAGGAAACGGCAGGGTGGAAAAGAAAGGCTTTTAGCGAACATTGGTATCTAACATTCGTATTTTAATGTGTAAGGTGTATCAAAAAGCAGGTTTTAGCATTAGGCTGGGGTGTTTTCGTTCCTCCGCCACCCCAGCCGTTTTTTATCTGTTCAGTCAAACCGGATTTTACAGGCGCTTCTAAAAGAAGCGGGATATCTGGTATCAAGAGATGTTCGGCTGGCCTTTTGAGCGGCGCGGGCGGGCGGCCTGGAAATTTAGTCGAAGTGCGGGCAGGTCCCGCCATAGGGACCTGATTATAGACAGGGGTTAAAAAAGCCGGATTTATTACCTGACCTTAAGGCAATCCCACATAAAGCAGCAGTCAATGTTTGAACACTGGCCGTTTGACCAGCCATAACAAGGGTTGTTTCCCTCTGCTTGCTGGATGGAGCGGATAAGCTCAGTTTTTTTTGCTTTTCCAGGTGTAATACCGAGGCCTTTGGCCTTTTCTCTGATTTGGGGCATTGTCATAGATTTTTGTAATACCGTTGTCGCAGGCATTTTTTTCTCCTTTACAGATGTTTTTAAGCTGGCCCTTTGCCCTCGAGATTTTCTTCAATTGCTGCAGGACTTACGAGCAAATTTCCACTACTATATTTCGGCTATTTTGACAGAAATCGTTAGTGTGCCTGCGGCAACTGTCATTCTAAGCGGGAAGAGAGAGAAAACGACACCTGAATAAATATTTTTTCGGACCAAAAGAAAACTTTTAAGTGCCTGTAAACTTAATGTTAAACACTTAAGGGCGAGCATTTTAATTGAATGACTTTTTTGATTTACCTGATATGTCGAGGGTTTTTTTCTGTGTTACTTCCCGAATAAACAGTTTCAAACATTTGGATTCTAATGTGTTTGAGCCGATAAGCGAGAAAAAATAAAGTAAAATCTTGCATCTTCAGGTGTTTACAGGTAAAGTAAACCGCACGGAAAAGCAAGAGGGTTTTTCTGCCAGAAGGCCTATAAAAAGGTTTGTAAAAATG
>Ga0307378_10002874_pt1 | contig 25683 bp, 23 predicted proteins | sample UN1MG_FD_202238 | JGI IMG/M metagenome (GOLD analysis project Ga0307378, IMG submission 202238) | Soil microbial communities from Risofladan, Vaasa, Finland - UN-1 | ecosystem: Environmental > Terrestrial > Soil > Coastal area > Acid sulfate soil | place: Finland: Risofladan, Vaasa | collected...
AAATATAGAGGATAAAATCAAACAACTAGAGCTTGAGTGTAATGTAATTATGACTGGATATAGAGAAGATATTCCAGGGATTCTTGCCATATCAGACATATCCGTATTAGTCTCTGATTCTGCAGAAGGGGTTCCGCAGGCAGTGGTTCAATCTCTCGCTATGAGAAAACCAGTAATAGGCACAAAGGTTGGAGGAGTTTCAGAACTTATTATAGATGGAGAGACAGGAATAGTGATAGAACCTAATAATCCAGAAATCCTGGCAGAGAAAATCCTTATGTTATTAAGAAATAGGGAGTACGCAAAAAGATTAGGAGAAGCAGGGAGAAAAATGGTAGAGGAGAGGTTTAGCTGTCAGATGATGGTAGAGAAGTTAGAAAAACTATACCAGGAATCTTTAAAATAATCATATACATTTTTAATTAGAGAAATCAATGAAAGGACTTACAGTTACTGTCATAACATATAATGAAGAAGAAAATATACGAGCCTCTCTTGAGAGTGTCAAATGGGCTGATGAGATTGTTATCATTGATTCTTACAGCAATGACAATACTGTAAAAATATGCAAGGAGTATACTGAAAAGATATTTTTTAATGAATGGCTTGGATTTGGATTGCAGAAGAACCTCTGCATTGACAAGGCAAGTTGCGATTGGATTTTGAATCTAGATGCGGATGAGAGGATCACTTCTGAGCTGAGAGAAGAAATAGCAGATACCCTCTCTCAGGAAAACTCGGTTGATGGGTATTATATACCAAGAAAAAATTTTTTTGATAAGAAATGGATTAGATATGGTGGATGGTATCCTGATTATAATCTGAGACTCTTTAAAAAGAATAAGGGGAGGTTCAAAGAGAGACAAGTTCATGAAAAAATTGATTTAAACGGAAAAGCAGGTTATTTGAAAAACCCTTTAGAGCATCATACCTATAAAAATATAACTGATTTTTTAAAAAGGATGAATAAATATTCTACCTTATCAGCTGAAGAATTGTATAAGAACAAAAAAAAAGTCAGTTATCTTGATATAATGTTTCGTCCTCCTTTTACTTTCCTCAAAATGTATATCTTAAAAAGAGGATTTCTCGATGGATATCTGGGTTTTCTTCTTGCTCTTTTATACTCATTTTATACCTTTGCGAAATACATTAAGTTAAAAGAGCTCTATGAAAATGCATAGTAAAATATCAAAAGAGTCTTTAAATAAAATTTTGCTCATTAAGCAACGAAATATTGGTGATGTCTTGCTTTTGGTGCCTACTATAATGGCTCTTAGAGAGAGTTTTCCAAATACCTATATAGCGGTTCTTGTGAACTCAGGTACTGAGGAGATGCTCACCTTTAATCCGGCTATTGATGAAATTATAGTCTTTGATAGGAAATGGAAAGGTATGCCTTTTTTAAAGAGATGGATAAAAGAGATAAGTTTTGTAAGAAATATCCATAAAAAAAAATTTGATATGGTCATCAACCTTACCGAAGGAGACAGGGGAGCCATTTTCTCCTTATTGAGCGGTGCAAAATACAGATTAGGATTTAATCCTTCAGGGAAAGGTTTTTTGGGAAAGAAGCATATCTTTACCCATTTAGAGGAAGTTCCTGATAAAAAGTTCCATGTGGTCGACTATAATCTAGCACTTCTAAAGGTTTTGGAAATAAAACCCTCAAACAAAGATATATCCATTTACTTTTCTGAAGAAGACGCGAAATATATAGAAGAAATCTTTTATAAAAATAGTATTCAAAAAGAGGATATATTAGTTCATATCCATCCTACCTCCCGTTGGTTATTTAAATGTTGGTCAGACAGAAAGATGGCTGAAGTAATAGACTATTTACGACTTGAGAAGAAGACAAAGGTTTTTTTAACCGCTGCTCCTTCTAAAAAGGAATTAGAGAAAATAGAAAATATATTGAGCTATACCACCTCTGAGCCAATTAATTTAGCAGGAAGCACCACATTAAAACAGCTTGTGGCTTTATCCAGTAAATGCGACCTCTTTTTTGGTATTGATTCAGCACCCATGCATATTGCAGCAGCTGTTAAGACCCCTGTTATTGCACTCTTCGGGCCTTCGGGTGAATTTAATTGGGGTCCGTGGGGTAATGGACATACCGTCATCACAAAAGAGATGGACTGTCGTCCTTGTGGAAAGGATGGATGTAATGGGACGAAGAGAAGCCTCTGTCTTGAAACAATAGAACTTGATGATGTATTGGATGTGATAAATAGGAAACTGGAAGCTATTAATGAAAGTCGCTTTTATAAGAAAGAAGTATAGTGATTTTGGAGGGGCAGAGCTTTATATTAGAAGGTTGGCGGAGAGATTAGCTGAATCTGGGAATGAGGTTCATCTCTTCGCAAACAGCTGGAAAATCAAATCAGAGGCCAAAGGAATCATATTTCATAAAATTCCCATTCTTAAAGGACTCTCCCTTTTTTCTCTTTTGAGCTTCCTTCTTTTTCTGAAAATAAAATTAAAGAAAAACGAATTTGATATTGTCCACAGCTTTGAAAAGACATTATCCCAAGATATTTATAGGGCAGGAGATGGGTGTCATAGAGAATGGCTTTTACAGAGGTCTCGATACAGAAGCTTCTTGAAAAATCTGATTATTAGGATTAATCCTTTTCATATCTGCATGTTGTATATAGAAAAAAAGATTTTTAAAGAAAGAAATTATAAATTTATCATTGCCAATTCAAAAATGGTCAAAGAGAACATTATGAAACATTACAATGTTCCTGAAAAAAAGATTAGGATCATTTATAATAGTATCGATACAGAGAAATTCAATCCTGATCATATAGAGAGATTCAGAAAAGAAGTGAGAGAAAAATATGGAGTAGGGTATAATGATATCCTCATCTCTTTTATCGGTTCTGGGTTTGAGAGAAAGGGACTAGGATATGCAATAAGAGCTGTAAAAGAATTAAGGGATAAAAAATACAAGCTTATTATCGTGGGCAAAGGTAATCCAAAGAGATACAAAAGATTGGCAGATCATCTCTCGATAAAGAAAAAAATAGTATTTGCAGGTCCCATGCTTGACACCTATCCTATCTATGGTGCCAGTGATGTCTTTCTTCTTCCCACAATTTATGATCCCTTTAGTAATGCCTGTTTGGAAGCCATAGCTACTGGCATACCTGTATTGACAACGAGGATGAACGGTGCCTTTGAAACTGTCGTTCAAGGCAAGAATGGATTTGTAATAGAGGACCCAAGGAATACAAAAGAAATCGCTGAAAAGATAAATCTATCTGTTCAGTTAGACAGAGAAGAATTAAGCAGGACAAACAGAGACATCCTTGAAAGATTTTCAAAGCAAAGAGATGTAAGAGAGACGATTTCCCTCTATAAAGAGGTTTTAAATGAACCCTGTCATTAGTGTTGTGATTCCAAACTGGAATGGAGAGGATGTTATCGGAGACTGTTTGGAATCTTTGAGAAAGCAGACCTTCAGAAATTTTGAGATGATTGTTGTAGATAATGGGTCAAGCGATTCCTCATTGGATTTGATCAAAACGAAATATCCTGAGGTAAAAGTAATTTCTCTATCAGAGAATAAAGGGTTCTGTATAGCGGTCAATACTGGAATAAAATATTCTCAGGGGGAATTTATTGCAATATTGAATAATGATACAGAGGTGGTAACAAACTGGCTTGAGGAATTGTATATGGCATTTGAGAATCATCCAGAAATATCCTTTTGTTCTTCAAAGATGCTTTACCATGAACAAAGAGATAAGATCAATACAGTGGGAATTAAGATAAAGAGAAACGGCGATTCATCAAGCATTGGCACTGGTCAACCTGATGGCCCTCGGTTTGAAAAAGAGGGTGAGGTATTCGGAGCATGTGCCGGAGCCGCAGTTTACAGAAAAAGACTTTTTGATGATATCGGTTTGTTTGACGAGTCCTTCTTTGCATATCTGGATGATGTGGACCTGAGTTATCGAGCTCAACTCTCTGGTCACAGATGCCTCTTTGTACCCAAGGCAATTGTGTATCATAAAAAGGGATATTCCCTGAAAAGGCATGATAGTCCAAACGAACTCGAGGTCTTATTAAACAGCAGAAATAGCGTTTACTGTCTGTTGAAGAACTGGCCCACAAACCTTATTCTTAAGAATCTGCATTGGATCTTATTGAGAAGGCTCGAGCTTGCTGTTCGATATACGATACAGAGAATCCATAAAGGCACAGCCATTCCATTTATAAAAGGGAAACTGGATGCGTATAAAAATATTGGTAATATTTTTAAAAAAAGGAAAGAGATCTTATCGCAAAAAAAGGTTCCGGATAGTTATATAGCCAGTATTATGAATAAGGAGTTCTTTTAAGGCCGGAATGAATGTAATCTGAAGTTCGATCAATAATCTCTCCGTTTACATAATCAAAAACAAATATCTTTTCTTCATTCTCTCGGCTCTTTTTTTGGATGTTTATCTTGCCTGTTTTGCTTGAAAAGGTTTTGAGAGTTGGATTAAAAAAGACATGCATCAGGGCTTTAACGTGTACCTCTCCTGTTGAGATATTGAGAAAGTAGATTTTACTGTTATCAGGAAAATTGTCGTATTGGGTTTTAAGAGTATGAATTATTTTTCTCCAGTCAGGTTTTTTTCCAAAGAACTGTTCGCGATGGTATATTTGAAAAGAATTCGAGAGAATAATGACCACTGTTATCATAATCAGAGAAGCTTTAAATCTTCCCCATGATTGCTTGTCTGTTGTTTGTATTAATTTTGTTCCTGCTTGATAGAAACTGTAGATCAAGAAACTCAGAAGGATTGAACTGCCGATTGATGGTGTATAAAAGTATCGTGAAGCGACAATAGTTGTATTTTGAAAGAAACTAAAGGGGATTAAAGTTATTGGTATCCAGATAAAGGAAAAGATCACCACTGGGTTATTGAATAAATCTTTCAATAATTGTCTGGTGATGTAATTTCTTATAATGATAACTGAGAGTATAAGAACAGGAATAATCCATTCATTAATCGTAATCGTACTTCTAAAAATCTTATAAGGAACATGAAAATTGATTGCGATATCGTTTCGAGCTATAAGCGGAGAATCTGACTGTATATAATACTGAAATAGCAAATAGGGTATTAACAAAATAATAAAAACAGCGTATCTTCTTATAAACTGAGAGATATTTGAAATATTTAATCTTTCGTGAAAAATGACATCGTATAGAAACATTATGGGTAATAGTGTGACTGTTCCTTCATAAGTAAGCAGAGAGAGGCCAAAGGTTATAGCTGAGGCGAAATAGCTTGCTTTGCTTTTTGATATCAAATACTTTGAGAAAAGTATAAGAGCTGTAAGATATAACATGGCAGCTTGCAAACTAGCTATTTCGCTGACCTTCATAATAGCCTGGTAGTGTTCGAAATTGACTGCGAAGAGAAGAGAAGCCAGAAAGCTGATAGATCTATTGTTTGTTAATAAGTATGCGAAATAGAAGAGAAGGAGAGAGTTGACGATATGCAAGAGATAATTGATAATGTAATAACCAGATGGATCCAGACCAAATAGTTTATAATTGAATAAAAAAACAAGGTTGTATAATGGCCTGAAGAAATGTCCCAATTTCAAACTGAATAAATTTAAGATATTACCACTTGATTTAACTGACTCTTCTAAAAGATTAAAATCATCCCATAGAAAGAAATTATTAAAGATTCTTACATAAGGGAAAAGGGTAATAACAGAAATAATGAGAAGATATATCAAAAGCTCTTTATTTGTATCTTTGCCGATGAATTCACAGTAATTCTCAGAGAGTTTTAAAACCGCCCTGTCTACCACGGAATCTGAATCCCTGAAAAGTGATAGTCTTAACGCCAAGAGAATAGAAAAAATCAGGAGAGGGTTGTGGAGGTGGTTGAGCCTGATTTTCACACTGCTGATATAAAGCGTTTGTCCGCCAGAGATAAGTATATAAATAATAACAAGCAAAGATAATAAAATAAAAAGATTTAAGAGGTTTTTTAGGATTCTGGATGTCATGATTAAGCTATATATTCTTTTCATTATGTTTTGTATTATAATTTTTTAATATTCTGAGTCAATCTATTATTTTTAAAGTGGCATTATAACGCTCATTTCAATTCGGTGAATTCAAATGAGGGAAAATGTTTTTTAATAACATAAAAAAATTAAGACAAAAGAGATATTAAACTTGATTGCACCATTGTCTTTTGATATAAAATTCATAATATATTTAGAATAAGGGGGAGATATTTTTGGGTAGATTTACAGATAATTGGATCGAGTATTGGAATCAGGATCAGTTTTGGAGCCGAAATATCCTATGGAAAATAAATTCCGAATTACTCTTACATAGAGCTAGTCAATTTCTCACTTTTAAAAAGGATGATTCTATTCTTGACATCGGCTGTGGATCGGGACACATTGGTGAACTTCTTGCTCCTATGGTTGAATCAATATTAGCTGTTGATGTCGCAGAACAGTTTGTAAAATTGTGCAAACAAAGATGCATGAACTATAGCAATGTCTCCACTCAACTTCTAAATGATGATTATACAAAACTGCATTTTTTGAAGAAGCAATTTTCGCTAATACTTTGTGTTAGTGTTGTACAATATTACAATAATATAAAGGAAATAGAGACTCTTATTCGTTCAATACAAAAGATTGCATTGCCTGGGGCGAAAATGTTAATTGCCGACTTGCCTCTCAAAAGAGGGGTGTTCGGATTTGCATGGGATTCTTTATGTTCTTTTCTTTTGAGCATCAAGGAAGGTTATACCTTTCACCTATTGAGTACTGCCTTCAGTCGGTGGTGCTGGAAATCTGTCTATAAATCGTTTTGCAAAAACAATAAAACATTAGAATTTTCTATTCAGGACATTGAAGAATTGATTAAACGTATGGATTTGAAAGCAAAGATTATCACTAAAAGTTTTTCCATCTATGCCAATCGACCCAGTATTCTGATTCAGCTTTGACCTTCCCAAAAAGCCAATTGAATCACTAATATTCTTTGCACAATCTCCTTTTTTAATTATAATAAAGTTATCTATGCTGTTATTTCTTTCTTAAAAATTTAAATTTTTTTGTCAAGGTTTTATGATGTAAACCAGTTCGTACCATCACAAGATCTTGAAATGAGTCTTCTAACAGCTTATTTTTATTATTTCTTTTTTTACCATAATTCGGAAAAAAGGATTTTATTAACTCAATGGTAAACTTCTTTGTGTTTCTAATCCTCTTTCTCATCCATGGTCTCTGCCTTTCTGATGTTATGTCATAAATAATGGCTCTGTAGATCACAAAATCTGCTGGAATGTATTTTTCCGCAACCCATTCAGTGTCAATATGGTATAACTTGCCCGTTCTGTTTTTTATTAAATTACCGAAGTGAAAATCAAAAGATTCTCCTTTCAAAAGAGGGTAGCCTTCTTCATCATCCATCCCAGTGTAATATCTATTGATTAATTCTTTATGATAGATTTCCAATATCTCTAGGAGTTTTCTTTTAAAATTGTTTTCGCAGATTGCCTTAAAGATATCAATTGTTAATAAATCACCTTCATACCAAGGGCTGTCGTTAACTATCTGTTTGATTTTGATTTTATTGCTCACGATTATATGGTTTTCTTTATCCCCGAAAATTCTCTTTTTCTCAATATATGGTTTCTGATTTATTCTTGCTGTTGTAATGCAGCTGAATTTTTTTCTTCTTTTCAGGGAAAATTTTTTAGCAATCCAATCTGATTTTTTGATTATATCAGACTTGCCTTGGCTGGCGACCACTAAAAAAGAATTTGCAAATTCCCCAAGCAATTCTGCCTCATATAATGTTTTATTCACAAGCCCCTCATGAAAAATGTGATCTCTTTGTAGATTATATGAGATGAATGGCACATCTATCCAGTTATGTAAATAATAGCCTTTTTCGATGCCAATATCGCTGAATATGGTAGAAGCAAATTTATAATCAGGGAAACAATAGTAAAAAGAGATATTAGAAAAACCGGTTGCCTTTAAGAGAGCTTCTAACTCCTTTTTAGAAAAGGTTGCTAGGATTCTGTTACCGGTATATCCATGGAGGCTATCAAACATCTTCCTTGTATGATCTTCAGGACATCCACTCCAATACTTTAATCCAATCTTGTTTTCTATCGCAATTATCAAAGCACCATTTTCACTAAGAGCAGTTTTAGCAAGTTTAAGGAGGGATAAACAAGATTCCTTTACATTGATTTGATCTGTAATATATAAAGGAGCATATTCCAGAACACCAATCAAAGTGACTATGTCGTATATAGGTGCAAATTTAATATGCTTCACATTTGAACAAATCACCCTAACATTCTCTAGATCTCTGCATCTTTCTCGCGTGATTTGTGCACGTAGAGGGCTACCCTCAATAGCATCAACTAATTCAAAATTTTCGCCCAAATATCTTGTTGTAGCTCCACATCCAGAGCCAAATTCTAAAATTTTAATATTGTCAGATAATTCGAGACACTTTAAGATATTTGATCTTCCTATACCCAAATGATAATAAGATGGCCAATCTTTTACTGCATGCATAAGCTCTTCTGAATCATTGTTAATTTCTTTAGCATTTTTAATGGCATTCAATATGTAATCTTCAGTTTTAGGACCATCAGAATAATTAATCGTATGCACCCTTTGTTCGGGCGATACAAAAATCCCATTCTCTTTATCATATTTAAATTCTGATAACGACCAGTAGCTATCTAATCCCTCTTTTTCTGTTTCCATTTCTCTCCTTTACCTTCTTCTACACCAACGCATCAAAATATATATGCAATACTTATGAGGGTTACCTTGTATATAAAGAGATTTTTCTGTATAATTCAATGACTGCTAAAAAATATATCTCAAGAATTTAGTATTAATTTATCTATAATAAGTTATTAATATATTCCGGTCAATCTTTTAGTTTAGTGGTTTCAATCTAAGGGAATACTAATGGCTAAGCTCATACAGATTGTTTTCATAATCATCCTTTTTTTGATAAAATATTTCCTGTCCATAAAAGCAAAGAAATATTACGAGGCCGGTTTCTTCACTGTTTATCATAAAGGTTTTCATTCTAATTTTTAGATACCTCATATGGGATTTCCTTGAGATGAAAAATTAGTAGAAAAATGTGCTTCGCCTCCGTTCAAAGACAAGCATTTTTAAACATTTGTTCAAAAAGTTTTTAAAAACCGCTTATAAGCAATTTTTAAATTATTTATGATATAGTTTCTAAAAAAATTTCTTATTTTTCTTTTTAAATACATTACTTTTTTTGAAGGGCGCTTTATCTCCTTCATAATTTCACTTAGCAATTCATAGTCAATCCCTTTTATCTTGGGTTCTGAGCCATATCTGTGCATTCTATCGAACTCGTAAGGAAGCAAGTTCAAATCCTTGTATTTTTCATATGCATAGGTTCCAGGATAAATCGTATACCATGATATCGAGAGAACATCAGGATTCATCCTGTTAATCATCTCAACGGTTTGGTGGGTTTCCTCCGGTGTTTCATTCGGAGCACCGAACATGAAGTTTCCGACAATCTTAAGCTCATTATCTCTTAGTATTTCAGCGGCTCTATAGTTCATTTCGGCCGATGTCCCTTTTTGAATCTGCTTTAGTCCCCTGTCATATCCAAGCTCAAATCCTACAGAGACGGCATGGCATTTCGCTTTTTTGAGGCGTTCAAACATCCTGGGTCTTTTTGCAATAATATCGGGCCTGCTTGAAATAACAAAAGGGGTTTTCATTCCAGAATTTTCATAGGTTTCACAAAAATTATTAACCCATTTTTCGTTAACAGCAAACAGGTCGTCAATAAAATCCCAGTAGGCTGCGTTCCATTTTTCTTTTAATTCTTTCATTTCTCCTATGATATTTAAAGGAGATCTCTGCCGGCATTTTTGGGCCATCATCATAGGTTGGGGAGCGCAGAAGTCACACTTGCCAACACACCCTCTTCCCGAAATGAGAGTTACATAAGGAACCCGTCCTTTCCACAGAGGATTGATGAGCTCGCCTTCTTCATAGGGAATAAGAGACCGGTCTATATAAGGAAGAAGATCCAGATTTTCAACGGGACTTCCTATGAATATTTTTTCTTTATCTGGTCGTATTTTGCCTCCCACAATATTTACAATATCACTCTCTGCTTCACATGTGATAACCATATCGATATAATCTTTCTGAGCTGCGTCTTGGGGGGCAATGGTTGCGTGAATCCCTCCAATAAATGTCAACGAACCGCATGTTTTTTTAGCCAGTCTCAATGATTCCAGAGCATAACCAAAATCAACAGACATGGCGGTTGCTCCAACAAAGTCAGGCTTAAATTCGTTAAGCTTATCCTGATATTCATCCCATCCTGTTAGTGTCCTTAAATCAATAATTTTCGCTTCATGACCGCTATTATTCAGGATGGTTGCCAGAAGAAGAATCCCGTGATGAAGAGAACAGTACTTCCTTTCTTTTCTCCAATAAGAATCCCATCCGTTGATTGCTATCATTGGATTGACAAAAATAACTTTCATATCAAGTCCTATTTTTTTATCATATTTATTTATCTATGAGGATTGTTAAATATATTTTCTTAGACAGTCATCATTAATTCTTTGCAATTAAATCACTGATCGAATATAAAAAATCATATAGTATCTTGGTCTTATAGCAATGGTGATTTTAAATTTTCCTTAAACATTGCCGGGCTACCTAAATATTGTGTATAAAAAGATTTTTCTGTATAATCTAATCATTGCTAAAAAACAATCTAAAGAATTTAGTATTAATTTATCTTATAATAAATTAATAATTTTTTCGGGTCAATCTTTTAGAGGTTTCAATCTTAGGAAATAATATGACGAGGCTCATTCAGTTTGTTTTCAGAATCATTCTTTTTTTTGATACAAGATTTCTTACTCAAGGAAGCAAAGAGTCTCTCAATCGAAAAGAAATAAAAAGAATTCTCTTGGTAAATACCACAGCTATGGGGGATACTCTCTTGTCAACCCCAGCTATCAGGGCAGTGAGAAAAGAATTCTCAGAGGCCTATATAGCCTCATTGGTGCATGTAAAACAGAAAGATGTGCTTAAGAATAATCCCAGGATAAATGAGTTGGTCATATATTCTGGCAAATACAAGGGATTACTGAGACTTATTCGCAGGCTGAGAAAGAAAAAATTCGATTTAGTCATTGTTTTGCATGCAAATGATCCTGATATTGTGCCAATAATATACTTAACGGGAGCTAGGTATAGAGTGGGTTGGGCTGAAAGCAAATTTAGTTTTTTATTTACTCATACGTTTAAAAGACCTGAAAATAAGATACTGCATACTATTGATCAAAGATTCGGTATATTGGAAAGCATAGGAATAGAACCTGATAGTATTGACATGGAATATTTTTTGGATGAAAAAGATGAAAAATCCTCATATGATTTTTTAAGAGAAAATAGAATTACAGAAACAGACATTTTGATAGGATTACATCCCTTTGGGAGTTTAGAATCAAAAGCATGGCCTAATTACATTGATTTCCTAGAGAAGATATCAAAGAGTGATCGTTTTAAATTAGTATTGATTGGAGGAAAGAGACATGAAAGAGAGGTCTTGGAGAATTGGCCAAGGATAGGGAATAAAATCATATCAACAGTTGGAAAAACGTATGTTGGAGAAACCGCTGCCTTAATAAAAAAATGCAGAGTTTTCGTTACAACAGACAGCGGTCCTTTCCATCTGGCTGTGGCCTTAAAAAGACCTACGATTTTGTTAGTTGGTCCTACTTTAATTGAGGTTACAGGACCCTATCAAGATAGAGAGTTACATCGGATCATCAAAGAGGATGTTAATTGTGCTCCTTGCAGATTAAGGTCTTGTGATGAGCATATATGCATGCGAAAAATCACACCAGAAAGGGTTATTTCGGAATTAGATAAAGTTTTAGCTTTAAAATAAGGATTCTTCGTTTTTGTTTACTATGGAACTGCAATCGAAAATCTTACACTTTCTCTATACTATTTCCATTCATGGGAAAATAAGAGAAAAAAAAGAAGAGTTCATTAAGGAGAATATCAGTAAAATTTTAGTTGTGAGAAACGATAATGTGGGTGATGTTATCTGTTCAACACCAGCCATACAGGCCTTAAGTGAGAATTTTCCTAAAGCCTATATTGCAATACTCGTAGCTTCCTACAGCAAAGATGCAATCATCGGAAATCCCTATATAGATGAGGTATTCGTATATGATAAATACAAACATGGAAAATATAAGAGCCGGTGGGCTGCATGGTGGAATCAGTTTAAGATTTTGAGATCATTGAGAAAGAAGAAGTTTGATCTGGCCATTGGTCTTCGGTCCACATTTTCTCCATCCCAAGGGTGGCTCGTATATTTTACAGGGGCCACTTTTAGGCTGGGAACCTATCCATCTAAAAAGAAACATATAAATTTCAAATTCTTTTATAATCTCTTTTCAGAAGAGATTATAAATAAGTCTCATGAGGTAGAAAAGAACTGCAAAATGCTGGAGACGATAGATGTAAAGATTGGGGAGAAAAGGTTAAGTGTATATATCCCTCAAGAAGATTTTTCTAGGGTAGATAAATTTTTAGCTGAAAATCAGATTGAGGACAAGTTATTAATAGGCTTGTATATCTCCTCAAGACTTAGAGAAAACAACCTGGAGGATGAGAAGATTGCTGAGCTTGCAGACAAATTAATTGAAAGGTGCAGAGCAGAGATATTATTAACCCGTGCGCCATGGGAGAGGGAAAGAGCACAGAAGATTTCTGAACTCACCAATAATCACATATATATATTTGATACACATACACTTAAAAGTTTAGGTGCCCTGCAAAAGAGGTGTTCACTCTTTATAAGTGTGGATGGAGGGCCTATGCATCTCTCAGCTGCAATGGGAGTGCCGACCATAGGCCTCTTTGGTAAGACAAGTCCTGATGCTTGGAGACCTTGGGGAGAGAAGAATTTTGTTCTTAAGAAAGGAGATAATGTAAATAATCTCAGTGTTGAGGATATATTAAGAATTACAGACCAAGCCTTGAAAGATTTTGTCTGATTCGCTAATAAAAAATCTTATGAACATTGAGTATTTCGAGGAAACAGGTTGAAAAAATGCCTCTAAATACTATAATATAAAAAAATTCTGTTTGAAAGGAATGAGAACAGGTCTTAGTTATGAATCCGAAGAATATACTCATTATTAAGCCAAGCAGTCTCGGGGATGTTATCCATTCCTTACCAGTATTAAAAATCCTGAAGAAAAGATATCCAGAGGCAAGGATTTCTTGGGTTATCAATAAAGAATTGAGCGAATTAATTGAAGGGAGTCCCTATATAGATGAGATCTTTTTGTTTCAAAGAAAAAAATGGGATCGATGGTTGAAATTACCCTCCAATATTATTGAATTGATGAGATTTGTTATAAAGATTCGAAAGAAAGGATTTGATACAGTCATCGACCTCCAGGGATTATTGAGAAGCGGACTTATTACCTTTTTATCAGGTTCTTCTCGTCGAATAGGTTTTAAAAGTGCAAGAGAATTCAGCCCATTATTTTATACCGATAAAATTTCACTTCCGGATAAAAAAATCCATTCAGTAGAAAGATATATTTCCGCTGTAAAATTTCTATCTGCTGATGGTTCAGAAAGAGATTTTACGATTAGTATCCCAAAAGAAGATATCGATTATGTTGATAGATTTTTAAAAGAGAAAGGAATCAATGATTCAAAAAAGATGGTTGTTGTCAATCCCTGGGCCAGATGGAGGACAAAATGTTGGCCCATTAAAAATTACCTCTCAATGATAAAAAGGCTAAAGGAAGAGGGATTTTTGCCCATTATTATCAGCAGCAATGAGTTTAAAGCGATTACAGATGATCTGATGGAGGGCTTTTCAGATCCTCCCATAGCCTTTGTGGGACAGCCCTTGAAAAGGCTAACAGAGCTTATAAAGAGATCAAGCCTTATGGTTACCAATGATAGTGGTCCTATGCATATTGCAGCAGCTGTAAATACACCTGTGATTGCTCTGTTTGGACCTACAGATCCTCTCTTAACAGGACCGTATGGAGAGGGGCATATTGTTATTCAAAAGAATATGGATTGTGTCCCTTGTCTTGAGAGAGAATGTTCAAAAGAGCACGTTTGTATGGAGATGATAACTGTTGACGAGGTGATAGAAAAGGTCCGGAAAAGGATTTACGAGAATGGGGACAGGATTTAAGACTCTTTGAAAAATAGAAATAATCAAACTAAATAACGGAGAGGAAAATGGGTGTGCCAGCAGTCTTTATGGATAGAGATGGAACCATTAATGATGAGATGGGGTATATCAATCATATCTCTCGCTTTAAGCTTTTGCCGAGAAGTGCGGCAGCCATTCGGTTGATTAATCAAAATAGCTTTAAGACTGTTATTATAACAAATCAGTCAGGAGTTGGAAGGGGATATTTTCCTGAAAAGCTTGTAGAGGAAATCCATGATAATCTTAAAAGAGGCCTCTCCCAAGAGGGCGCTCATATTGATGGAATATACTACTGTCCACATCACCCTTTTTTGGGGATGGGTAAATACAAAAAGGATTGTGAATGCAGAAAGCCAAAGATAGGGATGATTAAAAAGGCAGCGAAAGAGCTGGATATTGACCTTTCTCGTTCCTATATGGTCGGTGACAGGGGTGCTGATATACAGATGGCAAAGGAATTTGGTGGTAAAGGCGTTCTTGTCCTTACAGGGTACGGAAAGGGTGAGTATGAATATTTGAACCATACATGGCCGAAAAAACCGGATTATATTGCCGAAGATCTTTATGATGCTGTGGAGTGGATATTAAGGGATGCTAAAAAGCAAGATTAATATCGCTTATGTGGTTTTAGATTTCAAGCTAAGCGGGGTTCCTATACACATTCTTGATCTCGTGAAATGCCTTGAGAAAGATAAATACAACCCTCTAATCTGTTGTATTAGAGAAAGAGGAGAATTGGCAGGTGATGCAGAGGCATTAGGATGTGAGGTTATTGTTTTAAACAGAGCTAAATCTAAACAATTTGACCTCTTAGCCTTATTAGATATTTGGAGGCTTTTTAGAAAAAGGAAGATTGACATTGTTCACACTCATATGCACCATGCATCCCGATACAGCCATCTTGCAGCTAAACTTGCAGGTGTGCCAGTGATTCTTACCTCTGTTCATGATATTATTGGAGAAAAGAGATTTAAAAGAAACCTTACCAACAAGGTGCTGTCTCTCTTTACGGATAAAGTAATAACTCCCTCACATGCTGTAAAGGAAGATATCTGTAGGTATGATAGGATTGCTCCTGATAAGATAATGGTACTTCCCTATGGTATTGATGTGGACCGCTTTGTCATGAATGTAGATAAAAAAGAAATAAGAAAGAAACTAGGATTACCACTTGATGCCATCATTGTGGGGAATGCTGGAAGGTTCGCTACCAATAAAAGACATCATATCCTTATAAAGGCGATGAAAAGAGTGATTGATAGATTTCCCTCTGCCCTACTCATGATTGTCGGAACAGGCAAGACAGAAGATAAGCTGAAACAGGTGATAGAGGAGCTGCATATTGCTGACCATGTTCTTTTTATGGGTCTGCGAAAGGATATCCCGCTCGTTCTCTCAGCAATGGACATATTTGCATTGCCTTCAGTTGGAGACCCTTTTCCCATAGCATTGCTGGAGGCTGGAGTCAGTGCCTTACCTACTGTGGGAGTAAGGGACGGAGGAATCCCAGAGTCTATTGAAGACGGCAAAACAGGGTTATTGGTTTCCAAAGATAATCCAGAAGAATTAGCAAATGCCCTGATCTATTGAATAGAAAATAGAGATAAAGCTCTTGAAATAGGACAGGGGAGGAGAAGGTATATCCAATCACGATATACCCTGAGGCACCAAAATGAAAATTTCCAAGGGCTTTATGAGTCAATTTTAAAGAGCAAAGGTTTTCTGTTTAATTAATGATGTTTAGAGAAATATTATTTTTTATTGAGAAGGGGCTTAATTCATGAGATGTTTGGTAACAGGCGTTGCTGGATTTATTGGTTCTCATTTGTCTGAAGCTTTGATAAAAGGGGGACATACTGTCACAGGAATAGACTGCTTTACAAACTATTATCCTCGAACTTTGAAAGAAAAAAATATAAAGATGCTGAGAAAAGATAAGAATTTTACTTTTATCGAAGGAAACTTGCTCGACTTCAATCTCAAGGAGATTGTTTCTCAGACAGATTATATATTTCATCAGGCAGCTCAGGCAGGAGTGAGAGCAAGCTGGGGAGATGATTTCAAAATCTATACAGAAAATAATATAAATGCTACACAGCGTTTATTAGAAGCATCTATTGGAACAAAACTTAAAAGGTTTATCTTTGCCTCTTCTTCTTCTGTTTACGGAGATATCAAAAATTTTCCGATGAGGGAAGGAGATACCCTCTATCCTTTATCTCCTTATGGCGTGAGTAAAATGGCCAGTGAATCCCTTTGTTATCTATACTGGAAAAGCTTTTCTCTCCCCGTTATTTCTCTTCGCTATTTTACGGTTTATGGCCCAAGGCAAAGGCCAGATATGGCGTTTCATCGATTTGTCAAATCGATATTGAAGGATAAAGAAATTTCGATATATGGCGATGGAAACCAGACCAGAGACTTTACCTATGTATCTGACATAATAAAGGCAAATATATTAGCTATGGAAAGGGGGGATGAGGGTAATACATACAATATTGGAGGCGGTTCTAAGGTCTCAATTAATGAGGTATTGAAGATTTTGGAAAAGATTTCGGGGAAAAATATCAAGGTTAAATATAATGAGCCTGAAAAAGGTGATATGAGGCATACCTGGGCCGATATTAATAAGGCTAAGAATGATCTCGGTTATTTCCCAACCGTAGGTCTTGAGGATGGATTAGAAAAAGAATTTAAATGGTTAAAAGGAGAGATTTAATATGGCTATTGATAAAGAATTATTAGACATATTGGCATGCCCTAAATGTAAAGGTGATATCTATATCAATAAAAAAGAGGATGGTCTCATATGCGATGCTTGTCAGTTATTGTATGAGATCAAAGATGAGATACCTATCATGTTAATAGATGAAGCGCTTCCACTCGATAAGGTTGAAGAAGAAAGAAAATCCAGGAAAGAGGGCTAGAATAGTTTTTCTAGTTTTTTAAAAAAGTATTAAAAAATCTTTTTTGTATTATGCAATATTCGTAAGAAAGTTCTTATTTATCAAATGAGGACTTGAATCTTTTAAATGAAAAAGATTTTGTTTTATCTACATAGGATTCAGGATGTATCTGTTCTCTCGCCCCTTATCTATTCCTTTAGCCCTGAAGAGATTATCGTGCAGGCAGACCTGAAAAAGGGTTTTAAAGGAAAAAGGAAATATGGCGAGAGGCTTCTAAAACATTATCATATTGATTATATAGAAGAACTTAGTTTCAAAAAAGAGAAGGATAAAGTAGGGATTATCATTACTGCCTCTGAGAGTTCTATGAGGACCCACAAAAATGCCGCACTTCTTGTAAAAAAGGCCAGAAAATGGAAGATACCTACACACTCACTCTTCAACATGGGATAACCCACGAGATAAATGAAAATAAGCCTCTAAAGTTCTATTCAGACCTTATTGCTCTTTGGGGGCCCTATCAGAGGGATTTTTTTTGCAACAAAAGAATATAGCCTCTTAGAGAAAAGACTCTTCTGGAGGCGGACAAACAGCTCTACAGATAAAAAAAGATTTATCATTGCCGGAGCTCCAAAGTTTGATTCACTTTTTCAACCCAAAGAAGTTGACAAGGCCTCCTTAGGTATGCCTGAGGACAAAAGGGTTGTGAGCGTTTTTACGAATACCCATTGGTACAGATATTCTGATGAAGAAAACCAGAGATTTTTTGATAAAGTGGAGTCTTTAGTCAAGAAATTCAATGACCTCTTTTGGGTATTTAAGCTCCATCCCGATGAGAAACCGGATGCCTACCATTTTAGGTTTTACAATCATAATCATTGTAAAGTGATTTATCCAAGGGAGGAAGAGTTTGACCTTGATACTCAGGATATCTTAAGGGTATCTGATGTGGTTATTATGATGTTGAGTACGGTTGCTCTGGAGGCCGCAATACTTAAAAAGCCTGTTATTTCCATAAACTTTACGAACCAACCTAGCTATAGAGACCTCTTGGAATACCGGAACAATATAGACGAGGTATTGATTGAAGCCCTTAAGAATCCCCAAAAGTTTATTGAACAGCAAAGGGCATTTGTAGAGGGGTATCATTCGGGGAAGGGGAATGCTGTAAGTTATTTAAAAGAAATGATTTTAGACATTTTGAAAGGTGGTAAATAGGTGAAAAGTTATTATTAATTGACAAGCCCCCAGTTTTAATATAATTTAGAAAAAATTTATAAAAACATTATAGGAAATATAAATTGAATATTTATATTCGCATCCTAAGTTATATGCGGCCTTACTGGAAGGCATTTATTTTTGCCTTTGTTTGTATGGTTGTCGTTTCAGCAACTACAGGGCTCACCGCTTGGATTGTACAGCCGGTTCTCGATGATATCTTCATTAAAAAAGATGTTTTTATGCTGAAGCTTCTCCCTTTTGCGGTTGTCGTATTATATTTAGGAAGGGGCATCTTTAGATATCTAGCAAGCTATACGATGAACTCCATCGGCATTGTTGTTGTCATGAAGATAAGAAACGATTTATACAATCATCTCCAAACCCTTTCTCTCAATTTTTTCCACGGGAAAAGAACAGGGGAGCTTATGTCAAGGATCACAAGCGATGTTAGCCTTATTGAGGGTTCAGCATCCAATCTTTTGAGTGACTTTGTCAGAGAGATCTTGAGTATGGCAGGTCTTATTTTTGTTATATTTTATAGGGATTGGGAGCTGGCTATCATTGCTTTGCTGGTTTTTCCTCCCTCACTTTATTTTCTTGTAAAGATTGGCGAAAAGCTGAAAAGATTAAGCCGAAAGAGTCAAGAAAAGATGGCAGATATGGCTTCTGTTCTTCAGGAAAACTTTACCGGCATTCGTGTGATTAAGGCCTTTAATAAAGAGGAATACGAGAGCAGAAGATTTTCTGAAGAGAATTCGAGATTCTTTAATCTTGCTAAAAAGACTGTTAAATATGTTGAAATTTCTTCCCCTTTGATGGAATTTGTAGGGGCCTTTGGATTGGCAATGATCGTATGGTATGGGGGGATGAAGGTCATAAATGACCAGATAAGCCCCGGTTCTTTTTTCTCCTTTATGGCAGCCCTTTTTATGCTTTATGCTCCTGTAAGAAAACTGAGCAGATCAAATAACAAGCTCCAGCAGGCCATAGCCGCTGCCTTAAGGGTCTTCTATATCATAGATACAAAACCGGAGATTGTAGACAAGGATGATGCTGTTGCTCTTCCTTCTCTTTCCAAGAGGATCGAATTTAGAGATGTAGGATTTCGATATGATACAGAACCTGTTTTAAAAGATATAAACCTTAAGATCAATAAAGGAGAGATCATTGCTATTGTTGGAGTAAGTGGTGTAGGTAAAACTACTCTTGTTGATTTGATCCCTAGATTTTATGATGTTACAGGAGGAAGTATAAAGATAGATGATATTGATATCAGGAATGTAGCCTTAAAGTCTTTGAGAGATCAAATTGGGATCGTTACACAGGAAATTTTTCTTTTTAATCATACAGTAAGATACAATATAGCTTATGGCAAACAGGATGCTTCTATGGAAGAAATTATCCAGACTGCCAAGGCTGCCTACGCCCATGACTTTATAATGAAAATGCCTGATCAATACGATACTGTGATTGGAGAAAGAGGGGTAAAACTATCGGGTGGTCAAAGACAAAGAATTGCTATTGCTAGGGCTTTGACCAAAGACCCCCCCATATTAATTCTTGATGAAGCTACTTCTTCTTTAGATACAGAATCAGAACAGATTGTTCAGAAAGCATTGCAAAATCTTATGAAGAATCGTACAACTTTTGTAATTGCCCATAGACTTTCTACTATCGTTAGAGCCGATAGGATTGTTGTTTTAGATGAAGGAACGATCATTGATATTGGAAGTCATGAAGAGCTACTTAAAAGAGGCGGTTTATATCATAAATTACATGAAATGCAGTTTCAGTATACATAGGATATATCTTAAAATTTATGGATATAACAGTTATAATTCCAGCAAGATATTACTCAACGAGATTTCCAGGTAAGCCTTTAGCAAAGCTAAAGGGAAAAACATTGATTCAGCATGTATATGAGAGAACTTTGCAATCGAAATTGACAAAAAAAGTTGTTGTAGCTACAGATGATAAGCGTATTTTAGATGAGGTGAAAAGTTTTGGAGGAGAAGCATATATGACCTCTAAAGACCATTTAACGGGAACTGACAGGATAGCAGAATTGGCCAGAGAAATAGATTCGTCTATAATCGTTAATGTTCAAGGAGACGAACCATTTATTGAATCTGATTCAATCGATATCACCATTAAGCCATTATTGGAGGAAAACTCTCTGGTGATGAGCACTATAAAAGTTAAAATAGAGGATATAAAAGAAATTTTTGATTTTAACGTGGTTAAGGTGGTTACTGATAAAGATGATTTTGCACTATATTTTTCTAGATGGCCTATTCCTTTCTTGAGGGAAAAATGGTGTAATATATTGAATAGTGAAAAAAATAAGGATGTATTATCTCATCCAACTCATCTTTTTAAACATTTAGGACTTTATGCTTATAAAAGAGATTTTTTATTACAGTATACAAAATGGCCTCGAACTCCGTTAGAAAAAATAGAAAACTTAGAACAATTACGAGTTTTAGAAAATGGATATAAGATAAAAGTTGTAGAGGGGAAGTATGATTCTATTGGGATAGATACACCTCAAGATTTGGAAAGATTGGAATGTTCTTAATAGAAAAGAAAAGATAAACTTTTTTAAAATGAGGAAAATATGGCTAAATTTATTTTTGTAACAGGTGGTGTACTTTCTTCATTGGGAAAGGGATTAGCCTCTGCCTCTATAGGTGCTCTTCTCGAAAGCAGGGGGCTAAAAGTGACCCTTATAAAGTTTGATCCGTACATTAATGTAGACCCGGGAACAATGAGCCCTTTTCAGCATGGCGAGGTATATGTAACCGATGATGGTGCTGAGACAGATCTTGATTTAGGTCACTATGAGAGATTTACAAGAGCAAAAATGGGTAAGATAAATAACGTTACCACAGGAAAGGTATATCATTCTGTAATTTCCAAAGAAAGAAGAGGTGATTATTTAGGAGGTACAGTTCAGGTAATTCCCCATATTACTGACGAGATAAAGAGTCATTTTTTAGCATTAGCTAATGGGCTTGATATAATCATCTGCGAAATAGGAGGTACAGTAGGCGATATTGAAGGACTCCCTTTTTTAGAGGCAATAAGGCAGTTCCGAACAGACATGGGTAGAGAAAATGTAATCTATATACATCTAACCTTAGTTCCGTATATAAAGACATCATTTGAGTTAAAAACAAAACCAACTCAACATAGTGTAAAGGAGTTATTACAAATAGGTATTCAACCAGACATCATCCTTTGTAGAACGGATAGACTTTTGGCAAAAGAGATAAAATCAAAAATTGCTTTATTTTGTAATGTTCCTGAAGAGGCGGTAATAACTGCTAAAGATGTAGAATGTATATATGAAGTTCCCCTTATATATAAACAGGAAGGACTAGACAATATTATTTCTAAGTTATTGAATCTTCAAACAAGAGAACCTGATTTAAATGAATGGGAAGAGATTGTAAGAAAGATAAAAAATCCCAAATCATCAGTTAAAATAGCTCTCGTTGGTAAATATATTGGTCTCAAGGATTCCTATAAGAGTCTTTTTGAAGCCTTAGTCCATGGGGGAATAGCGAATAATCTTAAGGTTGATGTGGAGTGGGTTGATTCAGAAGAGATAGAGGTAAAAGGAGCTGAGGATTTGCTGTCAAAAACAGATGGAATTCTTATTCCAGGTGGCTTTGGAAATAGAGGGATTGAGGGAAAGATATCCGCAGTTAAATTTGCGAGAGAAAATCGTATACCTTTTTTTGGAATTTGCTTGGGGATGCAATGTGCTGTAATTGAGTTTGCCAGAAATAAGTGCAAATTAGAAAATTCAAACAGCACTGAATTTGATCCAGACACACCTTACCCAGTGATAGATTATCTTCCAGGGCAAAAGGAAATCAAGGACAAAGGAGGAAGTATGAGACTTGGAGCTTATCCATGTGTCTTAGAAGAGGAATCATTGGCTCACAGGGCTTATGGAACAGAATCTATTTCGGAACGTCACAGACACAGATATGAGGTTAATAATAAATATAGGGAGATTTTTGAAAAGAATGGGCTAAAGGTAAGCGGTATTTCCCCTGATGGGAGTCTAGTTGAAATAATAGAATTGAATGACCATCCGTGGTTTTTGGGAGGACAGTTTCATCCTGAATTTAAATCATCTCCCAGACAACCCCATCCTCTTTTTAAAGATTTTATTAGAGCAGCCTTTCAACTTAAGACAAGTGATGAGGAAAAGGTATCAATAAAAGAAAAGTGAATTTAGAAAGTCGTGACAAAAAAATCATGGTTAAAGAGATTAATATCTCAGGAGTACGGATTGGAGGTAAAGGAAATCCTATGGTTCTCATTGCAGGACCATGCGTTATCGAAAATGAGGATGAGATCCTTTTTTCTGCCGAAAGATTAAAGCAGATAGCTGAGAATGTTAACATACCGTTAATATTTAAATCCTCTTATGACAAAGCTAATCGGAGTTCGATTAGCTCTTTCAGAGGACCTGGTATTGAAAAAGGTCTAAAGATCTTAAGAAAGGTAAAAGAAGAGTTTAGGATTCCTATCTTATCAGACGTTCATGATAAGGAGGAGATAAAAGAAGCTGCAGAAGTTCTTGATATTATTCAAATCCCAGCATTTTTATGTCGACAAACAGACCTTGTTCTCTCTGCTGCGTCTTCAAAGAGGGTCATAAATGTAAAGAAAGCCCAGTTTCTCGCTCCTTGGGATGTTAAAAATATAATAGAAAAGATAGAATCTGTAGGTAACACCAATATCATCTTGACTGAAAGGGGATTTTCATTTGGATACAATAACCTCGTTTCTGATATGAGGTCTATTGTAATAATGCGCGACCTTGGTTATCCTGTAGCCTTTGACGTGTCCCATAGCCTTCAGCTCCCAGGAGGGCTTGGAAAATCATCAGGTGGACAGAGAGAATTTATACCATATTTAACGAGAGCTGCGGTTGCTACGGGTTGTGATGCTATTTTTATGGAGATACACAGAGAACCTGAGAGGGCATTGTGTGATGGGCCCAACATGATAAAGTTAGACGATTTACCCCCTTTGCTGACTCAGATTAAGATGATTGATGAAATTGTAAAAAGCAGTGACTAATTAAAACTATTAAGTCTTCTCATCCTCTTTTTTCTTATATAGATCCTTAAAGGGCTTAAAGATATCTATAGGTATCGGAAAAAGAGTTACTGAATTATTCTCAGTCGCAATCTCACTCAAAGTCTGTAAGTACCTTAACTGCAAAGCGATAGGGTGTTTTTCTATAACAGCAGCAGCCTGTACCATCTTATCAGCTGCCTGGTATTCTCCTTCTGCATTGATAACTTTGGCCCTTCTTTCTCTCTCTGCCTCTGCCTGCTTGGCGATTGCCCTTTGCATCTCTTGGGGAAGGTCCACATGTTTTATTTCTACATTGGTTACCTTAATTCCCCATGGGTCTGTATGTTTATCAAGGATGGATTGTAATTTGCTATTTATATTTTCTCTCTCAGATAAGAGTCCATCCAGTTCTACCTGTCCCAGCACACTTCTAAGGGTGGTTTGGGCCAATTGAGAGGTTGCGTAGATATAGTCTTCTACCTCAATCACTGCTTTTTCAGTGGACATGACCCTGAAATAAACAACAGCATTTACCTTTACTGATACATTATCCTTTGTAATGATATCTTGGGGAGGGACATCCATGACTATCAATCTGAGACTGACTTTTACCATTCTATCAATGATGGGCCACACAATGATTAATCCGGGTCCCTTTGGTTTGTAGTATCTTCCCAGTCTAAATATAACCCCTCTTTCATATTCTCTAAGCACCCTTAGAGAACTCAGTATTAACATGAAAAGGAATAAAAGGATTATTGGGAGACTAAAAAAAAGTTCCATTTACTCTTCCTCCTTAGATTTTGTGATAAATAATTTTAAACCCTCAACCTTAACAACTTTTATCTTTTCTCCTTTTTTTAGGGGCATATCGCTTATGGCATCCCATATCTCCGCATGAATAAAGACCTTGCCTCCTTTCTCTATATCCTCCTGAGCAATTCCAACTTCTCCTACAAGCCCTTCTGTTCCTGTTACTGCCTTTTTTTGATGTGTTCTGATGACAGCCCCAAAAAGGAAGAAGAAGAATGCTGCAGTAGCCAATGTCGTTGGAATAATGATCTTTAAGGATATTCTCAGAAAAGGGTAGGGTGAATCAATGAGCATAATGGAACCAATCACCATAGAAACGACTCCTCCCATGGTCAGCGCTCCATAGCTTACAACCTTAATCTCAAGCAGAAACATAACAATAGCAAGAATAATGAGTAGTAATCCAGCATAATTTATGGGTAACAACTGGAGGGCATAACCGCCTAAAATAAGGGCTATGGCTCCTATAAGTCCCGGGAAGACTACACCAGGATTTGATAATTCGAAAAACAGACCATAAAACCCAAGAATGATTAATAGAAAAGCTATGTTTGGGTCGGATATTACTGCGAGTATCTTTTGATGCCATTCCATTTCAAAATATTCAATCTTTACATCTTTCGTATTGATCGTGTAGATCTTTGAATCTATAGTAACCTTTTTCTTGTCTATTTTTTTTACTAATTCAGAGAGATCATTAGCTATGAGATCGATAACGCCTTTTTTCAATGCCTCGGTTTCAGAGATTGAAACACTTTTTCTAACAGCCTCCTCAGCCCATTTAGAATTTCGTCCCCTCTTTTCAGCGATTGACTTGATGTAAGCTACGGCATCATTATGAATCTTCTTTTTCATCTCTTCATCAATCTTGCCTGCACCAAGGGCAACAGGGGTAGCCGCACCCATATTTGTTCCGGGAGCCATTGCAGCGATATGAGCAGCAAGGGTAATATATGTACCTGCTGATGCTGCTCTGGAGCCGCTTGGAGCAACATATACTATAATAGGAATTTTAGAATTGAGGATTTTTTTAATTATGATCCTCATGGATTTATCTAAACCTCCAGGGGTATCCATTTGGATAATAAGGGCAACGGAATTTCTGCTAGAGGCTTTATCGATCCCATCCGTTATATATTCTGCAGTGATAGGATTGATAACTCCTTCAACCTTGAGGACATTAATTTCATTTTGCGCGTATAAAAAAGAGGGTGGAAGAATTATAATAAAAGTTAAAAGAGTAATTATTTTAGATTTCATATTTAAACTTTAGATATCATTTAATAAAATCTTATTAAAATATACCACAATAAAATAAATTTTACAACTTGTTATCTTTTG
>Ga0307378_10002875_pt1 | contig 25677 bp, 22 predicted proteins | sample UN1MG_FD_202238 | JGI IMG/M metagenome (GOLD analysis project Ga0307378, IMG submission 202238) | Soil microbial communities from Risofladan, Vaasa, Finland - UN-1 | ecosystem: Environmental > Terrestrial > Soil > Coastal area > Acid sulfate soil | place: Finland: Risofladan, Vaasa | collected...
GCAAGTGGTTAAGGTACCGTACAAGTATCGTTATCTTTTCCCCATGAATGCTTGGGTTTTCCCAAGCCAAAAAGGTCCATCGTAAGTGATTAAAAGGTGCGATACATATTCGATGAATTGTATTTTCAGTTATAGGTCTTGAAAGAGGAAAGCGCGTGCCTTGAATAACGGGATAATTTTTGGATAAAAAGATCGGCCTGAATTAAGTATGTTACCCCTTAACTAGGGACAGCCACGGGTTTTGACAGAGAACATCAGGTGTCCTGAATTATTTGAAAGTTTTGTAACTAAGACATGCGCTGGAATTGAGTCCGGTGTCCCCCGAATTCCGGTAGAAGGAGGAAAGAAACATGCCGATATCAAATTATGCACGAGACACGTTCGTTGCTCCACACATGTCGAGGCTTACGGACGTGGGTGCCCCAGATCTCCGCGAGCAGGCAAAAAGCTGGGTCAACAACTTCATTCTCACTACGATAGTGAAGCTCGGCAAAGACTACCAGTATAGGCAATTGATTCTTCGCACCTTGCGCAGCATTGAAGGAGCGTTTCAGGAGTACCAAGAGGGAAGAGAATTCCTCAGTACGTATGTGGATAAGAGGGCAGATATATCCTCGTACTTTCATGCGCTGCGACACTTCGAGACATCAACGTTATTGGCTTATCATGCATTCGATACGATTCGGACAATGATCTCGAAAGACCTGTTCGCACAGAATGATGGTTCTCCGTTGCAGCGACTAAACCGCTTGCAGAACATTACCAAGCATGCGCATAAAGAAATGGGCCGAGGGGAAGTCCCTAAAGGATCGATCGTTCCGATTTGGCTGACTAACACCGGCTTGGAATGCCACGACAAGACAAAGCTCACGTTCTCTGAGTTCGCCGGCCTTATGGCTGACTTGACAAGGCTCGCTGACATAATTTCGCAGCCGCCATCGCAACCACGGAATAACGGCACCACATGATTGGGATGTGTCGTAGCCGATAGCGTGTGCAAAATTCATTTGGGTCAATTCGGGGGATATCTATGAGCAAGCGTTTGTCAAGACGTTCGCGGGATTTTTTCACGGGAATTCCAAACATCTATTCGGCAAAACTAGGGACAGCGGAGCTGTTGAAAAAGCTGGCATTTTCCGCTGCTTTGCTTTTTATTCACGCGGCTTTTCTCCAAACATAGTTCCTCCCGAACTCGGCAGGAAATTCACTCAACCCAACATCAAATCGTTTCTGTGTCCATATTTTCCACAAAAAAGGCCCTGCCGGTTGGCAGGGCCTTTCGGTTCTCGATCATTGCTTTGTGCTTAGCAGGTAGTTACGCTCGTCGCGCAAGGACCTTTTTTGCCCTGCCCCACTTGAAATTCAACCTTTTGTCCTTCATCGAGTGATGCATAGCCGTCGGTTTTAACCTCCGAGTGGTGGACGAACAGATCCTCGCCGCCGTCATCCGGATTAATAAAACCAAATCCCTTGCTCGCATTGAACCATTTTACTGTACCTTTACTCACTTTTAATGCTCCTTGGCCTGTTTACAAGCCACATAATTAGTATCTCTCACTCTTAATTTACTGGGGGACACTCCTGAGAGATGTAAGAATATTCACCATTAAAGGTCTGAATATAACACAATAGTCGATGGATGCAAGCAAAAAATATATCTTTTTTGCAGAAAAGCGAAATTTAGTTCTCTCGCTGATTTGCCTGGAAAACAAGGCCTCGCCGCATACCTCTAACTCTTTCTTGCGGAGACAGACTCTGGACCGCCACAATCGTTGTGCCGAAAGAGAAAAGGGGTCAGGTCTATCTTTTTGCTGTTGACGAGAATTTTTAGGACATCTTACTCAATTCACGTTAAGAATCTGTCTGTCGCGCTGCGCGGCCGGATCTTCGCTGCGTTCCGATGTCAAGGTCGATTTTCTTGAAGCTCTCCCCTACTGCAATGAGCATCATGGCGATGGCGTCGAGCTTGTCGAGATTGTCCTCATTGGCCGTAAAATCATCCGGCGATCGAATATTTGCCGAACGCCTTTAAATGCGACGCAGAGATTCCTCTATCTGTTGAAGTTTCTCACGCAGCAACGTCATATCAGGCATAACGTGCCTCCCTGTCGATTCGAGCTTTCAGGTAACGATTCATTTTATCACGGTAGCGGATGACATCGACCGGACGCCGCAAATTCTTTTCGAGCGTTTCCTTGATGTGCACCAGGTAAAATAAATCCGGTTCCCGCATCTCGACCACCACGTCAATATCACTGTTTTTGCGTGGTTCATCGCGGGCCACAGAACCGAAAACGCCGATCTTCGTAACACCGTATAGGCGTTCAAATTCAGCCTGGTGGTTCCGTAATTCCTGCAACACGGCCTCACGGCTTAAATTGCCTTCGTTCATACTACCACCTCAGTCTTTCCTAAAATGAATCTCTTCGGGCCGGAGGCCTCGGAAAGTGTTAATATAACTCCGGCGGGCGCGGAAAATCAAGAAATAATAAAAGATTACTTGACAAAGGCCGGTAATGTGTTATATTTGATATATTACATAAAGATTAGAAATCTTTAGGCCGCAGACGAAGACAACTAACCTTTAGAGCTTTTCCGTTTGGAGATTTACCTACTTAGGAGTAACGATGGCAAAAACACTAAAGACTTCGGCTAATGACAGGAAATGCGCGTTTCCGCACTGCAAGCGTCTCTTGAGTATCTATAACCATGAGGCTTACTGTCATATACATCGCGATCAGGTAACTCAGGAACGAATGCCATATATTCCATATCATCATGCCGTATAAACGATGATATAGAGTACCTTTTCGCTATCGGAGAGGGGATTTTCTTTTTTCGTTCAGCCCCCTGCCGTTCATGGCGACGCATTACATACATTCCACGCTACGAGATATGCTTCGATTGGTCTATTATTTGCACAATTGTCGGAAAAAGCAAGTGCAAAAAATAACGGCGTAAGCACATTAGGCATATGAGCACAGGGCAGAAGACAGAAAACGTAAGTGTTTTCTTGACGGACAGCCCCCCTGCCGATAGCAAATCAGATTAGTCAGCCTCTACAACCGGGCATGGCCCTTTTTTGGGGCAGAGGATTTCAGTCGCTCTGCCTCCATCAAAGACAATGGTATGCTTCCGCTCACCACAGAGTCGAACGGGCTTTTTCATACTCATTCGCTTCATATCTCTGATTGTATTCTCGAAGAAGTGGGATTCGTGCCCACAGTCACATTCATAAGATGAGGGAACAATCTCTTTTGCCATAGTCACACTCTCAAGGTCAAAACGTTCACTGGTTTCAGCTCTTACATTTATCAATGTTACGAGATATGCTTCGATTGGTCTATTATTTGCACAATTGTCGGAAAAAGCAAGAATAGAAAAAAAAAGTCAAAAATATGTAGAAAAAGGGTAAAGGGCAGTTTCGTTACCTTCGGCCGGGCTTATGGTTCGGTGTCTTGTTTGGCTTTGCGAAGTTGGGTAAGTTCTGACGGTGATGCCGGGAGCCTGCGCACCTTTGGTAGCGAGATGCCGTACTTCATCGCGAGGACTCGCAGAAGGAATGTCACCGCTATCGCGCAGAGCAGTTGAGTGCCCTGGCTGTATCCGAGCCGCCCCGCCGCGACGAAGCAGGCGCCTCCGAGAAGAGCAGCCGTCGCATAGAAATCGGCCCTGAGGACAGCCGGTATCTCTCTTACAAGTACGTCCCGTATCAGTCCGCCGCCGGTTGCCGTAATCGCGGCCATCATAATGATGCCGATATCCCCCAGGCCGTACATCTGTGCCTTGGCCGAGCCGATTGCAGCAAAAACGCTCAGTCCGACGGCATCAGCGGCCATCACACAATCCCAGCGAGTCGCAATTTTGCTGGCCGCAAAAAAGACTACAAGACCACCCACAACGCAGACAAGAAGATAGATTTCGTCCTGAAACGCTGCCGGCGGTGTATATCCAAGCGTTACATCTCTGATGATGCCGCCGCCAACGCCCGTGGCTATCGCCAGAACCAGAACGCCGAGAAGGTCGAGCTCATGCCGTGCGGCTCGAAACGCGCCTGAGACGGCGAACACAAACGTGCCGAAGATATCCAGGATATAGATCATAACGGCCTTTGATACGGTCGAGCGGCAAGTATGCGGCTCTGCATAAGAACCGCACAACTATCGCTCTCCAATTTATACAATTGATAGTATTATGAGAATCGAGTGAAACGGCAAGGGAAAAACGAATTGATTCGGTCAGTGGCCGGATATTCCAGATTATTTCCAGCGAGGGAAATTGAAGCTGGCGAACTCTTTGTGGTATTTCTTTGCGGCGGCGTCATAACTCAGAGCGGCCCGGCGGGGTGAATCGAAATAGCCGAGGTGCTCGCGCTTATTGTTGTGCCAGATGGCGGCCCGCCACTTGCGTTTGTCTTTTGCGTACCAGACGCCTTTATAGCCGGAACGGTTTTTCCTTTTACTGGAATTCTGCGCGTTTTGAGCGACAGTTGCGGGGCGGAGATTTGCTCTTCTATTGTCCAGGCCGTTGCGATTTATATGGTCGATGACAAATCCTTCCCGGATATGCAGAACCTCGCGGTGCATGAGGATGCGTGAGTATTTTCCGTTGGGCAGGCGTACGGAACGTTCGGCATAGAGTACATTCTTTCCTTTCGTCTTGCAGATGCGCCATTTGTATTTCGCGAGGCGAATGTAATCATCCGAATCCACGATGGCGAATTTGCCCCGGGTGAGGGGGATTTTGCGGAAGGCGTACCCGAAGCGCAGACACCGCCAGTTCAGCACCAGCCAAACGGCGGTGCGTTCGAGCCAATTCGGAATTGTAAAAGACAGAACGACCTTGATGTCATTCTCCCCCGGTGGTTTAGTAGATTAGAGATTTTTGAGCAGCCGCAGGCAGCAAAGATCAAGTATCCCAAACAAGTTGTTTTGAAGATTTGAAATTATGATTTTGATATTTTTTAGTATTTCGGATTTAGATATCTGAGTTTCCTTCTTTCGGCCCAACGCGGAAAGACACCCTTCTATAATTGGAGCTACCTGCGCATTTGGTACAAAAATTGTGTGATTAAAAAGGTATCTCGGGCGCGTAAGTTCTTACATTGCAAGGATTAAAAAAAATTTCCAAATTTATGATTTTTGTCAGGAGGTATCACCGTTTTTGGCTGGGCAAAGGCGCAAAAAACGGGCATTTCACCCCTGCGTCTCCTGAGCGAAAACGAAGGATCTCAAGGCTTAATTGTTACTTGATTTTAGAGCCCGGTATGGAGGTGGCTTTTTTTGCATAGAGGAAAATATAGTTTGTAGTATACTACAAACAGTCATCCCCGGGGCTCGTGGCCTTGAGGCTGCCGACAGCCGATTTTATATAAGGAGTACATTATGGATAAAAGGCAAAGACAATACCTTATGTGTTTTATATCTCTAATCATTGTGTACATAACCTGGGGCGCAGCCCTGGGAGCAAACAATGAAACAGCCTTTTATGTGTCACCAAGTGGAAGTGACACGGCATCCGGGACAAGGCCCGACCGACCGTTTTCCACAATTAAACGTGCCCGGGATGCCGTCCGGGAGTTGAAGAAAGCCAACCGCTTTAATCAACCTGTCACCGTATACCTGCGGGAAGGAATATACCATCTTCAGAAAGAACTGATATTCACATTCGAAGACAGCGGAACGCGGGAGAATCCTGTCACTTATACCGCTTATGAGAACGAGAGGCCGGTGATAAGTGGCGGACGGAGAATTACCGGTTGGAAAAAGTATGAAGGTAATATCTGGATGGCTGAGCTACCGCAAGTCAGGCAGGGTTTGTGGAAATTCCGACAACTGTACGTGAACGGCAGGCGACGACCACGCGCGAGGATTCCAAACGAAGGATTTCTTCGAGTGGCCGGTTTTCCTGATGGCGGACTTGAGGTTGGCTACCATACAGATTGCCGGCGGTTTGAGTTCGCACCGGGCGACCTGGATCCACACTGGACAAACTTACAGGATATAGATGTTATCGTTTATCACTTCTGGACCGATTCACATCTGCCAATAGAGTCAATTAATACGCAGACAAATATTGTGACCTTCATGCACAAAGCAGGCAAAGTTTTCACAGATGACTTCACCAGTCAGGGCGCCCGATACATTGTGGAGAACGTTTTTGAGGGTCTGGATAATCCGGGACAGTGGTATCTGAATCGTAAGACAGGGATACTATATTACATCCCGCTGCCGGATGAGGACATGACGAAAGCCGAAGTTATCGCACCACTGGCCGAAGAGTTCATTCGATTTGAAGGTGAGCCAATCAAACGCAAATTCGTAGAGTATCTTAACATACGAAACCTCAGTTTTATGTACACGAACTGGGACCTGCCGCCCGGCAACTCTAATGACAGACAGGGCTCGTCAAGCGTGCCTGCCGGGATAACAATGACGGGAGCCCGAAATTGCACATTTGCTCACTGCACGGTCAAAAACATCGGGACGTTTGCCTTTGAGATATCCAAGGGCTGTACAGACAACAAATTCACAAATAATGACATAAGCTACATTGGTGCCGGGGGATTTCGAGTTAATGGCGGCACCCAGAAAGACCATCCGCTGGAGAGAACCGGCGGCAATATCATAACAGATAATTTGCTTGACCATTACGGCGAAGAATACCCTTCGGCTGTAGGTATTCTCCTGATGCATACCAATGGAAACAGAGTAGCACACAATGATATTTCCCATGGCTGGTACACGGGGATTTCTATCGGATGGAACTGGGGATATCAGCGCAGCTTAAGCAGAGATAACGTTATAGAGTATAATCACATCCATCATATAGGACAGGGTCTGCTTTCCGACATGGGCGCAATCTACACGCTCGGAGTGTCACCCGGTACTATTATACGCAACAATTTCATTCATGATATAGATTCGAATCATTATGGCGGTTGGGGAATTTATAACGACGAAGGTTCCTCACATATTCTGATTGTCAATAATGTTGTCTACAATACCAAGTTTGCAGGATATAATATACATTATTGCAAGGAGGTAACAGTTCGTAACAACATATTCGCGTTCGGAAAGCTCCAGCAGCTCAGCAGAAGCCGGATCGATCCGCATAAAAGCGTCTTCTTCGAGAACAATATTGTGTATTGGAAAGAGGGTGTCCTGTTGAACGGTAAATGGCGTGACAAGCCATACAAATTTCACTTTCATCCCAAGAGTGGCAGTGGTACTCGAGAAGTAACAAGCACTTTCGAGATGGACTGGAACCTCTACTACAATCCGGACCTTCAACTTGAGCAGACGCGTTTCAACGATCTCAAGTTCGAAGAATGGCAGAAATCCGGCCGGGATATCCACTCTCTGTATGCCGATCCTCTTTTCGTTGACCCGGAAAAGTTCGATTTTCGACTCAGACCCGAGTCGCCGGCATTCGCTCTTGGTTTTCAGCCAATCGACCTTAGCACCGTCGGTCGCAGACAAACCGGCGTAAGGGATTAGAACCAAAGTTTCGGACCCCTGCAAAATTGGACCCGGACCTTTGGCGGGCGGACATTCGGTATCCGCCCCTGTGATGGGGGGACCCCGCATTTGGGCTTTCTTCTAAAGAAATCTTGCTGAAGAACCGATTAATCGATAATATGGAAACAGAATTAGTCATATATGATGAAACAGAGCAGTCGATGCAAGAGCAAAACGAACACCTCGAAGAAAAGACGGCCGGCCTGAAGAAATGCCCCTTTTGTGCCGAGCAGATTCAGCCTGAGGCCATCAAGTGCCGATACTGCGGCGAGTTTCTTGACGGTTCGGGGCGCGGCGCTGTACGGCCGCAGTCGAAGAAGTGGTACTATGCCACGCCGAGCGTGGTCGTGGCACTGCTGTGTCTGGGGCCGTTCGCCCTTCCGCTGGTGTGGCGGCATCCCCGATACAAACCGCTGACCAAGGCGATCATCACGTTGCTCGTGCTGGCCGTCACAGCGTGGTGCATCTACATGATGTTCAGCCTCCAGCAGCGGCTCTTCAACCAGTTCGATGCTTTGGGGATGTAGAACAGATTACGCTCACCGCTTGTGATGCTAAATTGCCTTTTGACTTTGCATCTCTTGTCCCCCCTGCCGACTTGAGGGCCCAGGACGATTTTACCACAGAAAAAATGAAGTCTACCCGGCTAATTATATGATGCTCGTTGCAATCATAAGAATTGAGAGTAGAATTTTCGTTGGCCGGAGAGTTGAGTTAGGGAAATTATGTCTTCGCGGCTCCGGCGAGCAGAACGTCCTGTGGATTCAAAATAAAGGTCAAGAATTTCCGCAGCAACATAGTTAATAGGTTAATTTGCGGACTGGCGATTAGCCTCGACTGCCGTGGACGCAGGTTACGAGTTACGAATCACAAGTCACGAGTCACGACCCAAGGCAGCATGTATCAGAACCCGGGGTGGCCATGCCTTCCTCTGGAGTGTGGAGGATTGTGACGAGGCGGGAACACCGGCGGAACGGGCAGATGTCGCGGACGTGTTACAATTACCCCGTGGTGCGAGTGTCCGTGGAGGGGTCCCCTGACCATGACACAGCCGGTAAGGGGCATTGCCAGTACTAAAAGCAAAATTATAGATATTAGCCGTTTCATTTTCAGTACTCCTTTCGTTCTTCTGTTGATTTTGTCTATGTCTCTACATAATTAAGGCAACAAAGACGAAGGAAGTAACGAATTTTTCAGGCATGCGGCCTATGTCCAGAAGTTATTCACAAGTGACTGTGTTCAGCAGATTGCCAAAAACAAGAGGCTTTTTAATTGGCCTGGCAGAATATTACACCTCAGCATCAGATGCCGGATCCGTCATAGTTAGTGTGTATTCACACAGGAGGGAAAGTATTACATTTATGAGTCAGAGCTATGGCCCGGGCACAAAGAATATCTTAGAATATCTTTCTGTATGTGTGTGTGACAGTATGGAACCTTTTTGGTCTTTTCGTAATAATCCTGGTGATATTCCTCCGCTGCCCAGAATTCGTCGGCCGGCTCTATTTGAGTCTTAACATCGTGATTCTTTTTCTTAAGCTCCTGAACCAGCCGCGCAGCGGTCTGTTTCTGCTGGTCATTCAAATAAAAAATCGCAGAGCGATATTGTGTCCCTATATCCGGCCCCTGGCGATTGAGCTGCGTGAAATCATGAGTCTCAAAAAACAACTTCGCAAGCTGCTCGAAACTGGTTTTTGACGGGTCGTACACAATCTCGACTGCCTCAGCATGGCCCGTTCTGTCGGTACAAACCTGCTTATAGGTCGGATTATCCACATTACCGCCGGTGTAGCCGACAGTAGTTGAGATTACACCGGGTGCTCTTTTGAAATAATACTCGGTGCCCCAGAAACAGCCGGACGCGAATATGGCCTTCTCAGTTTTTTGCTCCCCCGCCGGTACAAAATCCATCGAGATAGAGTTTACACAGTGACGCGTATTTTTCGGTGTCAGTCCTTCATCCAAAAACACATGGCCCAGATGTGCCCCGCATTGTGCGCAGATAATCTCTGTCCGCACACCGTCTGCATCCGGCTGCCACTTCACGGCCCCCTCGATCTGTTCATCAAAGCTCGGCCAACCGCAACCCGACTTAAATTTTGAAGATGACTCATAAAGCCGGGCCCCACATCGCTTGCATGTATATACGCCACTTTCGTAATGGTCATCATATTTACCGCTGAAAGGCCTTTCGGTCCCTTTATCAACAATTACATGTTCTTCCTCGGCAGTAAGTTTTTTATACATATTCTGCTCCCTGCTAATATCATCTGGGACTGTGTAGTTTACAGAATCGGCTTTTTCCTGTCCAACACCCCGCAACCATCCCCCCAATCCACCGGCTACAACAAAGGACACAATCGGCATCAATAAAATAAAACGTTTCTTAACAAGTTCTTTTTCTGCCTTCATTTCAGGCTTGCCTTTTGTCTCGTTACGAATATATTCTTTTGATTATTTATACTCATAATCCGCACGGATGGTTCGCAAATATCATTGCGAAGAGAACGAAATCTGAGTTTATACAATCCTAAATTTTTCCTGACGTTAGTACTGTACATTCAGTTGGTGAATGCTGCCACTTAAATGTGCCTGAATACAAACGTCCTTCTCAACATTGATTTCAACATTAATTCTGTTAGACTAATGCGTCATGTAAATGAGTGTATATGTTCCGAAGGAGATTTGAGATGGCAAAGGAGCAGGATTTGATCGGCTACTGCGGCCTTTATTGTGGCGATTGTGCCGGGCAGACACAAACTGTTGCCGACCTTGCAAGAGACCTGAGGAAGGAATTAAGGCGTTACAGATTCGATAAAATGGCCGACAGCCTGGCAAAAGTGTCATTCTTCAGGGAATTCAAGGATTACGACAAGTGTTATAACCTGCTGGGAACAATGGTGAAAATGCGCTGCAAGAGGGCCTGCAGAGGTAATGGCGGGCCACCTGACTGCAAAGTAAGGAACTGTTCCAGGAAGAAGCAACTAAAGGGCTGCTGGCAGTGTGATGATTTCCAGACCTGCGAAAAGCTCAAGTTTCTGGAAGAACATCACGGTATGGCCCATCTGAAAAACCTGCGAAAACTAAAAAAACAAGGCCCCGACGCCTTCGTCAAAGGAAAAAGATACTGGTACGCACCCAAGTAGTGTCTCTATGCATCAAGCAGAACCTTTCACTGCAACTCTTATCCGACATGTTGGTCCAACTCAGTTAGTTCATCCAGCAACTGCAGGAAAAAAACGCGGTCAAACTTAGTCTTGTATCTGGTAAGCGTCCGACGAAGTACGCCTGCGACGCCGAAAGAATCTGTACGAGTCAGTTCTCACCACAGCCTGGGATAATCCTGCCCTTCAAGAATCCACCATATATCTTCGGTGCCGCTGATGGTTTCGTCCACAAAGTCCCAGCCGGCTTCAAGGAAGGCATTACTTCTACTTATCACCCCTCATTCGATTTTCCTCACAATGAGATTATCAAACTCAACAGTTTGCCTGCATTCCACCATAAATCCAACCCGATCGCCTGGAAGGTACTCGAATGCTGAGCTATTTACAATCTGACCGTTTATGATGAACTCCAGTTTTTGAGCTTTCCTACGGACAGCCAGGCGATTTGTGCCGTTTGCTTGATTGATGAGACTACTTTGAGTCCAAGGTATGATACTGATAAATTTGTTATTTAAGATCTTGCCATATATATACCTTCCGTTATCATCAATCAGAAAATTATAAGTATTTTTTGCATCTCGTAATCCGAATGTGATTCCATATCCATAGTTGGTCACTCCGGCTGTGTGTTTCACATCACACTCAATCTCAAAATTGAACTCTGATAGTCCTGGTTGCCTTTGATATGCAAACCAAGTTCCGCTTTCACGCTTATCCGTCATAACATACTTTCCTTGAGAGATTCCGAGCGATACTTCTGGTGTATCCATTATTGACCAGTTACCGCTATTGTCGTCGAAATTATCCTTAAATATAATCTCACCAGGCCCAAGGGCTGTGCGTGATTCTGTTTTGGATGGAAAGTCTAATCTGGCAATGACCTCATCGGGCTTAAGGGCTGTGCGTGATTCTGAGCCCAGTTCCGCATCTCGCTCAACAGGAGTAATAAATGGAAATGCACAACCTCTATACGTGTCCGTATCTGAGCTGATGAAGAGGAAGGAGTGATATGCGCGGGAGTTATATGTTGCCCATTTACCAAAAGATATTCTATCACCCGTACGCCAGCCGGGGCGGACACTCCATACATATTTAGTGTCAGGAATTAGATCACGACCAATAGTATGGGCGCAGCCCTTCACTCCCTTTGTATAATAAGGTCGGCGACTTACGACTACTGCAAGATTTGCTGTGATTCTTGTCGTAGTCGATCCCATTCCACCTCCATAATATTGATTATACTCACTAATACTGTCTTTACGGCCGAATATTGTCAGGTTCTCTTTGCCATCGTACCGCCGAATGCCTAAAAATATCCAAATGCCAAATTCGTAAAAATCCGGCTCCCCCTTACTCTCTGACAAAATAGGCTCCCATCTGAAAGTCGGACGCTGCGAATCAACTCTTACAAAATCCTCAAAATCTGCTTTGGGTTCCGGAGACAAAGGCTTGATACTATTGTAATATACGCGAGGAGAGCAAGAAGTGAGAATAATGCACCCCAGAGCTAACAGAGAAACGTACAAAAATTGACGCTTAAGCTCTCTAACCTTTCCGTGAATCCTGTCAGGGATTCTTGACTCTCTGATGATATGTACAGTCTGTCTGGTCATTTCCCTATCCCTGCAAATTCTTGTCACAGAAACTTCTCAGAATACGAATATACCTTATCAAACCATGTCCCACTCGCAGTTGTCTGCAGGACTCTTAGACTTGCCCGCTATGATCATGTCTCGACCTCCACGGCTCTACGTTAACATAATCCCCACCTGCTTTTCTTCACTTTCTCTGAAAGTCAGTGTACCAGACGGAGACTGTCTCGTCAAATAAAAATTAAAAAAATGCAGAAGTGTCCTCGTCTGTATATGAACAATGGTCATGGGAGATTCCACTATTTGGGAATCGCATCGTTGACAATTCGTGAATGAAAAGGTAATATGTACGTTTTGAAAATATTTTGGAGTATTGGAAATGATTGATGTAACACTAATTACAGGCGATGGAATTGGACCGGAAATTGCGGAAGCTACGCGTAGATGTATCGACGCCACCGGTGCCGGCATTAACTGGGACGTGGTCGAAGCGGGTGTGGAGGTAATGGAACGGGTTGGGACCCCCCTGCCGGACGCCACCGTCGAATCTATCAAGAAGAACGGCGTCGCGCTAAAAGCGCCTATTACCACACCGGTTGGAAAAGGCTTTAGAAGCATAAACGTTCATCTTCGTCAAACACTTGACCTGTATGCCTGTTTGAGACCCTGCAAAAGCTACAAAGGAGTAAGAAGCAGATATACGGACATCGATCTCGTGATCGTGAGAGAAAACACCGAAGACCTTTACGCCGGCATTGAATTTCAAAAGGGCAAAGATGATACCGCCGAACTGATCGGCTGGATAAATGAACACAGCAGCAGAAAGATAAGTGACGATTCGGGAATAAGCATAAAGCCCATTTCAGTCAAGGGCACTGACAAGATAGTCAGCTTCGCATTCGACTACGCACGCAAGATGGGGCGTAAAAAGGTAACGAGCGTTCATAAAGCCAATATTATGAAGTTTTCGGATGGCTTGTGGCTTGATGTCAGCCGGCAGGTGGCAAAGCGATATCCCGATATAGAATTTGAAGACCGAATCGTCGATAATATGTGTATGCAGTTGATTCAAAAGCCCGAGCTTTACGATGTGATTGTGCTGCCGAATCTTTACGGTGACATAATAAGCGATTTGTGTGCCGGTCTGATCGGTGGACTCGGTGTAGCACCGGGCGCGAATATTGGTGAAAAAGCAGCAATCTTCGAGGCAACACACGGCAGCGCACCGAAATACAAAGGCCAGAACAAGGTCAATCCGACAGCCGTGATACTCAGCGGCATGCTGATGCTAAGACACATTGGCAAAATGGACGAGGCCGATAAGCTTGAAAACGCAGTCGCCGCAGTAATAGTCGAGGGCAAGAGCGTAACATACGACATGAAACCGCACCGCGACGATCCCACCGCTGTAGGGACAAGCCAGATGGCCGACGCCATTATCGAGAAGATAAAAAATTCATAGTTATTTGTTCACAGTTTATTGTGAAAAAACCAGGAACTATGAACTACGAACAAAGTTACCGCAAATTGATTTCAGGTCAAAACGCTGGTCTGGATGTAGCGCTATTGCGTTTGCTTCTGCGTATCGCTGCGGCTGGTTACTCGATAGCTGTTCGTCTGCGCAATTTTTTCTATTCCACAGGATGGCTGAAAGTACATCGCGCAGATGCGGCCGTAATATGCATCGGCAACATAACAGTCGGCGGGACAGGGAAGACCCCGCTTGTAGTCTGGCTGTGTAATCAATTAACTCAAAACTCAAAACTAAACACCATGAACTATAATTGTGCGATACTCACACGCGGCTATAAAACAAAAAAGGGAATCCTTTCCGATGAAGTGGCGATTCTTGCTGAAAGCTGTCCGCAGGCCAAAGTGATTGTCAATCCGGACCGCGTGGCAGGTGCGGCTGAAGCTATCGGCAAGTATAACGCGAAAGTGCTGATTATGGACGATGGATTTCAACATCGCCGGTTAGCCAGAGATTTGGATATTGTGGCAATTGATGCAACTCAACCATTTGGCTACGGCAAGATGCTCCCGGCCGGACTGCTGCGAGAACCTGTCACTTCGCTGAAGCGAGCCGGCGCCGTTGTTATTACTAGGTGCGACCAGGTCGATAAGGCTGAGTTGAGCGAGCTTGAAAAGAAGCTGAGAGCGATCAATCAGAATATGGTAATCGTAAGGTCGATACACGCCCCGGTTTGTGCAAAATGTCCAGAGCCATTTGTCATTCCCGCAAAGGCGGGAATCCGGAAAAAGAGCGAAACAATGGATTCCTGCTTGCGCAGAAATGACGGTATTGAACAGTTAAAGGACAAAAATATATTTGCCTTTTGCGGCATAGGCAACCCGGACGCCTTTTTGAATACCATCAAGTCTCTTGGGACAGAATTGGTCGGTTCAAAGGTCTATAACGACCACTATCATTATACAAATGAATGCCTGGCTGATATTTACGAACACGCCGAACATCTTAAGGCGGATTTAATCCTGACTACACAGAAAGACTGGACGAAAATCGCACGGCTGGCACCGGCCAAAAAGGACATACCACTTGCGTATCTGGCAATTGAGATAAAGTTCTTAACTGGGCAGGAAAAATTAACAGCCTTGATTGAAGATACATTTGTAGGTAAAATCTTAAAAAATAATTGACGATTGATTTAAGTTTTTGTGCGTTTTCGCACTTATTTTGTTATGTATGAGAACCTGCTAAATACTGTAACGAAACTCGGCTCGCCGAAAGTCCTTGTCGTGGGCGATTTTATGCTCGACGTTTATATCTACGGCGATGCCCTGAGAATCAGCCCGGAGGCACCGGTGCCGGTCCTGAAAGTTACTCAAACGGAATATCGCTGCGGCGGGGCAGGCTCAGTAGCTGCCAATCTTGCCGCTTTAGGGGCGAAAGCTTATTGTCTCGGCGTTATAGGAGACGACCAAAACAGCGAAATCCTGAAAGGAAAGCTCACTGAAATCGGGGCGGATATAACCTGCTTGTTGGAAGTAAAAGAACGCCCTACCATCAGCAAACAAAGGCTCATAGGCCTGGCACAACATCTTCATCGCCAGCAACTGATCAGAATGGACCAGGAATCCACGGAACCGCTCTGCGATGAATTAAATGAAGCGATTTTGCAGGCTTACAAAGACAAACTGCCACTTTGTGATATCGTTTGCCTGCAGGATTACAATAAGGGTTTGCTTAGTGCTTCGCTTTGTGGGCAGATGATACAGTTAGCAAGGCAGGCGAATAAAAAGGTCCTCGTTGATCCTTCACTGACAAGTGACTTTTCAAAATACGAAGGCGCCACTGTCATTACACCAAACCGCAAAGAAACTTCAGCCGCCGCGGGTTTCGAGATAACCAACACTGAGGCGGCGGCTAAAGCAGCAGATAAGCTTTTGCAGAAGTTAAAACTCCAGGCTGTGGTAATAACGCTCGACAAGGAAGGCGCATATCTGAAAACAGAAAATGAAAGCCAGATTATACCCACCCGGCCACGAAGCGTTTATGATGTTACCGGTGCCGGTGACATGGTCCTGTCAACGCTTGCAGCAACTTTGGCCGCCGGCTGTGATTATGAAACCGCTGTGCAGTTGTCCAACATTGCAGGCGGGATAGAAGTGGAAAAATTCGGAACTGCAACTGTAACCGTCGAAGAAATAGTAAATGAGATACTCAGTCAGAACCGAGGCAAAAGCGGCAAAGTGCGCCTGATTGACTCACTTCAGGCAGAGCTTGACCTGCATCGCAAACAAAAAAAGGTCATAGTATTTACGAACGGCTGCTTTGACGTGCTGCACAGAGGACATGTCGAATATCTGAAATTCTGCAGGTTACAGGGTGACATAGTTGTTGTAGGACTAAACAGTGACAGCTCGGTTAAGATTATTAAGGGTTCTGATCGACCAATAAATAACCAGGACGACAGAGCTGCTGTTCTGGCCGCATTGGAAATGGTCGATTATGTCACTGTCTTCGACGAGCCGGACCCGCTGAACTTAATCATGAAAGTAAGGCCGGATGTATTAGTAAAAGGTGAGGACTGGGCAGAAAAAGGTGTCATTGGTCGAGAATTCGTTGAATCCTGTGGCGGAAAGGTCGCTCTTGCTCCCCTCATTGAGAGCAAAAGCTCCACAACTACAATTGAAAAAATAAAATCTTTGAAAGTGAAAACCGGATGAACGAAGATACAAGAGATTGCGTCATTGAGGCCATCGAGATACATCAGAAGATGGCCACTGAACTCGCCGAAGGTGGCATTGAAAAGATTGCCGGCATTGCCGAGGCAATCACAAAAGCATTGGAGCAAGGCGGCACGGTCTATCTTTGCGGCAACGGCGGCTCGGCGGCGGACGCTCAGCATATCGCCGGTGAGCTTGTGGGCCGATTCAACAGGGAGCGAAAGGCTCTGGCCGCTGTGGCCCTGTCAACAGATACTTCTATAATCACGTCGATTGCCAACGATTACGATTATGAGAAAGTCTTTGCCCGGCAGGCAGAGGCGCTTATCCGAAAAGGGGATATATTGTGGGCTTTCTCGACCAGCGGCAGTTCGGCAAACGTCATTGCCGCCGCTAAGGTCGCTAAGGAAAAAGGTGCCCGTGTCATCGCCTTTACAGGCAGGGTGAATAGTCGGCTCGAACAGATGTCTGACATTTGCTTCTGCGCCGAAGCAGAATCAACAGCGAGAAGCCAGGAGATTCATCAGCTTGCTTATCATATCATTTGTGACCTCGTAGAGCGGAATTTCGTGAACAGTTAAAACAAAAACGGATTTTAATAAATATGTCTGACAAAGCTATATTCTTTGACCGTGACGACACCCTGATTGAGGACCCGGGCTATATCAATAATCCCGACCAGGTAAAACTGCTGGACGGCATCGCCGAGGCGCTTATCGAGCTTAAAACCCTTGGGTATAAGCTGATTGTTGCCACCAATCAATCGGCTGTCGCGCGTGGTATTGTCACTGAGGAAGTCCTCGGCGAAATCCATGACCGTTTAAAGCAACTTCTGGCGGAAAAGGGTGCATTTTTAGACCAGATTTATTACTGCCCTTACCATCCGGAGGGAGCCGTCCCAAAATACCGTAAAGAAAGTAACTGCCGAAAGCCCAGTCCGGGGATGCTGTTGAAAGCCGCCGATGAGATGGATATCGACCTCAGCCAATCCTGGTGCCTTGGTAATAGCAAGCGTGATGTTGAGGCCGGTCTGCGTGCAGGCTGCAAAACCATATTGATAGACATGCCTTCCCACCAAAAACAATCCGCTCCCTCCTTGTCACTTGCAGGAGTAACTGCAGACTACAAGGCTGTAAATATTAAAGAAGCCGTTAATATCATAAAAAAGTATCTTCGTTCGTCTGTTTCGAGCCAGGCCCAGACCCGGTTAGCATCCACGAGTCAAACCGAACCGGTTTGCCAACCTATCGAACAGGTGAAAGAGATTACTGAGCCTGTTTCGCCTGCTGAGGAACAAGAACCTCAATCAGTACCTCAAGAACCGCAAACACAGCCTTCAGAGCAGGAAATTCCCGCCGACAAAACCGTGCAATTGCTAAGTAGTATTTTGGTACAGCTTAAAAGTACACAAAGGGCAGATATGTTCGGCGAGTTTTCCGTAATGAGACTGTTGGCTGGAGTTGTGCAAATTTTTGTTCTGTTTTGTCTGCTGGTAATTATATGGTTCCTGATGAGCCCAAACAGACAGGAAAGCTCGGTTTACATTGCGATTGGCTTTGCTATAGTCCTCCAGCTTATGGCGCTAACCTTTTATATAATGCAGGGGAGAAAATGAGATCCGTGCAAAGCACGGGGAACCTGTTATCATATCTGTTGTAAAACATTTATAACTGTGCGTTCGTAGTATAAAGGCGATGTCAAAGATGAAAGAGCCGGCAGTGCGGCAACGACCGGGCAGTTCCGGTTGAAAGTTTATGGTGACTATATTTCCGAAACATATTGACACACTTATAATCCACTGCCCTAATTGGGTAGGTGATATTGTTATGGCAACACCTCTGCTCGATTGCTTTCGGGAGAACCTTCCTGACACAAAGATTTTCGGCCTCTTGAAAAAGAGCGCCCAGGGTATAGTCAGGGATGGCCCCTGGTTTGACGGCTTTATCGATTGTCAGAACAAATCCTGGGGCGGCTTCTGGAAGGCAGTAAAGCAAATACGCGAATTAAAGCCGGATATGGCCGTTCTACTGCCTAACTCTATCCGATCGGCCTTAACGGTGCGGCTGGGCGGAGTAAAAGAAATCTACGGTTATCGCCGAAACCTAAGAGCAGTATTTCTAAGCGGCGGGCCCGAACCCACTCTCAGTAATCATGAAATTCTCCCCATTCCCATGAGCGAGTATTATCTTGAAATCTGCCGCTGGCTGAATTTGAAAGTCCCAGAGAGGATAAAGCCGAGACTCTTTATTGGCGAGGAACTGAACAAACGCGGGCATTCATTGATTCGCAAATACGGCATCCAGGAAAAAGACCTCGTAATTGGTCTTAATCCGGGTGCAAGTTTCGGGGCTTCCAAATGCTGGCCTGCCGGACACTTTGCCAAACTGGCAGAGCTTTGCGAAACAGAACTTAATGCAAAGCTTTTGCTTCTGTCCGGACCGGGTGAAGAAGATATCGTACAGGCCGTTATGGCAAAAAGCCGTGCTGACATTATCGACATTAGTCCCGACAAGGTTGACCTTGAATTATTGAAACCTCTGATCCGGCGATGTAACCTGCTCGTCACTAATGACACAGGTCCCCGGCATTACGCTGTGGCTCTCGATGTACCGGCGGTGGTCATTATGGGGCCAACAGACCCTCGCTACACCGCCGCTAATTTAGAGAGGACCATCGTTATTAGAAAAGAACTGGATTGTTCACCTTGTCATAAAAAGATCTGCCCGCTGGAGCACCAATGTATGACAGAGATAACTCCCGACGAAGTTTTCGCGGTGACAACAAAACTGCTGAAAGAGTGCAAGTAAAATGGAACCTTCTGTATATCGAAAAAAGTGGACTGCTTTGAAAAACGCCCCCTGCTCTGAGGATGCACTGTCGCAACTGGCACGACAGGTTGCATTCTCTTTCGTCGACCGATATTATCAGAACGGCCTGTACCGAGCCGAGTACATCGACCTGCTGTGCGAAATGGCCACATCATTCCCGGATTCGGAACTTAATAACATAGCCTCATCGGCTCTCTTTGAAATCATCGTGGAGAAACTTTGCGACGATTACGAAGAGATGCCCGTGGAAATTTACAGCAGGGTAATGTCTCAGGTGATTTCTTACTGCCGAAACGTCTACGAAGGAGCAGAGCTTGACGGGCGACTGACCGATTTTGGAATTTCTACTTTTGACGACCTTTACAGCCGAGCCAACCTCGTGCATAGCCGAAAGTATACGTATAGCACCGCTAAGCCTCCGAAGAAGATAATTTTGCTGTCACGCGTGACTATCGGGGCCGACGTGGCCATTCTTAGCGTGATGATACAGCAATTTGCCAGGATCTTTCCGGATGCCGAAATCGTAATCATCGGTAACGCCAAACTCGAAGGTGTTTTCGGGGGCAACCCACGTATTCAAATACGCCGGTTAAGCTACGCCCGCAGCGGCGGGCTTTTCGAACGTTTCTCAAGCTGGCACGCGGCTCTCGATATACTTGAGAGAGAAATGCCGCCGGAAAACGAACAGAACGTCCTGCTGATCGATCCCGACTCCCGCATTTCCCAATTGGGGATTTTGCCCTTTACCCACAGTGATAATTACCTGTTCTTCAATAGTCGCAGATGTGATTCATCTTCGAAAAATTCCTGCATGGCAGAACTCGCAAATCACTGGATGCAAGATGTCTTTGGCATATCCGACTTCTGCTATCCTAAGATTTGGTCACCATCTCCCGTTGGCCTTCGGGCCCGAGGTATCACTGACTCTCTGCGTGTCGCCGGATGCCGGCATGTCATCGCCGTAAACTTCGGTGTCGGGACAAATCCGCGTAAAAGATTGAGTTACGACTTCGAGATAAGACTGCTTCGGGAGATATTGAAGGCCCCCCGTACCGTCGTGCTCCTTGACAGGGGATTCGGCCAAGAAGAGCTTTCACGCTCTGAGGCTCTGCTCGCTGATATTCGCGACGGAGGTTTCCACGGTTCGAATATCTGTTTTAAGGATTCTAAATACCCCGAGATACCTCACGGCATAATTGGCATCGAGTGTGCTATTGGTGAAGTTGCAGCTCTTATCGCAGACTGTGACGAGTTTATCGGTTACGATTCTGCCTGCCAGCATATCGCAGCCGCTGCACAAACCCCGACTCTGACAATCTTCGCAGGAAGCAACAACATGCACTTTGTCCAACGCTGGAGCGCCTGTGGAGATACACAATGTAAAATCCTGCATGTCAACACGCTCACTGACCCCGGGCACGTTGACACTGATGAGGTCGTAGTGCGAATCATGGAAGAGCGTGCCGCCGAGGTCCCGGCAATTATGGAGCGGCCGCAGAAAATACTTGAAATAAAGGCATCAAACCGCACTGGAAAACCAGCCAAAAGAACTGTGGATGGTTGAGCCTTACCGGACAGTAAATACCTTGAGCTAAAATCATAGATATCATGAAAGTATTTTTTATTTATCCCTCGGCGGAATCGCAATTAGGCTTCAATTATGGTGTCTCCCATATGGCCTCCGTTCTTAAGCAAGCCGGACATCAGGTGGCATTCTGGCAGCTTTGTGAAGATATTGAGCCGCTTCCTTCCGAAGAAAAGTTCCTGGCCCGAATAGCCGGCGAGGAGCCTGACATACTTGCCTTTTCGGTAGTCACTAACCAGTGGCCGTATACCAAAATGCTGGCCTCCTGGGCCCGCAGGAAATTCTCTATCCCCATCGTTATCGGCGGCATTCACACCCTGGCCAGCGCCCCGGAAATCCTGCAGACAGGCCTGTTCGATTATGTCTTCCGCGGCGAATGCGAAGATGCTTTTCTGGAATTTGTCCAGAAAATGCAAAACGGCCAGAGCGTGGACAACTTGCGCAATCTCGCCCTGATTCACAACGGCAAAGTCAAGATTAATCCTGTAAGACATTTGCCGGACCTGGCAAGGTTGCCCCTTAAAGACTACGATAGCATGAATTTCCAGAGAATAATTGATGCAAAGCGAGGTTGGGTGGGGCTGATGGCCTCACGAGGCTGTCCCTTTTCGTGCACTTATTGTTTCAATCACGTGATGGTCAAGTCTTACAAGGACGACCTGCAATGCAGCTTCAAAGAGCTAAACTACATACGGCGATTCACCGTAGACCGGATGATCATGGAAATCGAGTACCTGCAAAAGAAGTATCGTAATATCAAAATGTTCATATTCGACGATGACCTGTTCACATATGACAAGGCCTATGTAAAGGAATTCTGCGAAGCCTATAAAAAGGTTTCCAGGACTCCCTTTGTTGTCAATGGACATGTCGGCTTTTTCGATGACGAGTGTGCCAAAACTCTGGCGAGGGCCAACTGCAAAATTGTCAAGTTCGGCGTGGAGTCAGGCAGCCCGGGGATACGAAGCAGAATTCTCAATCGTCACATGAGCAATGAAAAAATCATTGAAGCAATCAAAGTTGTCGGTGACAACGGCATGCACAGCTCCGTCTTTCTGATAATCGGTTTCCCGCATGAGACCCGCGAAGACGTATTTCAAACAATCGAACTCATGGGCCAAGCCAAGCCCGGCCGATTCCGCTGGACCTACTTCTTCCCCTTCAGAGGGACGCAAGCCTACCAGATCAGTCTCGATGGCGGCTACATCAACTTCGATATAATGAATGAGATGAAGAACTTCACAGACCAATCCTGCCTGGATTTCGGCTTTGAACATAACCTGTTGCTGAAGAAAATCGGCCGCATAATGCCCTGGTTTGTCAATGCAAATTCGGATTTCCCGGTGTCCGATTTTTATGCCGAAAAAACCGACAAGATACTGGCGATGAACGAAGACCAGTGGAACAAGGCCTCGCCCGGTCTGCTTGAGGAGGACAATGAATATTCCCGGCGTTTCTCGGAAAAGGGACTGTCGCACTACGCCGTCAAGTACAACCCGTTCATGGGCGTCATTTCCGATTATTTCCTGAGTGATGTACAATAGCCTAAAATATACAGAAAAAACTTTTCGGTTTCGAATTGTTTGCGGATTCCCGCAAGGCTCGGCATGTGGGAGCATTGAAAAATGGTTGCCCTTTTCAAAAGTCGTTACAAAATATATAGGTCGAGCCAAGATATCTGATTCGGCAATGTATTGTTTAGACGTGATACTAAACAATTATGAGAGTACTAAATAAAAGGCGGTGAAGCGTGCCCGAACGAAGATTCATTGAAATCTCAAAATCATTTGTGATCGACGCAGATTTCGAACAGCCGTTCAATAACCTCGGCCTGACTTCAATCGATGCTGTCTTTTCCTTCGATTCCGGAAAAGATCCCGGCGGCTCCAGTCTGCCTGAATATCGAAATCGTCTCCAGTTCGAAGTATCCGATCCGGCTAAAACTCTTTTTTTGAAACGCTATAACAGCCCCGGCGTACTCACTCAGCTTAAAAACTGGTTCTGGCATAATACCTGTAAAAGTACCATGTCCTTCGATTTAGACCCAACGAAGGATTTGGCCCGGGCAGGCATAGAAACCCCGAAGACTATTTCTTACGGCGAGCAATGGGGCGTCTTTTTTGAGAAAAGAAGCTTCATAATAACTGAAGAAATCCCCAACGCCGAATCCCTGGAGCAAAAACTACCCGACTGTTTCCAGGATCGCTCAAAAAGCGAGAATCTCAGACAGCAAAGACAATTTATAGAACGGCTCAGCCGATTCGCCAAAAGATTTCACGACACGGGCTATCGTCACAGAGACTTTTATCTCGCACATATATTCTATTCAGACAATGGTACCTTTTACCTTATCGACCTGCAGCGTGCATTCAAGCCTCGCATTCTTGCAGAAAGGTTTCGTGTTAAGGATATAGCCCAATTGTATTACTCCGCTCCGGGCAGTGCTTTCTCAAAAACAGACCGTCTTCGCTTTTACAAAAGTTATACCGGGAAAAAATTCCTGGACAGACGTGACAAGGCCTTCATTCGCAAAGTGGTCAAAAAAGTTGGGCGAATAGCCAGGCACAGTGCCAAACACGGCGTGCCTATCCCCTTTACAAACTGATTTTATCCGATTATAGTGCCTGGAAGAATATGAAAGTTGCGGTTATAATAGAGCGTTATGATATATCTCTCGGTGGAGCAGAGTGGCTTGTCTTCGAACTGGCATCTGCACTCACCCAGCTCGGCGCTGACGTCGATATACTGGCAGCACACGGTGATAATACTGCTGCCAATGCCCGCATTCTTTGTCAAACCGGTCATACCAAACGAATTTCGTTGTCTTCTTTTACGAAATTGATATCGCATTATCTTAAACAGAACAATTACGACATTATTCACAGTGTTGTCCCACTGAATTTCGCGGACGTCTATCAACCCCCAGGTGGAAGTTTTGCCGAAGCCACAATCCGTAACGCTGCAAGCTATCGGAACAAGCTTGTGATTTCCTATAAAAAAGCCACCGCTTTTACAAACTGGCGCAGAACAGAAATGCTGTGGGCGGAAAAAAGAATCTGCAGAAATCCGAATGGTCCACTAATCGCGGCCCTTTCCAACTACGTGAAAGAACAGTTCGAAAACCATTACGGTCTGGACAGCGAGCGCATAGCCCTAATTCCCAATGGCGTCAAGGTCGATAATGACGTTGACCCCGGGAGCGCACAAAAACTTAAGACGCAGATAATTGAACAACTTGCGATAAAAAGCTCTACTAATCCGGTATTTCTTTTATTCGGGGCCAATAATTTCAGACTCAAGGGCCTTGACGTGCTCCTGGAGGCACTGGCACTTCTAAGCAGCTCTCAAACACTCAGGCCAATATATCTGATAGTGGCCGGCGGAGGGAAAATAAACAAGTATCGCTGTATAGCCAGGAAACTTAATCTGGATAAGCAAGTAATATTTCTCGGGCATGTCCAAAACATCCAGAATGCTATGTCTATATCCGACGTGGCAGTCCTGCCAACTTTCTATGACCCGTGTTCTCGATATATTCTCGAGGCTCTGGCGGCCTGTAAGCCGGTTATAACAACGAAATTTAATGGTGCGACTGACTTCTTCATCAATAACCGGCACGGCAAAGTGGTCGATGCGCCCGAAGACATATCTGCATTGGCGGATGCTATCAGCTACTTCACAGATACAAAAAATATCCAGAAAGCATCGCAGGCAATTATCGAAGACAATATTAAGGAAAAAATCTCTATCCGCCGGGCAGGCAGGCAATTGATGACTGTCTATGAATCCATATTGCATAGGAAAGACCAAAAATAATGTACCTGATCTTCACACTCGCTATCTTGGCAGCGTATTTAGTTGGCTCGATACCGTTTGGGCTTCTCATCGCCAAAGCACACGGCAAAGACCTGCGCTCGATCGGCTCAGGCAATATCGGCGCGACCAATGTCGCCCGCGCCCTCGGCAGGAAATGGGCCTATATCTGCTTTGCGCTCGATGTGCTTAAAGGTCTGGTCCCAATGCTCGTGACGATGTTTATTGCTAAACCGGATAGTGCTGTTATGCTATGGTTATGGCTGGCGGTGGGCTGTGCAGCTATCTCAGGTCATATCTTCCCGATATATGTAAAATTCAAAGGCGGCAAAGGCGTCGCAACCAGTTTTGGCGTGGCACTGGGCCTTTGGCCGTATTATACAATCTGTGCCTCGTTTGCCGTTGCAGTATGGGTAGTAGTGGTTTTGATATGGCGCTACGTCTCTCTGGCATCAATAGCCGCCTCTGTTATGTTTCCACTTGTTCTGGTTTCGGCCATTATCTTAATACCAGGCTGGAATTTTTTCAGTCTATGGCCCTTGCTCATCGCGGCAACCGCAATACCTCTGATGGTTATTATCCGCCACCGGGAAAACATAAAACGACTCATGGCAGGGACAGAAAGCAAAATCTTAAAAAAGAAAAGCTAATCCCTGTGGTTTTGCCCGGCAAAATCAAAACAACACGGGCTTTACGTATCGCGCAAGCTCGACTATGGATCGTATTCGGGGTTGAGTTCGGTTGGGACTGGGGCTTTGACTGCCTTGCGCCAGGCAAGCATCAACTTGTGCAGTTCCCTTGCTTTTTCCGGTATATCATCGACGAGGTTTCTCTGCTCGCCTATATCATCTTTGAGATTGTAAAGTTCCAGGGCGCCATCCTCAAAATACTCGATGAGCTTGAAGTGACCCATTCGAACCGCCGCGCAGGGGCGCGTCCTGAAATGAGGGTCTCTGGCACCTTCGGCCTTTCCCTGGAGGTAAG
>Ga0307378_10002876_pt1 | contig 25675 bp, 44 predicted proteins | sample UN1MG_FD_202238 | JGI IMG/M metagenome (GOLD analysis project Ga0307378, IMG submission 202238) | Soil microbial communities from Risofladan, Vaasa, Finland - UN-1 | ecosystem: Environmental > Terrestrial > Soil > Coastal area > Acid sulfate soil | place: Finland: Risofladan, Vaasa | collected...
GATGTCACGGTTGACGGTGGCGGGGTTGATGCAGTCACCCTCCTGCCAGTTACAACCACGAGCCGGACTTACCCCTTCACGGCGGCGGGCTCGCTGGATTTCAGCGCCAACCTTGTCGCCGAGACGGACGCGGACACCATCTACACCATGTACTTCACCAACGCCAATGGAAACCTGTTCGACTCCGCCGCCGCTATCATCGTCAACGACAACTCTGCGATGCCCATCACGGGACAGATTACCGCCTCCTCAATCGCCTTCGACTTCGACTACGACAACAACGTCCAGGGCGGGCGAACGGCGGCCACGGACGCGGCGGTATCCATCGTCGCCCAGGGCCTCTCCGGGGCGCAATGGGTCCTGGCCACGGCCACTCTCACGCGCTCTGTCGGCCAGGCTATCCCTATCAACGCCAACGACGAGCGCAACTACGCCAACCCGGTCTAGCATGGCAGGGCTGACACGCCACGAAATCCGGTACTGGTGCTTCCGGTTCAACACCGCGACGAAGCCCGAGGGCAGCCCGGCGACGGGCTCGCCCACAGGGCTGCGTAAGGACTTCGAGAACAACCCCCACTTCGGTGGGTGGGAGGGGTTCGGGGTCACGTGGGACGTGGACAAGGAGGACCCGTACCGTATCGTCCCCCTCCGGCACAGCCTGGACACTCAGTGGAATACTGAGATGTCCTCGTCGGCACGCGACCTGCCCGGGAGCTAGCCCGTGGCCAACAAGTTCACCTACGACACCACGAACAAGCTCTTCCTGCTCAACACCGGCGTCACCACGCTCGATGCCAAGACGGAGTTCTATAGCTGGGTCAAGTCCGACTGGAAGACCGACGCGAACTTGAACAAGTTTCGCTTCCCCATCGACTCCATCGGTGGCAATGACATCGGCGGCGGCAACACCATCTCCCCGTACTACAGCCTACTGTACGGCTGGCGTCTCCAGTTCTATGCGACCGGCAACCAGACCATCACCATCGTCGGCAACGTCATCACCACGGAGGGCGACACGCCCATCGTCAGCGGCGGTGGCGCGTACCACCACCAGGCCACACTCCAGGTGTCGGCCAACTCACTGACGGGCGCGGGCGGCGGCGGCGGGGCTACGGCAGCCCAGGTGTGGGCGTACGTGGTCGAGGGCACGATGACCGCGGTCGAGGGCATGCGCCTACTCGTGGCCGCTGACACGGCGAAGACCATGCTGGTCGGCGACACCTTCACCATTCGGGACATCGCCGATACGAAGGACCGGGTTGTCGGCACCACGAACAAGTTCGGTGAACGTCTGACGGTGACCACCCGGGACGGCTCGTAGTGTGGGGCCCGCGCTGGTGGGCGGAGGTCTGGTGGAACGCGCTCTGGTGGCCGCCGTCCGAGGAGGAGAACGAGGGAGGCAAGGCTCCGGCCAGGGCCAGGCGGAAGCGCGGCGGCGTGCCCGATGACTACCCGGACTACACCCTAGCTATGGACGACAAGGCAGTGCTGGCCCTCTTCGCCACGCTACCGTGGTGAGCGACGTCCTCTACGCCCTGGCGGACAACGTCCCTGTGTGGCGACCCTTCGCCGTGGTCATCCTATGCGGGGTAGTGTTCGCAGGCCTCGCACTGGCCTGGAGTCTGTACTCCGACGAGTAGTTGGTGGAGGCGGAGGGGAGTCGAACCCCTCGTCGTGGTCAATCGTGCCGGCAATCAAACCGACCCGAGCCACCGTCCTATCGCCCCCGTAGTTAGCGGTGTCGTCCCTCACTGACCTCGGAGCGCCCGCCGCCCGGGTCCCAAACACGGGGAGCCCGTAGCATGCCGCGTTCCAGCATAGCGTCGCGCATGTGCTCGTGGGCGTGGACATCGGTGCTCACTCGGATGCGAGTCTGCCTGACGCCCTCCGTGGAGAGGAAGTTGGCGTCACGCCACGTGCGCTGACTCATGTGATACTTGACCAGAGGAATGCCGATAGAGCACTGCGGGTCGAGGAGCTCGAGTAGCCACTCCTGGGTAGCCGGTACATCGGCCTTCTTGAACATGTCGAGCTTGGTGTCGCTGGACATCTTCGACCCAAGCAGTGGCATGTTGCGGTCGTACAGCGCGCCGTTGATGATGGGCAGGTCGTGCCTGCGGATGTAGTGCCCCGTGACTATATCAGCGTCATTGTAACGGTCAACGAAACGTTCAAGCATGCGGTCGTACTCGGCGTACCCGCCGCCGGCCGTGATGGCGTCTACCTGCATACTATCGTGGTCCCCGCGCCACGCGGAGGCGATGGCGGTGATGCGCGCCGTCGGTCGGTCGACGACCCAGTAGGACTCCGGTCGGTTCTCGATGTCGAAGTCGAGAATGGCGAGCGGTCGGCCCTCACTCATGGCCAGAGGCCAGCTTGAGGGCGACGGATGGGAGGTAGCCCTTCTGAACCTGCCCGTCGAACTCGCTCAGGCGCTTATCCAGGACCTCGTTCAGCTCGAGGTCCGCTAGCAGGCTGTACTTGAGGCGTACCTCCGCTCGAGTGACCTTGGTGATGGCCAGCCGGGCCATCTCGATGTCAGACTTACTCATGGCGTGTACCTCTGCGGGTTTGGGTGCGGCGCTCCTCTCGAAGGATGCCCTTGGTGGTGGCCCTATAGCGCTCGCTCGCGGCCCGTAGGCTACTGCGGCCGGCCGGGGTGTTCGCCCAGGCCTTCTTGTAGGCCGCGGACCTCACCGGGTCAGTGTGAGGCATTGCGGTGGCGTCGGACGGACGCCTCGTTGAGGATGGTGCCGCGCTCGGCGAGGTACTCGACGACGCGGGTGTGTCCCACGTCGTCGGCAGCCATCGCCTCGCGCCACTCCTCGCGCTCCGGGCCGGGTCGGCCACTGATATACCGGCAGAGCTTGCACGCGGCAGGGCGTACCAGCTCGTCATGGATGGTCATCCAACTTCTTCGTAGACCTCTTCGATGATGGCATCGACGGTGTTCTCGGAGTAGACGTAGTGCCGGATGGACTCGACGAAGGCCGCCACGATGGCGATGAAGGAGGCCGCCTGAATGAGCGCCTCGTCCAGGCTCACGTCCGCGATGCTACCCGAGGCCTTCGCCACGAAGTAGAGGATGACTCCGCCTCCGTACCCGATGGCGCGCGCTGGCTCTCCGGTCAGGAAATTGGATAGGAACTCGGCGACCTTACTCACTCGGTGTCTCCTCTGATGGGGCGTTCTCTTCGCTGTTGTCGTTACTGCGGTTGGCCTGAGAGATGGGCGGCCGTTCGGTCTCGCCGTCCGCGAGCTCGATGCCCTCGGGTAGGTCGGGTAGGACGACGCCCGTCGCAGCCAGGGCGGCGGCGGACTTCTTCCTGGTGGGCTTCCGCGCACCGACGGCCTGAGCCGACTGCCCAACGGTAGGTGACTCGATGGCCGGCGGGTCGCCATCCAGGGTCGAAGTATGCTGGGGCCGTGCGGGCTGCGCGGCGTGCCACACCGCCAGTGATACGTGCTTACCTTCTATGAATGGCATCTGCTCTCCACTTGTCTGCTGACGGTGCGAATACCGCGTCCCGGACCTGTTCAGCGGTCAGTCCGGTGGTCTCTGCGATGCGCGGAATAGTACCTCCGGGCTCCCAACCATTGTAGTCGAGGGCCTCGAGGAATAGGCGGCGCGCCTCGGCGGTCAGCGCTGGGGTACGCCTAACGTTCATCTTTCTTTCGGACAAGAAACGAGACCTCGGGAGGTTGTACAGGCTTCGCGCGCGGAGCCAGGTGCATAGGCCAGAAGACGGTCTGGATGCCGTACTTCTGTCTCCATACGACGATGGCCACGCGGTCGTAGTTCTCGAGGTCCGGCGCCGCGCTGTATGTCGTCCTCACGCTGGGTCCCGTACCACCCAATAGGCTTCCGTCGGGTACTCTGGTCGCCGAGTGTCGTGCGGCTCGCCCTTGTCGATGCGCTGGGCCATCGTGTACTGTGACAACGCGGGCGGTCTTCGACCGTGCCTTAGCGGGTCCGTGTAATCGACCGGGTCCTGCCGCGGATGTGGCGCCTCCTGTACGAAGCGGTCGTCGTCACCGACGTTCCGCTCGCTGTAGCTGACCAGGGCGAGGGCCAACCACGCGACGTGGGCCATATGCGGTAGCCCTGACTCCTCGTCGTACGTCTCGCCGCTCCAGAAGAGCAGGGCGTGGCGCTCCAGGGCGTTGAACATCAGGGACCAGTCGGCTCCCTTGAGGTAGTTGAAGGCCTCGTACTTATCTGCGCCCATGCCGGCGACCCGGGCGAGGGCGATAAGGGCGACCGGGTCCATCGACCCGAGCTGGGTCAGCTTCTTGCCCTTCTGTGCGCCGGTCTTCTCGTTGGTGACGCGGGTCTCTTCATCGTGCAGGTTCATGGCACCCTCATTATGACGGCCTGGCCTGCCCACGCGTTGAGCAGGACGTCCAGGCCGATGGTTACGAAGGACCCGTTGACGAAGCTCGTAACGGGGATGCCCTCTAGGTGTGCCACGAATGTCTCGTGGCGTGCGCCCGGGGACTCCTCCCACCCGGGCAGGACGACGACGGCTTGGACCCCGCCGTCGGCGATGTACTCGATGTCGCGGGCCAGGAACTGACCGTGGGTCAGGCCGTGGCTCCGCAGTGTGTCCGGGCTGCCGTCAACGGAGGCCAGGCTGATGGCCCGAACCTCCTCTCCGTCCATCTCGGCCGGGCTGATGACCTCCAACTTGAGGGCCTGCCCGGGGATGTCGATGTCCAGGTCCCGCAGCTCCTCCGCCATCGCGTCGAACGCCGGGACGTTGAACTGCGGGAGGCCGGTCATTGGGCCGGCGATATAGACCTTCACTGGCCGCTACGGGCTAGGTTGACGCCGTACTCCCGCTCGTAGCGGGCGCGTACGTCGTCTGGCACGTCCTGTGCCTCTTCGTACGGGATGGCGTCGGCGAGGAGGGCTTGGAAGCTCTCCTCCGCCACCTCCGTCCCTGACTTCCAGGCCAACCCGGAGCGCAGCAGGTACGCCATGTCCTCCGGGTTGGTGGTCCTGTACTGCTTGGTCATTTGTTATCCCTATCCTTCCAGCCGGTCCAGTAGACCCGGTCGATGACGAAGTACCCAATCACGAAGATGACGATGAACAAGAGCCCGGCCGGTGTGAGGTCATCGCCGCCGAACTCGCGTTCGCGTTGCTGCTGTGTCTCGTCCGTCGGTGGCGCTGTCGGTAGGCTCGACGGCTGACTCGTAGGAGTCAAGGAGGATGTCGGGGTAGGTGTCGCGGAAGGCGTCGTGGACGGAGTCGGCGAAGAGCTGGGCTCCTCGCTCGGCGGATTGGACGGCCCTGGACTTTCGGAAGGGGTTACGGATGCGGATGGCTGTACGGATGGCTGTTCCTCCTCGATGCAATGAGACAGTTGGAGCTGCCCGATGTCGGGCGTGACGACGACCACGCTGTCTGACGTGACCGGCCCGCTCTCGTAGTGTGCCGTGGACCCGTTGCCCACTAACTTGACAAACGTGGCGGAGGTCCCGTCGACCGTAAGGTCAGGGGCGACTCCGTCGAGCAGAGTGATGACCCAATAACCGCCCGTTTCACAGGGCAGGTTGTCGTCCCCGTGGCCCACGTAGGCAGAGGCTGACCCGACTAGGCCCACCGTCAAGGCGAACCACACGACCAGTGCGATGCGAATGTTCTTCATGAGGCCCCCTACTTCTCGAACTCGTTGCAGTCGTCGCCGTCGCAGATGTCGTACTCACGACCCGTGCGGGACACTGCGGCGCGGATGAACTCCCGCTTATGCTTCGGGCAGCGCCAGGCGGAGCCGGGCTCTGCAGTGAAGGCCTCGGCCTGCGCCTTGGCCTGCTTGTCGGCGTACTCCGCCGCGAACTTCGCGTCGGCCTCTCGCTCGACCGTCTTCTGCGCGGTAATACTGTCGGCTATTACCGGAGGCTCCGGTGCGACGTCGAGCTGCTCGTCGATAGCGGCCAGTGCCTCCTCGATGAGCTTCATCTGCCGTCGTATCTCGCGCACGCCCCCCTCGATGACCTGCCTCGGCATGTCATTGGGGAACGGCGCGGCCACCCGCTCGGGGATGGTCGCTAGCGGGCGCTCCACGCCCACGGGGGTAAGCACCGACGCGGCGTTGCCCTTCCGTGTGCTCAGGCCCTTGGTCATCTCGTCTAGGACGCTCAATCTACCTCCTCCGAGGAGCCGGTCTCGACTTCGTAGAAGAGGCCGTCCGGCTTGGGATACTTGGCAAGGAAGCGGGCACCGGCTACGAACCCGAGGAAGGCACCCATCGCTTCCTCGTTCCACTTGAAGCGGTAGAGCCCCCACTTGTTGGGCCTGATGCTCACGAGGGCCCCGTTGACGGTGGCCAGGAGCAGCTCGGTCAGGCGGTGGTCGATAACGCCGTCCGACCCTACGAACTCCGCGCCCATGTAGGCGTGGGCCTGTAGTACGTGGTCCGTATAGACCTCGGGCGATGTCTTCCAGTCGATAAGCACGAGCCGACCGCCGTTCTCCCTGATGAAGTCCGGGGTAATCTCCGCCGCGGCAGGCAGGACCGCGCGCATCGTCACGGGTGCCTCCCAGGCCAGGCCATCGAAGCTGCCCGCGTACCCGGCCTCGAGGTTGAAGACCTGCATCTCACGGGCCAGCATGACGAGGCGGTGCTTCCGGTCGAAGTCCCACCACTGGCGGACGGCGTTACGGACGAAGTAGACATCCTCGTCCAGCACGCCGCCCGGTGCCGCCTTCCGGTCCCTCTCGGAGAGCCGGTCGAAGGCGCCCTCCACCCAGGCCCGCTCGATGCGGTCCCACGGGATGCGGCGCTCGATGGCCTCATGCACCATGCTCCCACGTCGGGCCGGGATGTTGCGCGGGTCATCGGCGGCAGCCCGGGCCCACTTGCGCAGGTCCTCGAGCGGTCCCTCGTTACCCTCGCTCTCGATGTACCGGCGGTGGAATTCACCGGGGTACTGGTCCTTGCGGCGCTTCTCGCTGATACCGCCGCGCGGACCCACGACGGTCACCTTGCGCTGGTCCAGGGCTACGTCGAGGACGTTACTAATCTGCCAGTTGACTAGGTGGAAGGGCGTACCCACCAGTGTACGGATGCTGGTCACGGACAGGACGTTCGTGGTCTCGCCCGTGTAGGCGTCCTGCCACTCGTAGAAGCGGAAGCCGTCGCCGTTGACCTGGGCGTTCTTAGGGGCTCCCATCAGTCGGGCCGGCTCAGTTCGTACGACGCCACAATGGTGCCCTTCTCGCCCTGGGCCACGTAGATGTCGTCCGGGTTACCCGTCCAGCCGGTCACGGTGAACCGGGTGGCCCGGGCCTCGAGCTTCGCACGGGCCTTGTTGGCCGTGTCCGTCACGTCGGACGTCAGCACGAGCAGGCGCTCGGCCGGCGTCATAGCCGACCGGTCGGGTAGTCGCTCGAAGACGACGAGCTTCCTCGTCTTCATACGAGCTGGTCCGTCAGCGCGAGCAGGGTCAGGGCGGCGATGCCGATGACGGCGCCGCCGACCAGGCCCGCCGGGCTTACGCCGAGGGCAACGAACACGACGGTGTACAGGATGATGCGGCGCATGGCGCCCTGCGGGTGGCCGGCGACCGCCGTGCGTACGAAGGATGGCACCTGTCGCGCCTCGTCCTCCTCGTTCTTACCCGTGTCGTTCGTTACCATCAGCGTCCTTCCCTTCTCGCGCTGCCTGTTCGGCGTTCCACTCGACGTCCTCGAGGGCCTGCTTGCCCGTGGCGAAGTCGAGCGCCTCGCGGACCATCTTGAACGTAGCGAGGCCGTACTGGTCCTTGCCCATCAGGGTGGTGTAGACCTCCCATCGGCCGTCCTCGCGCATCCTGACTTGGTACTGGTAGTGGTCGGTCACTCGGGGTACTCCACGGTGATGCGGACGCCCGGCACCAGCGCGGCGGCGATGAGGCCGGCCGACCGGTTGTTAGCGCTCACCATACTCGCGACGCGCTGCGCGGCGGCGAGCTGGTTCTGCATATACTCGGCCGGCCCCTCGTCGTCCTCCGGGTTACGGGTCTTGAGTGTCTCGAGCACGGTGCGCGAATACTCCGACGTCAGCTCGGCCGAAACCACGTCGTACGCGCGCTTCCATAGGCCGATGCGCTCGTCGATGGTAGGTGATGACATTAGTCCCTCACGTAATAGGTCGGTTCGTAACTCTGGTTCTGGCCACGGGCGACGGCCCGTATCGTATGCCCCTCTGCCCTGGCCTCGACGATGTACTGCAGCACCCGGCCTGCCGGGTACCCGGTCTTCCTAGTCAGGGCCTTCATTGTCGCACCCTTGTCAAGGGCCTCGAGCAGGGTCTTCACGTGGATGGCGCTCACGATAGCGAAGCGCATACGCGACACCCGTCGGGGTCACGGGGCCAGTGCTCGTCCAGGAGACGCTGCATCAGCTCGAAGGCGTCCGTCATGTCGTCGGGCGTTGTTGCTAGCTTGCTCCCGGCCATGTGCGAGAAGCGGGCCGTCGGACGCTTACGGGGCTGTTCAAGGTTGCGAAGGAATTCCTCGACCTCTGCGTCCGTAGCCAGGGCGACCGCGCGCGGCGTGATGTACACCATGCCACGGTGGTCCTGCCATGCGCGCTCCATCGTGAGGAAGTCCCCGATGTATACGATGGCATCACACGGTCCACACAGGCTCCAATGTTCGGTGTCCGGCTCGAGGTTGATGTCCTGAACGACGTGTGGCCGGACGTCGCCCACTCCATCGCCCCACGTCCGCGAGTCATCCACGGGCTGCCCGTGCCTCTCCGTAGGCCCTTACAAGCGCCGGCACGAGCTCCGCGAACTGTTGCAATTGGTCGTCGGGCAGTTGCGTGAACCCGTTGCGCGTGGGCCCGCCCTCGCCCTGCTGGTTCACGCTCCACCCGAGTAGGGCGTACGCACCGGCGCGCAGGGATGTGAAGCCCTCGTCCTCGGGCGTCGATGGCTTCGACTTGACGCCGCCCCGGGCCTGACGACCGGCGCGATAGAAGTTGACCTTGGCGATGCGCTCCACGTTGGCGTGCATCTCGCGGAGCATCCGCTCGAACGTATCCTCGGGGATGGCCGCGGCTAGCTGGAATTCCCAGCTCTGCTTCTTGTTACGTAGAACGCCCTCTTCGATGAGGCGGTCGAGCGGTCCCCCGGGGATGTAGACATCATCTCCCTTGGCGACATGATGTCTATTCCCCGGCTGGGCACCGCGCTTCATGTCCAGCGCGCTCAGGAGGATGCCCATGCCTCGCTCGGCGCGCAGGATGTACTCGGCGGCCTGGTTCTCGGCCGTGATGCCCATGCCCCGGGCCTTGGCCCACGCTTGGGCGGCGATGGCCATATCGTGGACCTGTTGGAGCTCGGGGATGTCGACGGCGCCAGCAAGAGCGGTGCGTAACGGGTCGATGATGGTGACGTTGGTGTTCATACTCTCCAGATTAGCAGCGGCGGTGGGCGGCGGCGCATCGGTTGAGCCGTAGCTCGGCCGTAGCGGGGGGTTCACGACGCGCCCTATCACGGAAGAGGTCGGTCGAGTGTCCTTCGTGCTCACTTGACTTCCTCCCTTTCGTGAGGCGCCTCACCGGAGTCGGCACCGGCCCCGTAGTCGATGAGGCCCTCCGCGATTAGGCTTGAGGCCATGCGGCCATAGTGGCCCTGTAGGGTCCATGCGGCGCCCGTATCCACGAGCACCTGAAACAGGGCGATGGTTTGTGCCTCGGTTAGCTCTCCTTGCTCGTAGCTCATGAGGCTATCGACGAGATGGGGGGCGCTGTCGTAGAGATGGCGTGGGCGCCCGACACCATGACGGCACGGGCTCGTCATGAGTACCTCACCTCCCCGAATAGCCCGTACTGGACCACCATGTCCGCCTCGCCGGCGTCCATAGCGCCCGGCTCGGACGGGTCGTACAGGATGTAACCCGAGTCCAGCAGCAGGGCGAAGCCGCGCCTTACGACTTCCGCATTGCAGCTAAGGCGTGGCAGGGGCCCGGCCCAGTAGTTGATGCCGCCCTCGGTGGCGGTGGTGATAATGTCCTCGACGTCCTCGTCGGATAGCACAGTAACGAAGACGGAGCTGCCCTGTTCGTCCTCGTCACAGATGGAGCAGCTATGCACGGCCGTCAGGCTGAGGCCATCCCGCGCCTCGTACCTTTCCATTTCCCGCTGGGAGTCCTGTAAGGCGACAAGGCGCCTTACAGTCTCGAGCAGGGTCGGCTGAGTCGAGGCGACGTACTCCAACAGCAGGTTCTCGAGCTCCCGTCGCTCGTCCAATTCGGTGACACGACGTCCGGTGACGGAGTGGCACTGGCACGAGCACTCGAAGTAGCAGTTGCCCGACCGACAGTCATCGTTGCTGTGAGGCACGTCCGTGCTCACTTGACGCTCACAATCCGGCCGTCCTTGATGATGATGGTGGCGAAGCTGTTGCGAACGGTGTAGGGGTCGAGGCTGACGCATACGGCCTGCGTGCCATCCTTGTACTCGGCTCCGAAGAAGGACGTCTCGATGACATCCTCAGGTCCGAGTGAACCGCGCTCCACGAGGGCCTCTTTGGCCGCTTTCTTGGACTTGAATGTCAATCCCATCATGACGACTGGGCCACCTTTCTGATGAGCGCGCTCAGGCGCCCTAGCTGCGAGCGCATCGTCTCGAAATCCCTCGCCGTGAAGCCATGATTGTCATACCGCTCCGCCATCTGCTCGTTCAATAAGTTTGCCTCCGTTCTCAGGGCGTCCAGTACGTCCTGCTGCTCGTCCTCCGTTAGGAAGATGCCCTTCAAGGCCTTACGCGGGAGCGTGAGCTCCGCTCCTCGTACTTGTCGAATTTGAACCTCCTCGACCGGCGCGCGCCGGTAATTCTCCACGAGGTCTCCGTGACCCAGGGTCACCAAGAGCTCGAGCACCTGCTCTCGGGTCAGGATTGGGTTGTCCATAAAGGTGATGCGCCGGTCGCGGGCGCCGTCCCTGCCGTGGGTGCTCACTTGACGTCCAAGCCCAGCAGCCAATCGAGGGCCTGGGCGCCGGTTAGGGCGTACCGCTTGTCGAGGTGCGGCTTGCGACGCTCGGCGCTCCACGTGACCGCACCGTCGCGGTCCTCACTGGCGGCGACGAGGCCGAGGAGGGCGCCCTCCGGCTGATTGTAGGGCCAGACGTACCCGCTCCCAAACGGCGCATCACCGCCGCCCGGGCCAAGGCGGACCTCGAAGCCCTCGTAGTCAAACCAATTCACGAACGTGAGGTCGATGCCCTTGTAGGTGATGGACCTGATGAGGGGCCTAGAGACCACGTCCTCGGGCTGGACGCCCACGAGGTCAGCGAGGACGTCGCGCGGCCGGCAGGACTCACCCGGGTCCGGGTCGCGCCCACAGGCGATGCAGAAGGTCGCGCTGGATTGGAAGGTAGTCATACGGTCGGCTCCTGTACGGGGATGGACGTCATGTTGGCGAAGTCGAATATGGCGAGCTGGTTGTGAGCACTGGCGGTGCGCAGTGCGAAGTCCAGGTCACGGATGTATACGACGGCATCGAGGTACAGCAGGCCCTCGTTGAGCCACGTGCCAAGGAAGCTGGCCTCGTGCTCCGTCACGATGGCCTTGCCCCAACGCTTGATGGCCTCGTACGTAGCGTCCGCCTCCGTGAGGGTGATGCCGGCGATGGCGACGGCGTACCCGTCGGCGGGCTTGAATGGCAGGTACGTGCCCTGCTCGAACGTGCCGCCGCCATTCTCGATGGTGTAGGCCATCAGGGCGGCGATAGGGTCATTGGTCATCGGATGCTCCTTCTCTGTGGGTTCCCTACCATTGTCTCATGGCTGTCAAGCCCCCTTATTCGACCCAGCCATCATCGGGTCGAAACGGTCCGCGCGGGCGGACAGGTCCACGCGCCACACGTGCCTTGACGGCGGCAGTCCAGTCGTCATCGGCCGTGAGGGTCGCGGCAGCCTGGAAGCGTGCCCGGTCGAAGCGCGGGTTATCCGCCTCGAGGGCGTTGGAAATTCCAATGACGGCGGCAGTCCACCCAACGTCCGCGGCGTTATAGGCGATGCTGTTCGTGAAGGTATTGTGACCGACGGCCGAAGTCGTCGTGAATTGCTCGATGGTAGGACGTGACGCGGCCAGGGCCGCGGCGATGGCTACATAATCCTTGCGTGTCATATCTATCCCCATGCTCCGTTGAATGCCGGGTCACCCTCGAGGTTCGCGAAGTCGTCACGTTCAAATTCCGCGATGGCATCCTCCAATTCACGTACGGCCACGTCAAGCAGCAGCCCGAATTCACGCTCCACTTCCACGAGCCGGTCCCACGACCATGACGACCACGCGACCGGGCTCCGCCCGAGCTCGTCCGCTAGGACGTACGCCTTATCGAGGCTCTGCAGGGCGCTCTGGTACTCTTGCTCTGTGATGATGGTCATGCGAGAAGCTCCTTCACTAGGTCCGCTGTGCCGGTCTTGAAGCCGGCTGAATGAGTCACGTTACCCTCCGCCTGTACCACGAGCCACACGATGGCCTGTAGGTCACGAGCGCCAAGGTTCGTAAAGCCATCGGCCACTTCCCAGTACGCTCGCTCCAGGGTGGCGTAACGCTTGGCACTACCGGCGCTCTCGAAAGCTCCGTTCGTCGCGGCCCTCACGGCCCACACGTCGAGCACGACGGCATCCTTATCACCGTGGATAGCGGCTACAAAGTTCGTGACCTTGAGCGCTGCGCCGGTCCACGGACGTGAGCCGGTCGCGAGAGCCGTCCACGCTGTGCGCTGGTTACGGCCGAACGTAGTGGCCTTCGGCATAGGCTGACCCTGTGACGCCGCCAGAGCGAAGGCGTACGTATCCTGAACGTTCCACCTCCACGGGTTACGGGGCGACAGTGCGGCCATCGCGTACGTGACACGGGCGGAGTCGGTACCGGTGGCGTCCGCGATAGCACCGACAATCTTGCGCGCCGTAGGGTACCAGCGCCGGCCGGCCGTAACCTGCGCCTTAGTGGCACGGCAGTATGCGGCTCGAATGTTGTGGACCAGGTCCTCGTGTGACGGGAAGCCGGCCGCCGGCGTCACGATAACGGCGTCGAGCTGACCCTCACGCTCGAGGCGGCTCTCGAAATTCCCCATCGTTACTTGCCCTCCCATCGGGTGATGACCGTATACGTGCTGTTCACGTTGTGATTGATGCACCATCGGCAGAGCTTGCCGATTTCCGTGACGTAGACGCTCAGACGGTTACGGCGCAGGCCGCATCCCTGGCATCGGACCGTGTTATGGGCTCGGGTCTTTCGCATCGCTGGACTCCCTCTCGAATGGCTGTTGGACACCATCATCTCATGGCTGTCAACCCCTCGGCCCCTTCGGGGCCCGTGGGCAATATGTACGGGTGGCGCGTGACGCTCGCTACGCGTCAGGACACCCTCCCTCGTCCGTGACGAGTTTGCGGTACCACCGCAAGACGCCATCGTCGTCGACGAAGCTTCGTGACACCTCGTACGCGGGCTGTGACCACCCGTGCCGGCACGTGACGGCATCCCTCCCGGCCTGCGCCTCACGTAACATCTCGAGGAATTCGGTCTCAGTCATCGCTGTAAGACTCCCTGACGTACGTATATGCGTGGGTCATGCGAAGCAACAGCCGGAGCGTGGGGCTCCGGTCCTTATGCGTCGTGACGGTGGGCGCGACTCCCTCGATAGCGTTCAGGTCGTGATATACGTCAGAGTTGCAGCACGACGATGCAATCTCGAGAGAGCTCTCGTAACCCGCGAGCTTCTCGCGCAGCTCACCGACGTTCACGACGGGTCACGGTTGACGTACTCGACCTGACCGAACAGGTCAAACTCGAGCTCGAGAGCCTCGAGGAAGGTCCGTTCTGTGACGTCCGCGATAGCCTCGAGAGCCTCGAGGAAGGCCGACTCCGGCGTCAGACCGAACATCGCGAGGGTCACGTCGGAGGGCGAACCGTCAGGGTTGGCGACGGGCCCGAAATTCTCGTAACGCATAGGTATATCCTTCCGTGCGCTTAGGTGACGAGCGAAGTTGCTCGCCACTCACCGGAGCACCGCGAACGGTGCTCTCGTGAGGGGCGTGTGACGCCGGCGGGTCAGGCGAGAGGGTCAGCGACCAGCTTGCACGCTATCCACGTGACGAGGGCGAGAGCGACGAGCGTGATGGGGTCCAAAGCAATCTCCTTGTGACGTACGGGCGGCGGCGGGTGACCCGGGTGGGCCACCCGCAGGTGACTAGGCCTTGGCAGCGGCCACCTCCGTGACGAGCGTCGCGACGGTCTTGCGTGTCAGGAAGGCCGAAGCCTTGGCGAGAGCCTGAGCCGGAGTCATCGAGCCGTCTTCGACGGCACCGGCGAGAAGGGCGAAGAGAGCTTGCTTCGAGGCCTTCGACGGCTTCGCCGTAGTACGTGAGGGGCGAACGAAGTGCAACGTGGCACGATGGTCACCCTTGTGACGCGGGAGGCGCTTGCACTTGGCTTCGCCAAGCTCGGGTGACACGATGGCGAGCTGACCACAGGTCTTGGGTCGGGTGACAGGAGCGGTCGACGTGGACATAGGTGAGTGCCTCGCTAACGACGTGACAGCGACGAGAGCCGCTGTTCGGTCATCAACGTCTCACCGTCTCGGGAACAGGCGCCGTCGGCGCGCGTTGGACCCCGCGGACCGTGGGCGACGCGGACGGTAAACCGTCCGCGCGAGGCTCGACGCTCACGGTGACCGATACGCCAGAGAGGGTGGACCTCGGTCGCGCGTCCTTGACGCGGGCCCGGGCGGGTGAGGCTGTCCCTCGTCACGGTGGACAGGTCTCGAGGGTCGCGTCCTTGACACGGGCCCGGGCGCGTGACGAGGCCAGCAGTGCATAGGTATGCATCGGTCCTCACCTTCGGTGGTGGTGGTGGTGGTGTGTCCGACCCCACCGACTGGCCTGTGCATTATGCGGGCGCGAGTCGGAGTGCTGCCTCGTGACGACACACTGCTGGGTCAGTGCATAAGTATGCAGTCCGGTGCATGTGGCAACGTCCGCGGAACTGCGCGCATTGCCGCGGGCGACCGGGGGCCCCGGTAGGTTTCTGACGCTGTGGCGGGCGGGCGGACATACGGGTCCCATCGGTCCACGGTTCGTCCAGGTACCGGTACCCATAGGCGATAGGCGATGCACTTAGCCCCTAAACGCACCACCTATCGCCCATTTCAGGGCATGCCGGCTTATGCCGGGTTGGGCCGATTTCTGGGGGCCCCGGGCCGTCCGATTTGGGGTACCCCCGACCAGATATGCCGGGTTGATGCCGGGTTCACGAGCACGATATGCCGGGTATGTACCTTTTACTGGAAAGTCCGAGCTGTGTTCTCTCGTGGGGACTTTTCAGAAACCCCGGCATACCCGGCATAGTCGGCATATCGGCGGCATTACGGCGGCATTCCGGCGGTGCCCGGCGGGTGGACCCGCGGCGTGGGCGCCGTACCCGAAGTCATAGGCTCTGGCCGGTAGACGATGACCCCGCCGGGTCCATTGCTGGCCGACTGCGCGTCGCCGGCCTATGATGGGTGTCCACCGAGTCGCCCAATTGGGGACCTCGCAGTGGCAGAGGAGTACCGAATGTCCGAGACCTTTATCGCGACCAGCAAGGCGGCCGACGCGCCCAACATCGCGCCCAATATCTACGACCTGCGCTTCGATGGCACGTCCCGCACGACCATGAAGACGGGCAAGTACGTGAAGGACCCCATCAACGGCGACCCGAAGCTCCGCTGGGAGTTCACCGTCCTCGGTGACGACGGCGAGCCCCTGTACGACCAGGGTGACGCCATCTCGGTCGACACCATCACGGGCGTCGGCTTCAACATCGCATCCAAGACCGTCCCCGCGGAGGTCAAGATGCTCAAGGCCCTCCTGACCGCGGCCGAGTTCCAGGCCTTCCAGGCCGGTAACGGCACGAACGAAGAGAGCCTGCTCGGGCGCGTCGTCCAGGGCGAGGTCTACATCAACGACGGCGGCTGGCCGGGCGTGACGAATATCATCAAGGCTCGGGCGAAGACCGGTAAGCCGGCGGTAGAGGAGGCCTAGCCCCCTCAGCGCGAGTCCCATGCCCCCCGGTATGAGCGTTTGTACGCTCGCCCGGGGGGCATTCCTATCCGAGGAGATATATGAACCTGCAGGAACAGGCCGAGGGGTACGCCGACGGAGGCCAGGGCGTTATCGCGCTCAACGGCAAGGCGCCCAACGGGGCCGTCCACCCGCACGGCCTCAAGGACGCCCTCCGGCTCACCGACCGGGTCGGCGACGCCTTTCGCGCGGCCTTCACCCACCCGGATACGACGGGCGTGGGCATTCTGACCGAGTACCCGTACTTCGTCATCGACATTGACGGCGAGGAGGGCGCGGACCAGTGGAAGGACATCGCCGGCGACGATTACTACGACTCCACGCGCGTTTCACGGACCTCGAGGGGCTTCCACCTGTGGTTCGCCGACACGAAGGCCCGTTCGACGCGCAAGCTGGGCCCGAAACTCGACCTCAAGGGCGTCGGCGGGTACGTTGCGGCCCCACCGAGCGTCCATCCGGACGGCCATATCTACGAGTGGGCGTTCTACCAGCCCGGACCGGTCCGTGAGGCGCCCGAGGGCCTGATTACGCTCCTGTACGAGCTGGACTGGGCCCAGGAGCGCCGGATTGTCGCCAAGAAGGCCTCCAAGCGCGTCCGGCAGGCTCCGAAGGACGGCTGGTTCATGCCATCCTGGGGCTTCGACGGCGTAATCAACACCGTGGCCGTCGCCGAGGAGGGCAATCGCAACGGGATGCTATATTGGGCGGCCTACACCCTCTCGGAGGAGGGAGCGGACGCCGAGGAGTTCGCCCAGCTCTACGAGGCCGGGAGAAGCGCCGGCCTATCGAACCGCGAAACCAGGCTTACAATTAGAAGCGCACAGAGGGCGGCAGACAGTGACGGATGACCCCGGGGTCACGTACGGCGCCGGCTCCGAGGACTTCCGGCAGGCTGAGTGGCTCGCCCGCAAGCTCAAGGACCGGTGGAAGTACGACCACACCGCGAAGCAGTGGCACCACTGGAACGGAGTCCGGTGGGCGCCCGACCAGACGAACCTCATCAAGAGGACCGTCTCAGAGCTGGCCGTCAACGGCATCGGCGATGCCGCCAGTGACATCGAGCGCAAGGCCCTCATCCGCCTCCTGAACCTCGCGCCCATCGACAAGTCGCTCGAGGCCCTGTCCACGTTCGAGAACTACGGCACGGACGGCGCCGATTGGGACCAGGTTCCGTACCTGCTAGGGACGAAGAACGGCGTCGTCGACCTGCGGTACAACGCCCTCCTACCGGACGTCGGCCCGGAGTGCCTTGTCACCAAGACGACGGGCGTGCCCTTCAAGCCCGTCGAGGGCCCGGACGCCTTCCACACCGTGGCGCCCCTCTTTATGGGCTTCCTGGACGAGATTATGTCCGGCGACGCCGACATGGTTAGCTTCCTGCTGCTCTGGTTCGGGGCGTCACTGCACGGGTTCAGCCCGGAGCAGCGCTTCCTCCTGATGACGGGCATCGGCCGGAACGGGAAGGGCGCCCTCAAGCACTCCGTGATGAAGGCCGTGGGCGAGTACGGCGTCCAACCGGACGCGAACGTCTATATGCGCTCCAGGATGGGCGGCACGTCCTCCGCGGGCGCTCGCGCCGACCTCATGGACCTCAAGGGCCGGCGCGTCGGCTTCTTCTCCGAGCCCGAGGGCAACCGCTTCAACGAGGAGATGCTCAAGGCCCACACGGGCGGCGACATGATTACGGCCCGCGCCCTATACTCCAATCGGGTCATCTCCTGGGAGCCCACCCACAGCATCACCTTCCTAGTGAACAACGCGCCCGAGGTCGAGGACCTGGGCCCCTCCATGGGCGCCCGAGTCATGGTCGCGGACTTCCGTGAGCGCTTCGACGGCGACGCCGAGGACAAGCAGCTCTATCGGAAGCTCGAAGCCGAGGCCGTGGGCATCCTGGCCATCCTGTGCTGGGCCGCGTCCGCCTGGTACGAGTCCTGGGACCGTTCGGGCGAGGGCATCACCCTGCCGGAGCGAGTCAAGGAACAGAGCAGGCAATTCATGGAGCGCAACGACCAGGTCGCGGCCTTCCTGAACGAGGCGGCCGTCCTAGACGCCATGGCACAGACGCCCTCCCAGCGCCTCTACCAGGCGTACCAGCAGTGGCACGCCCGCAGCGACCACGAGGAGGATATATTCAGTGCGACCCGGTTCAGTCAGGTGTTGGAGCGGAAGGGCTTCCGAAAGGGGAGGGACATGAACAGCAAGTATTTCGTCGGTATCCGACCGAAGCCAGCGGTAGACCTCGCCGAGGACGAGGACGAATGATGACCCCCAAAGCGGTCGCGACGCGGCTGGCCCTGGACGCCGCGGAGGTCGAGAAGCTCTCGGATGACGAAATCGACGCGGCCATCCAGGCCTATCGCCGGGAGCGTTCGCGACGCGCCGAGGGGCCGACGGATAACTGCGGCGCTCCATACCCCGAGCGTCCGGGTACGACATGCCGCCGCGATACGGGGCATAGCGGCGAACACGCTACCGCTCGTCGTGACGTTCAGTGGGACAACAGTTACCTCTCCGCACCCGCCGAGGGGATGCCAGAGGCCATTCTGGAGGGGTTTGAGACGTTCATTCCCGCACCCGCCGTTCTTCACTCGACCGATGAAAATGCCGAAATAGTAAAGAATGCCATCCGGCTATGGGACTTGGCCAACGAATGAGGGACCTCCGCGAGGTGGTCGTCATGGGCGTCGGGTCGGCCGTACTCATCTTCGTGTGGGGCCTGCTGACCCAGGCTATCATCCTGGGCTGAATGGCCTCGCCTGCGGCTCGGCCCGTTCCGTGTGCCAACTGTGGCACGCGCCACCGCACGCTCACGGAGACCCAGTGCCGGGACCGCAGGATGACGGAGCGCAAGCTCCAGGACTCCGTAATGGGCCGCGCCAAACGCCGCGGGTGGAAGGTGGCGCACGTCGGTAAGGGCTTTGTGGGCGGGGAGGGCGGTCAGTTCGTCACGCCGATGTCCCCCGGCTGGCCGGACCTCGTCCTGTTCAAGCGGGACATGCCCGCGCCCGCCATCGCCATGGAGCTCAAGGCCGAGCTAGGCGAGCTGACCGACGACCAGGTATACTGGCTGGGATTACTGAATGACTGCGGCATCCCTGCGGTCGTCATCCGTCCCTCCGACTTACGGGAGGGCCGGGTCAACGCCATCCTGGAGGGTCGATGAGCACCGGCTGCCGTATCTGTGACGACAAGGTGCTGCGCCGTGCCGTCGATGAAGAGATTGCCAAGGGCCTGGCGTACGCCGGCACCGCCCGCCTAATGACCGCCCGGGGCTTCCCCCTCTCCCCCACTACCGTCTCCTCTCATGTCAACGGCCGACACAAGGAGGACTACGCGCCCGTGCCGGCCGCCGCGACCGTCTCTAAGCGCGACGCCGCCGCCATCATCAAGAACCGTCTGCTAGACGCCATCGAGGCCGACCCGGACCTCGACATCCTCGACCGGGACGTCCAGTCCGCGCTGTCGACTGCCCTCAAGGCGCAGGGCCTGGAGGACAAGCGCGAGCAGAAGAAGGTCACGCAGAACTTCTGGCTGTCCGTCGGCGCGGGCCTCCAGGGCGTGTCAGGCCTGCTCGAGGACTCGAATACCATCGAGGGCACGGCGGTCGAAGTTGGATAGCGCCCTAACCGGTGAGGAATTCGTCGCGCGCTACGCCGACGACATCGCCCTCTTCTCCGAAGAGGTCCTGGGCATCGCGGTTCACCGCGGACAGATTGCCTTCTTCAAGGCAGTCCAGGCGCGCCGCTCCCGCTGGGTAGCCAAGTGGTTCACCCTGATGCTGGCCTCGGGCAACCGGGCCGGCAAGACGTACGCCCTGGCCGTCATCATCCTGCACTCCTGCGTCTTCAAGACCAACCTCCAGTCCGTCTGGCCGGACATGACCCCCGAGAGGGCCGCGAAGCGCTGGCAGACGGCCGAGTACCACGCCTATCACTTCGGCATCCAGCACGAGGTCGCCGACCTGGTGTTCAACGAGCTGGTCCGCGTCCTAGAGGGAGTTCACCCGGCTCAGACCGACGGGTGCCCATTCACTAAGGGGGGCATTGTAGCGACATGGGACGTCAGGGAGTACGGCGATTTCAACTGGATGAAGTTCGTGAACGGAGCACAACTCCACTTTCGGACGACCAGTCAGAAGGCCCTCGGCCAGCTCGGCAAGGACATGCACCTAATCACCTTCGACGAGGCCGGACTCGAGCCGAAGTTGGACTTCCTCATCGACGAAGTCTTCGACTTCCGGCGCCTGGGCACCGGCGGCCAGCTCATCCTGGCGTCCACGCCGTCGGAGGACCTGGGCACTAGCTACTCCGACCATTGGGAGCAGGGCAATCCGGAGAACCCGGAGCGCGTGGCGAACAATTACTCCATGCGCATGTCCACCGAGGACAACATCGGCTTCGGCTTGACGCAGGCCATGTTCGACATCCTGACGGCCGGCTTCGACAAGCGTAAGTGGGACCAGAACGTCCTGGGCATCTTCCTGCAGGCCAGGGCCGCGTACTTCCACGCCGGCAACGTCATCAACGCCTTCTACTCAGACCTGCCGGAGATGGCACCCGCCCGGAAGGGCCTGACGTACCTCCAGGGCGTGGACCCGGCCAAGAGCCAGGACAGCGCCTGGAGTATTGTCCTTGCGGTAGTGCCCGACCCGGAAGACTCCCTCAATCCAACCCTGGTGGGCGTGCGGGCCTCAGTGAAGCGCGGGCAGAAGGAGACGAGTACCATCGTCGCCCTTGCCGCGGACGCCTATAATGCCTACGATGTCGTCAGACTCTCAAGTCGCTGCTACACTGCTATCGACGCCACCGGCTTCGGTGGCAAGATGTTCCGCGAAGCGCTCGACTATGAAATCCCCAATCTCTTCAATGTCGAGTTCGGTGGTACTGTACAGAAGAAGCGCAAGCTGCTAGGCGACCTGCGCACCCTAATCGACTCGGGCCGGCTCATCCTCCCAGCGGAGGGTATTTGGAAGCAAGTGAGGAAACAACTCTTGGCGTACAAGCTGGAGGACCGGGCCATTGAACAGGACGCAGTGATGGCCCTCGTCTGTGCCGTATACCTGGTCCGCAGGGTCCCCGCAGACGGACGTGTTTCCGTACCCTTCGCTGTCGCCTGATGGGAGACATCCGTTACGCAGACATGACGCTGGCGCGCGCCGCGACGTACGAGAATGTCGACCCCGACACCAAGAGGATTATCCGGGAACTCGCGCGACGCGTTGAGTCCGTCCGGCAGGAGCAGGACCGCTTCCGCGTCTGGTGCAACCGGGCCGATGACCTCTACTATTCGACCGTCTTCACTCAGGGCGGCGCCGACCTCTGGCCGACCGACTCCTCTGCCACCATCAAGGGCCGCTCTCACGTCTCCATCAACTCTCCGAAGGTGTACGTGGACGTGCCCTCGTCCCTCCAGGGCGTCAAGCCCATCGAGAACATGCTGGCCACGGATACGACGACGAGCGCGCGCGAGGCGGCCTCCGAGATGGAGCGCATCTATAGCGCCTGGAAGAACGACCAGAATTACGAACTGCTCTTCAACAAGGCCACCGTGGTCAAGAGTCTCTACGGCCGGACCGCGGGCCGCGTCTACTGGGACGCCGACCTCGGCCGACCCGTCGCCGAAGTTATAGAACAGCCCCGCAATCTATATATGGGCTACAAGAGCGACAAGTACGACGAACTGGAGTGGGCGGCCTACGTTCAGCGCTACGAGCCGAACGCCCTCGTCGAGGCATACGGCGTAGACCTCACCCCCGTCAAGGGTGACGGCGACGACGTCTATCCTCTGGCCGTCCTCCCCCAGCAGATGACCTTCCACGGCCTCGAGTCACGGACCGACCGGGACTACCTCAACTTCGGGGCCGCGCGCATCGAGGTGTGGGACTACTGGTGCCGTAAGCCCATTTGGAAGGACGGCGTGTTCAGCCATATGGTGACGACCAATACCGTCATCGCCGGAACGCTCGTCATCCAGGGCCCGGACGAGTACCCGGAGTACGAGGGCAATCTGCCCTACGTCCCGCTATTCAACTCCTTCATCCCGGGCATCCCGTCCGGTCGCTCCGAGCTACACGACTCCGAGCACCTTATCCGAGAGAAGTACGAGAAGGTCACCGCCGGCAGTCAGATGATTAGTAACGGCGTCGCCGGGGACTTCTGGCAGCTCGTAGGGCCGGACGCCCCGACCCGCGTCCCGCCGAACCTCAAGCCCAAGCGCAACGAACTGGTCGGCCCTGGGCCGGGCAACCGCATCGAAGTCATCACGCCCTTCATTGCGCAATTCCAGCTCGAGCAGTACCTCACCCGCATCGACCGGGAACTAGCGGCCGTCTCGGGCCTGAACGACCTGCTCCTGGGGCTCGCTCCCGCGCAGGTGCTGTCCTCGAGCAAGGCTATCAACGCCCTCATCGCCAACTACGAAGCGCGCATGGCGATGCCACGCAAGCTCCTGTACGAATGGCGTCGCTCGATGTGGGACAAGGCCCTCCTCGTGTACGCCTATCACAACGAGACCATCCAGGATGTCGTGGACCGTGGGGCCGGCTTCCTGGAAATCAAGGACCCGTCGCTCGCGCCACGGGACGATATGGAGACCGCGACGCGCGCCTCGAACCTGGTCTCCGCCAAGCTCTGGAGTCAGCGGTCCGCCATGGATGCGGTCGGCATCGACGACCCGGAGACCGAGCAGGACCTGATTAGGGAGGAGTCCACGGACGCCACCCTCTGGCCAGAGCGCGTGCAGGTGATGGCCCAGCTCATGGCCGCCCTCCAGTCGCTCGGGCTCAACCCTCCCCAGGGCGCTGTTGACCAGGCCCAGGGACAGGCCGCCTCCGGGGGCAACGACCTACGGGCCGCCCTCGGTGGGGCGACCGCCGACAACACTACGGGCAGCCAGACGCCCGATACGCAGGGACAGACACCGCCCATCCCGGGCGCGCCGCCATCGGCCGGCGGCGAGCAGCCGTTCGCCCAGGCCCCGACGGCCGATACGCTCCCTATGATGCAGGGCATGTTGCAGAACGGTGAAGCCAAGGGTCGTATCATGACCCAGCAGAAGCTCGGTAGGCGGTAATGGCCCGCCGAGGGACAATCGGCCGGACGCCAAGGGCCATCCAGTCGCTGACCAGCGTCATCAACGCTATCGCGCGCGAGGCCCAGGCCCGGCGCGACCAGAACATCATGGATGCCTGGCGCAACGGTGGCGAATTTGAGGGCGGGGGCACGCCGACCGATAAGCAGGTTCTCGCATACTGGAGGGACCGGCGTAAGGACGTCTCGAAGGACGACCCCAATTACGACTCCTTCAACAACCAGGTGCTCCAGCTCGAGTACGCCATCGAGATGTCGAAGCAGGACCTCCTCCATGTCCAGGGCAAGATTACGGACTCCCAGTACGCCAGCTTCTTCCTCAAGTGGGCCAAGAAAGTCCCGCGGAACACCGAGTTCTACCGGTCGCTCCAGAAGGACGCCGCCCGCCTCCTCGAGCAGTCGAAGGCCACGGGGCGCGCGAGCGACGCCACCATCAAGGCCGAGGCCTACAATAAGTTCTACGCCACCCAGTACGGGCGCAGCATCGCGCCAGCGGACGCGATGACGGCGCTCATCACCAGGATTGCTCAAGACAACGCCATCGTCGGCCAGAACGAAACCCTGGACTACGTAGACACGGGCGAGCAGGATACCTCGAAGCTCCTAGAGGTCATCCGTATCTACAACGAAGACCCGTCCCGGTACGCGGGCCTCACCAAGGCCATGAAGAAGGCCGACCCGAATTGGGATGGCACCCTGAGCGCACAGGGCTACTCCAAGGTCCTCGCCAACGGCTCGAGAGGCTGGTCGGCCATCGCCGACCGCGCCCATAAGGACGGGTACACCAGCAACTCGAAGACCGCCACGGACCAGGAGCAGGCGTACAGCCGTCGGGCTATCAACGCCGAGTCCTGGCCGGTGGGCGCCGCGTACGATACGGCCTACAAGAAGTTTGACACGGTGATGAAGGACCCCTCCTCTACGACCGAGGACGTCCGGGTCGCCTCCGAGGCACTGGCACAGACCGCCGAGGTCGCGAGCAAGACGCCCGGCCTAGACCCGGCCATGGCCCTCCGCCTGGCGAATGACGCGCTAGCGCTCCGCGGTGACCCCGCCGCCGACGCCAAGCTGACCTCCTTCAACGAGAACTACCTCGGGTGGACGAACCCTGGGACCGCCGGTAAGGGTGAGACCGCCGACTGGCAGCGCACGTTGTCGGTCATCAACGAGGCGAAGGCCGAGATGGATGCGAACCCGGGCGCCTTCGTCTATGCCCACTCTCAGCCGGATATGGCGGGCAACGCGACCTACGACCCGTCGGGTCGCGGGCCTATCGCTATCGTTTCGAAGGAGAGCGTTCAGAACGCGCCCGGAGAGACTCAGTTAGTCCCAGTAGTGACCGCCTCCGGCAATGTCATCATGTACGCCGCCGATACCAAGCCTATCTTCGTGGACGACCCGAATGGCGGAGAGCCTATCCCGGTCGGTCGCACCCTGTCCTACCCCGAGAACGGCGACGTGACTACGCTCTACAACACTACCAACCTGGAGCGCGAGTCCTTCTGGACGGCCCTCAACCCCTTCAAGAAGAACCTCAAGGTCACGGATGCACCCGACGGTATCCACCTGAGCGGCGGTAACCCGTCCAAGGGCAAGACGCTAGAGGAGCAGATTGCGGGCCTGGAGACGAGCGAGAGCGGGAGTTCCGCAGAGCTGGGCGCCCTGGTCCGCAGCGCCATGGCGCAACAGGGGGGCTTCTTCGAGGGCCAGACTTTCACGGTGAAGGACCCCAAGGTGAAGGGCGCCGGACAGACGGGCTCAGTCAAGGTCACGTACAAGGACGGCACCTTTGTCCAGACCATTGTCACTGAGACCCAGGACAAGGACGGCGACGTCTATAACAGAGTCGAGACTCCCGGGTACGACCTGGCCCAGCCCCAGGCCTACACCGCCACGCAGGCAGTCACGGATGCGTACGACCAGTCGCGCTACATCGCCGGGCCAAATCCGACAGTCGACTTCACGTCCCCTATCATGGCGGCCGTGACCAACTCCTCACCGACCAGCACCGAGATGCGCAATATCTGGACCAATCCTGGCTTCCAGGCCGCGCTAGCCGAGGAGCAAATCGTCCGGTCGCAGGGCGACGAGCAGCGTCTGTCGCAGATTGTAGCCATCGACGGCGCTACGGCCGCGAAGTACAGCGAGTACGGCCCGACCTCGAGCATCGTCCCGTGGAAGCGCGGCGTGGACCGGGGCTATACCGACCCGCGCTTCCGCCTTGACATCGAGTACCCATCTCTCAACAAGAAGCTCTTGGACACGGACCCGGCCGCCCTGGGCATCACCTTCGGGAACGGCATTACCGTCCCGACGGCTCCCCAGTTCGGCGGCCAACCGCCCGACGCCTCGTACCGCGGCGGCCTGCTGGGCGCGACTGCCGATGCGCAGGCGCTCGCCGCCCCCGCCCCGACTCCGGCTCCGGCTCCTACGCCTACGCCTACGCCTACGCCTACCGCCACTGCGACGGCGACCCCCCGGTCCACGCCGCCTCCTACAACGACGCCAACGCCGACGCCACC
>Ga0307378_10002877_pt1 | contig 25669 bp, 20 predicted proteins | sample UN1MG_FD_202238 | JGI IMG/M metagenome (GOLD analysis project Ga0307378, IMG submission 202238) | Soil microbial communities from Risofladan, Vaasa, Finland - UN-1 | ecosystem: Environmental > Terrestrial > Soil > Coastal area > Acid sulfate soil | place: Finland: Risofladan, Vaasa | collected...
TAAAAATTAAAAGCTGCTCCAATTCCAAAAGCCATTTTTATATTTAATCTATTAATATTTTTATATATCCATTTCTCCTGCTTTGGTGCAGATACTCCTACCCATAAGACATCGGGTTTGCATTTATTAATAGTGCTGACAATGTAATCATCAAATTCATCCGGGAAAGTATCCATGATTGGCGGACAGATTAAACCTTTTACTTCTATATTTTCAAACTCCTTTTTCAATCTATTTTTTAATCTAACTAAAACAATATCATTCATTCCGCCAAAGAAGAAATAGGAATATTTTTTTTTATTGGCAATTTTTGAGAAATTGTAGAAAAAATCATACCCTGATATTCTCTCAGGAATTGGTTTTCTCAATAACCTGGAATACCATACCAAAGGCATACCATCCGGAATAACAACCTCGGCATTATTCAATATTTTTAAAAGTTCCCTGTCTTCATTTGCCTTAACAGCCAGATATGCATTGACAGTACATATATAAAACTTTTGATTATTATCAATTAACCGAACTGCTTCATGCAATATAGATTTTATACTACCTATACTAACACCAATGTTTAATATATTAACTTTTCCATTTTTCATAAAAATTGAATAATATATTAATTATTTCAATTACTGTTAAATTACTACCCGCTCATAAGCTGTGGTTTTAAAAGTTCCCTTGGATATTTTCTTTCATAATAATTAATAATAACAATTAATAACCCCATAAATATCCATAAAATACTGCCAAAATATGGAACCTCAAGGACAACACTAAAAAAACTTAGAAACAAAATATACATTATGCAGCATGACAAACCAATGACTATTATTTTAATATTTTCTTCCATGCAGGTTCTTAAAAATCTGATAATTTTCCTGAAAAAACTTACAATTATTATTAAAAAAGAACCCAAGCCCAAAAATCCTGTTTTATACAGGAAAGATAAAAAAATATTATGAGCTTCAACCCACCCTTCCTTTGTTCCGGTAGTCCAGCCAAGATTTAATGTCTCTTGAGAGATAAATTTTTTTCCAAATCCAAATCCCAGAATAGGTCTGTCTTTTATTTCATCGAACATCTCTTTCCATGTAATCAACCTCCAGCTTGTGTTGACAGTTGGAGTTGTGTTGTCTCTTGTATATATATTAAAAAGGGATAAAATTTCTCCTTTCATCTTCTTAAAAAAATCAGAAGGTATACCAATTTTGTTAAAATAAACAAGCAGTCCCAAGATTATAATAATTACCATAAATGATATAACAAGTAAGTTGAAATTTCTTAATTCCCTTTTTACCCCGGGAGTAGCACCTAAAAAAATCCAGGTTGATAAGATTGCTATTAAAACAGAAACCCAGTTTCCCCTAACGCCTAAAATGAATGTAACAAAAAATAATACAATAATACTAATAAGTAAAATAATTGAAAAAACACTTCTTCTCATAAAAGTTAAATAAACAATCTCAAATACAAGCAGTAAAGAAACATAAAAATATCTTTCTCCAGCCAATCCCACAGATCTTAAACCTATTATGTCTAAAAGATTAATATGGAAGAAATTTAGAAAAAGATAGAGTGCAATAATATTTATAAATATAAAAAGCAATAAAAAAATAAACTTTAATTTTAATAAATTATCAATATCATTAAAAATTAAAATCACTAAAAAGTAGAAAACAGAATAATAAAATAACGCAGACTGCCTTAATACATATGTAATATCTTTATATAAAAAAAGTCCTGTAAATAATGATATTAAAAAAATAAAATAGAATAATGCAAACTCCAGCTTCATAGGAACTTCTAAAGTAAGCTTCCCATCATTAAAAATCATTTTTAAATATAAAAGTATAAAAACAGTACCGATTATAATTTCCGTAATATATATAGTTATGCCTGGAAAAGTAATAACTAACTTTGAAAAATCTTTTGGATATAGACTAAAACCTGCTAATAAAAAAAGAATAAAAAGATAACTCAAATTATCCGATAATTTATTATATTTTAATTTCATAATAAAAACTAACAGTTTCCAGAAATAGTATCATTAAAAACATTAATTATATTATTTATATTTTTCTCAAGAGTATAATTTTTTTCAAGTCGTCTTTTACCTTCCATACCCATCTTTAACCTGATGTCGGGATTCTCAATTAAAGAAATAATAGCATCGGCAATAGCAGACGGGTCCTTTTTATCAACAAGGATACCTGTCTTACCTTCTAAAATAGTTTCAGAAATAGCACCAACATCTCTCGTCGAGATTACAGGGCAGGCCGCTGACATCGCCTCCAGTATTACATTGGGATGACCCTCGCTCCAGGAAGGCAGTACAAATATATCAGTATCCAGGAAAAATTTTTCTTTCTCTTCGATTTTAATTAATCCCTTAAATATAACATTATTTTCTAATTCATTTTCTTTAATATATCCAAATATTCTTTCTTTTACTTCAGGTTCACTTTTAGGCCAGGGACCACCAAATATAAATTTTATATTAATCTTTTTTTCAAGAATCATTTTTGCTGCTTTTAAGAGATCAAAAATTCCTTTAAATTCATATAAATTACCTAAATAACTGACAATTAAGTCTTTATTATTTGTAATATCTTTTTTTGTTATATCAGGTTTAAAATCAGTACCGTTAGGAACCACTACAATTTTTTTAATCCATTTACTTAAAATAGGTTTTGATGATTTTCCAAGCACTATTGCAGTATCAACTTTTCCTAAAGTTAAATCTATAAACTTTTTCATAAACCAGTTACTTTTATTATAATTTTTTTTAAAATAACTGCTTCTTAAATGTATAGCTATCTTTGCCCTGCTGAATATTCTAACTATCAGAATAAAAAGTCCATCTCTTAGATACGCCAGATTTTGTGCAATGACAAGATATGCTAAATCCGGTTTAGTTTTTAATATTAAAATAAACAATTTAAAAAAATTTTTAAAACTCAAAAATACATTTACCACATCAATCCTTCCTAGATTACCAAGATCCCTATGATCTGAAATATCAAGATGATACAAATCATAGATAATTTTAATTTTTGAATTTAAAATTCTCTCATTGGAGACATTTGTTCCATGATAAGGAGGAGGTACAGCACCTATTAATATAATCTTCTTTTTATCCATTTTAAATTTAAAAAATTTTGCAAGTTATGAATTAAAACTAAATAAATCACTAACTGTGACTTAACACCACATCTAAGTAACCCTACCAACAGAAAATTCGCTGTTGGTGCTTAATTTATAGCTATATGCAATATAAAACCATAATATCATATTAGCTTCCTGCCATTCAAAAACATTTCCTCCTATGCCTAAAAACAAATAGGTTATGATGTAAAAAATTGTTGCTGAAATAATAACCTTGAAGTTATTTGGAATATAGTCATTTAAATTGTTTTTCAATCTTTTTATAATTAAAATATAAAAGATAACTATGCTGATTATTCCTATAAAACCTATTTCAGCTAATGTTATAACATACTGAATATAACCTTTCATCTTTAAATTGTTTTTAACCCAGATCCACCTTTCATAATTAAAATATCGGGTACTTTTTGAGAAAAAAGAACCTGGCCCTGTTCCAAATAATTGCTTTAAGGGATTATCAAGCAAATTATTTAATAAATATTTAAATTGAAAAATTCTACCACCTGAATCAGCGGTAAGTTGTTCTTCAAACATATATCGAATATTAAAATGATAAATCCCTATCTTATCAATAATAAATAATATTATGGAAACAGATATAAGAACAACAGCAGTGGCAATTAAAAAAAATTTTTTTCTATATATCTTATTAATCAATACATATATAATCAAAATAATTGGAAAGAATAACAATAATGTCCTAAAAGCAGCTACTATTAATAATATAATAATTAATAATAAATATAATATTTCTTTCTTATTAATTCTCCCTATAAAATTTATCTTACTTAAATAAAACCCTACATAGAATACAAGCACTGCACTTAATAAATGAGCACCACTTTGACCCATCGTTCCAGTAATAAAATCAGAATGGAGGTTATTTTGAAATACAGCTCGGGCTATTTGATAGGCCGAAGATATCAACAATAAAATACCAAAAAGTAAAATGAAATTATGGATGATGCCAAACATATCTTCGTTGAAAAAAACAATTAAAAAAAAGAAAAATAAAATATACTGAAAATAATCTCTGAAAGATACTGCAATTATTATAAGCGGAATGTTGTTAATAACTCCTGTAATTAATAAGTAGGTTAAAAAAATAAAAGGAAAAATAAAGATAAAAAGATACTCATTATTAATAGATAGATTATTTTTAAAAGCAAAAATAATAGAAAGTAGAAAAAATATTAACAATATTAGATCATCTATTAAATCGACTTTTTCTGTATTTATTATTTGTTTTACAAAACCCTGAATAAAAGTCAATAAAACAAACACCATGGTTATAGCAATTATTATTTTATCTTTTTTCACTAATTTAAAACTCATAATATTTCCAATATTTCTTTAGCTCTTATATCCCAGGTATATTTTTTCACCACATCGCTTCTGGCATTACTACCTATTATTTTAGCAAAATCGGGATTATTGACTAACCTTTTAATTGCTAATTCCCATTCTTTTACATCATCACAAGTTACTAATATTGCATTGTAATCATTCCGTAATATTTCCCTTATTACAGGTAAATTTGAAGCTACAATTGGTCTTCCTGTAGCCATGTATTCAAACATTTTCATTGGTGACATCCATTCCACAGTATTACCTTTATTACCAAAAACTGCCACTTCTTTTTGATAAGGCATAACTAGAATATTGCAACTAGATAATTCTTTAGCCAAGATAGTATTTTTAACAAATCCTTTAAAATAGATATTCTTAATTTTTTTTGTTCTGTTTTTCCAATAATTTATTAAATCTTCAGTTCCTCCCCATAAACAAAAATCTAAATCATTCATTGAAGCTGCTAAAGCTTCTATTATTTCAATACCCCTGCCATTAAATAGGTGGCCTCCATAACCGATTCTTATTCTTTTATGAAGTGGTTTTTCCTTATTAATAAATATATTAATATCAACTGCATCAGGAAGAACTTTAATTTTCTTATCATTAAACCCATATTTTGTAAATTTTATCTTTAGATTATTTGATATTAAAATTAACTTTAAAAAATATTTACTATCTGCAATCCTTTTAAATAAAAATTTATCTAATTTATCAATCAAACAATCATGAATTTCTAATATAAATTTTTTATGACTAATCCAGGCTAGTACTGCAGCTTCAACTCGTCTTGTGTATACTATATCCGGTCTTTTAAAAATCGAATAACACATTGCTAATAAATAAAATACAGCCACTCCTCTACCAGGTAATGTTAAAATTTTTTTTATTTTAAACATCTTATTTATTCCATAAAAATTAAAAATATCTATTTTTGAACACATACTTTTTAAATCCATTGGGATAACTAATACTATTTTTAACCCACTTTTTTTAAAAGCTTCGCACATTTTTATAATGTGTATACTATCTGCACTTCTTGATGGAATTGTTGTGTTCGCTATATACATTACTTCCATTAAAACCCCTTTTTAACTATTTTTATTTAATTTGGTAGTATACTATTATTTGTTTATCTATTAAAAGACAGGTCATAAGATTTAATTACTGAGCACATCTTCAAAAAATCTAATATACTTTTTTATATTTTTTTTAGGATTAAATAATTCTATTGATAATCTTCTTGCCTGTTTTCCCATTTCTAATCTAATTTCCTTATTTTCAATTAAAGTATTTATATCAGTACACATATTATTAAAAGTTTTTGAAAAATATCCTATATTATATTTCTCTATCAACCCATCAGGGTCAAAAAAAAGTGTTATAGTTGGCTTCCCAAGCATCCATGCCTGAATAAAATTGTTACTAAAACCTTCTGGATCACATGTACTGACTAAAAATAATGACTTCTTAATTATAGAATTGACTTCATCTAATTGCTTTACTCCCAAATAAAAAAAGTTCTCTGGAAGATTACCTTTATCATTTATAAAAGAATATGAATTGTCCTGGATTTTCCCAACCATAAGAAAATCTACCTTTTTATCAATAAACTTTTCTGCAGCTTTTATATAAAGAGCAGGATTCTTTCTCTCTTTTATATTAGCAACCCAAATAACATAAGGCTTATTCCATTGGAATTCACCTGATATTTTTATTTCCATTGAATTATAAATACAAATCTTTAGTAATTTATTTTTAACAGAAGGTATATTTTGCAGTAAATTCTCCCTCAAAGATACTACCCCGTCTACAAAATAATACCCCACATGATTAATACGATTTGAAAATAAAACTTTGATTAACCTGGCAAATGATCTTAATCGTCTCTGAATGCCCTGTCTTTTTAAACTAGGAAGTTTAATTAATACCCATTTTTTAATATCGGTAAAAGTTGATATTGAAAATACTAATTTAATATTATAATAATTACAAAGTATTCCTGCTGCTAGTAAATAATTCTTACCATATCTCCAATATACAAGATCGGGCTTTATTTCCTTAAATATTTGCCGCAACGAAAAAAAAGATAATTTTTTTATGGGTATAACTCTATAGCTTGCTTTATAACAATTATCTTTAGAATTAATTGCACCGTAAATTACTTCATGACCATATTTCTTTAAATAACTGGCAATTATGTAACATTGTAATTCGCTTCCGCCTATAAAATCTTCAAAATATTGATTCAATATAAGTATTTTCATTATTTTAAGTTTCTTCTAATTTTCTTTTAAGACTTCTTGAAATGTAAAAAATTTTCAAAGAAATTACAATACTAAATTGAACTCCATATGCCAAAACAACTCCCATTAAACCGATATTTTTGCCAAGAATCCAGGCTAAAGCAAGATAACTTGTATTTGCTATTGCAAGTATAATAAAATTTTTCTGCACATAACCCATTGCTATAAAAAGAGTATGTATAGTAATAAAAGATGTGGATATTATCTGCAGCAATAAATATATACTGAGAATTATCCATGCTGCAGCAAAAACTTTGCCAAATAAAATATTCAACCACCATGGTGACGAAAAAGAAACCACTAATGCAACAGGGGTACAAATAGAAAATATTATGATGCCAATTTTTGCAGCAAATTTAGTAGCACGAATATTTTCCTTTCTAGCTACCATGGACGCAAATTCCGGATAAGAAACCTGAAAAATCGGATCTCCTATTTGTCCAATAACTTTTGAAATTTCCTTAAGGATCTTATATATTGCTACACCTTCAAATCCAATTACAGCTGATACTATAAAAACATCAAGTTGTTTCACTGGTATATCTAAGGTTGATGTAATATTTGTCCAAAAAGTAAAAGTAAAAAATCGTTTGAAATTACTAATAGGGCCTTTCCACCATGCTTTTACTTCATTTTTATGTAAGATATAGTATCCCATAATTAATAAAAATATGTTTCCAACAACATCTGTCACAACCCATATAATAATATAAACCCATAAACTCTTTGTTATTAGAAAAGCTATAAATATGGCAACTAACCTGACCCCTGAAGAAACCGTCTTTTGTATTGCAAGCAGTTTAAATTTATTATATAGCCTTAATATACCAGTTGGAGCACTGCTGAGATTAAATAATATCACTATGCTGTAAAGCATAGCCATTGATGCCATTATTGTATCCCAGTGCAGCCATTTACCTACTATATACGCACATGAAACTGCAATAACTGTACCCATAATTGCACTGCTGACATCCAATAAGCTCGCTTGTTTTACAAGACTTTTAAACTCGTCAACCCGCTTATTCTCAAAGGCTTCGGCTCCAAACTTTATTAAAGCCTGCCAGGAATTAAATTTCACTATAGTATTAACTATAAGTACGTACGTTTGAATAATAACTAAGATTCCGAAGAGTTCAGTTCCCAGTGCTTTAATACTCAAAGAGTATGTAATAAGTGCAAAAACAGATGAAATTACATTACCGCCAAATAATGTACTAGTATTTTTGATTAAATTTCTAAAAATACCTTCTCTAAACCACGTTTTTAATTTTCCAATATTGTATATTATTTTTTATCTCCAATTGTGACTAAACTATCTTCATATATTATTAAATTTATTTCTATTATACTTAAAACGTATTCAAAGATTGCATTTCTAGAATTCAAACTTTAAAGACAAAAAAATAATTAATATGTGGTAATATTAAAGTAATTTTTATCATATTCCATATTCTAATATATATATGCTTAAGGTATTTACCGGGAATTAATTATACTTATACAGAATCGTATGGAGTTTGGTAATAAGTCTATTTAGCTACAGTTCCAAAATTCTCAATTTAGTACACTCTTTTCTTAATGTTGTTTTTAATTCTATTTAATTACAAATTAATAAAAAGAAGATTTCCTACCCTTTATGATATCATTTATTTTTTGCAATAATTAAAGGACGAGAATATAAGTAAGGGGAAATTATTTTTATATTTGAAAACCCACTTTCTCTTATTATTTTTATATTATAATCAACAGAAGCTTTTAAGTATGTAAGGGGGTTAGCCCGGTTAATATTTTTTTCTTCATTACATTGGGCAACAAATACATTAGATATAGTGCTAATATACCTTACAAGATTTTTTATAGACTCATCATCAAGATAATATATACTGCAAAAAGCTGTAACAATATCAAATTTACCTAAATTCATCTTTGGCATATCTTTCATATTTGTATTAATACACTTAAAATTATATTTCTTATTATCAACCCACTCATATATTTCCTTTACGAATTCTCCAATAGCAATCTGCTCACAATCCAGTTCAACTCCAATTACTTCAGATGCTCCATATCTTAACATTTGTAAACCATTAAAAAAGTTATTAGCTCCCAATTCTAAAATTCTCTTTCTTTTAATATCCGGAAGGTTATTTTTTAATATATAATTCCACCGACCATACCCAACATTTGTATCTGCAATGTTTCCAATTCTTAATCCATAACCAAAATACACGGGAGCATACAAATTGTCTAAATAAGGTATTCTTCTGTTTTTAATTCTTTCTCTGATTTTCTTATAAGTAAGTTTTTTTGTTCCAAAATGAAGATTGAAAAGCTCAATATCATAATCAAATAATATTTTAAAAATGTTCTTTTCTAGTTTATTCAAAAAAATAGAGCTATCAAAATCAATTAAGTAGGGACTTCCAGTTCTTTTTTCAATTATAACATTGCCATATTTTATATCTCTAATTAAAATACCTGCTGAATGAATTTTTCTTAATTCATTGTATAATTGTTCAATAAACTCAGTATTCACTACTTTATTTAAAACTTTTCTTCCATTTTTGATTCTTTTTAACCAAACTTCCCTTGCATTTAAATCCTTAAATAGGGGATGGCTAACTTCCCTGTTCCGCAATATAGCGCCCTTTTTAGCTAATTCTTCGCGAAGAACAGAACCTTCAATATAAGAGACAGTTACAGATAAATTCGTAAAATCAATATCTAATATAGCAGGAATGTTGCAACCAGCAAGGCCCACCTTGTGAAGAGTAATAATTTCATTAATAAATCTATATTTATTATCGAATATTTTCTTTACTCCAACGTACTGGTTAATGCTTACTATACAAATATTATTCCTTATTCTCTTAATAAACTCTTTTCCATTAACAGTTGGAAAATCGCTTATTCTACCAAAATTTGATAATATAAAACCATCCTGGTCAATCTCTCCAATAACAACTTCTCTAAATTTTTTATGTATATTTTTAATTTTGTTTATTTTTTCTTCAGATAATCCTAAACTTTCTAATCCTACTTTATAACCTAATTCACCGACTCTTAGATACTCATTTTTTTTATTTTTCAAATATCTTATTTCTTTACCTAAAAATAACAATCTAATTACATATTTTAATTTTAAATAAATTTTAGAAAAGTAGGCAAGGGCATTAATTGTTGGTGGTAAAATTAATATATATATAATATTTAGAGAATATCTTAAGCCACCACATGACATCCCAACTAAAACTTTTACAGTTCTTCTTAAAAATTTTAATAAAATATTACCCAACCTTATACTTTCCAAATGTCCATTTTTTAAATAAATAATGTCTCTATTTTTTTAAAAATATTTTTTATTTTCCTTAAACCTTATAAAAGATTTAAAAATATTCAGAAAAAAGTAATTAAGATTTTTCCTTAAACCATTGAACAGTCAGCTTCAAACCCTCTTCTATACCGCACACAGGATTATATTTTAATATTTTTTTAGCCTTTTGAATATCTGCTTCGGAATGTTTTACATCGCCTTTTCTCTCTTCCTTGTAAACAGGATTTATTTTACCACCGGTATATTTTGCTAACCGGCTGTGCAGGCCGTTTATGCTGATTCTATTCCCGCAGGCTATGTTAAAATATTCTCCAAAAGCTTCATTCCCGGACAAAACAGCTCTTACGTTTGCTTCTATTACATTTTCAATATAAGTAAAATCCCTGCTCTGTTTACCATCACCATATATCACTACAGGTTTTCCTTCCAGGAGATTTTTAATAAATTTGGGAATTACTGCAGAATAGATCGAACCAGGATTTTGTCTTTTCCCAAATACATTAAAATACCTTAAAGATACTGTTTCCAGTCCATATAAATCGTGAAATAATCTGCAATAATATTCTGCAGTTAATTTAGTTACAGCATAAATTGACTTTGGATTCGGACACATTTCCTCACTTTTTGGTAAAACTTTAGAATCTCCATATATTGAAGATGAGGAAGCATAAATAAATCTCTTAACCTTATTATCCAGAGAAGCTTTTAAAAGATTTATTGTTCCATCAACATTGGAAGAATTTGAATCTATTGGTTTTTCAATTGACCTTTGAACCGAACCCAGTGCGGCTTCATGAAATACTACATCAACACCTTTTGTTGATTTTAAGCAATCACCGTAATTTTTTATATCCCCTTCTATAAAATCAAATTTTATCTTTTTATTTTTTTTTGACGCTTCTAAAATTGAATCATCAATATTTTCCCTGAGACCCGTTGAAAAATTATCTATCGCTCTGACATATAATCCTTTTGTCAAAAAAAACTCTAACAAACTCGATCCAATAAATCCTGCAGCACCTGTTACCAAAATTTTAACTTTATTATCAATCTGCACCTCATTAAGACTGGCCATTATAACCTCCAATAATTAAACCCATATTCTTCCACAATCTCTTTTCCGAAAATTCCTTTAATATCAAAAAGATAAGGTTTTTCTTTTTTTAACCTCAATCTTAAATCTTTTAAATCAATATTTCTAAAACAATCATGTGCCACACAAAAAACAACAGCGCTTGCATCATGGATATCTTCATACTCTATGAGATCTATGCCGTATTCTTTCTTTGCTTCTGCTCTACTAATAATGGGGTCAAATATATCAACATCAATACCATACTGCATTAGATAACTGCGAATATCCGGAACCTTAGAATTTCTGATATCTTTGATATTCTCCTTAAATGACAATCCAAATAGTATAATCTTTATCCTTCCCTCCAGCCTCCCATTATTTAAAATTCTTTTTAATATTTCATCTCCAATAAAAAAAGCCATATTATCATTTATTTTTCTGCCCGCCAGAATGACTTCAGGATAATATCCTACTTCTTTTGCTTTATATGTAAGGTAATATGGATCCACTCCTATACAATGACCGCCAACCAAACCCGGGTAAAAGTCTAAAAAATTCCATTTGGTTCTTGCTGCTGATAATACTTCCCAGGTATCCAACCCTAATTTTGAAAAAATTATTGCCAGCTCATTTATAAGCGCGATATTTAAATCTCTCTGTGTATTTTCTATTACTTTAGCAGCTTCTGCAGTTTTGATATTTTCTGCCTTATAAACACCAGCTTTAATAATTTTCTTATAAACAGATTCAATTACATCCAGAGAATATTCATCCTGAGCAGCAACAACCTTTACTACATTTTCTATATTATGAATTTTATCCCCGGGATTTATTCTCTCAGGAGAATAACCAACCCAAAAGTCCACCTTACTTTTTAAACCTGATTCTTTTTCCAGTAAAGGCATGCAAATCTCTTCAGTGGCACCAGGATATACAGTGGATTCATATACAACGATGGAATTTTTTGTCATGTTTCTTCCGACCAGCCTGGTTGCACTTATAATCATGCTCAAATCTGGATCATTATGGACATCGATAGGAGTCGGCACTGCAATTATAAAAAATTTAGCGTCTTTTATGGTTTTTCCATCTGATGATAATTTGCAGTTCAGTTTCTTAAGTTCATTCTTATCTATAATATCATTGAAATCATCGCTGCCATACAGATATTTAATTTTTTCTTTACTGATGTCAAAACCGATTACATCAAAATGGCTATTTAAGGAAACTAATAAAGGAATACCAACATACCCTAAACCTATAATTGCAATTTTTCTTTTCTTACTTTCCAATTCTTGAAATAAATTACTTTTTATATTTTTTCCTTTCTATTACTGAAACTATTTATAATTGGAGAAAATTATCTTTATACCATTCTATTGTTTTTCTAAGACCCGCATCAAAATTTACCTTTGCCTTAAAGTTAAATTCCTTAAAGGCTTTTGAGGTATCCAGGTACCTCCTTGGTTGCCCATCAGGTTTAGATGTATCCCAGGATATTTTATCTTTGAACCCAATGATATCTTTTATTTTTTCTGCCAAATCTTTAATTGATATCTCAAATCCTGCGCCTATATTAACAGGAAACGGCTTATCATATCTTTCAGCAGCTAAAACAATGGCTTCTGCACAATCATCAACATATAAAAATTCCCTTGTGGCTTTCCCTGTGCCCCAGACTTCCACTTCATTTAATTTTTTAATTTTAGCCTGATAAAACTTATTTATAAGTGCAGGTATAACATGCGAAGATTTTAATTCAAAATTATCGCCGGGTCCGTATAAATTAACAGGAAGTAAAAATATTGAATTAAAGTTATATTGATCCCTGTAAGCCTGAGACTGAACAAGCAGCATTTTTTTTGCAAGCCCGTAAGGTGCATTTGTCTCTTCAGGATAACCATTCCATAAATTTTCTTCTTTAAATGGAATCTCGGTGAATTTTGGATATGAACAAACAGTGCCAATTGCTACAAACTTTTCAATATTATTTAACCTTGCCTGTTCCATTAGCTGAACTCCCATTATCAAATTATCATAAAAAAAACTGCCCGGATTTTCTCTGTTGGCTCCTATCCCCCCTACAATTGCAGCTAAATGAATAACTATATCAGCCCTGGCATCTTTATACATTCTGATTATAGCTTCAAGATTTCTTAAATCATAATCAACTCTCTTAGGTACAAAAATACCGCGACAGTTCCTTTGCTTTAACCTGTCAACAACAATCTTTCCAAGAAAACCAGCACCACCGGTAACAATCACTCTCTTATTTTTTAATTCAATCACTCTGCATAAACTCCATTAATTAATAATTAATCTTTCTGAATTAAGTTCTCAGATCTTTTCCTGGATGTATAACATGAAAATAATTCAACCGCAAATACAAGCATTGCCCCAATCGTTATGCTGAAAATAATAGCAGCAGCTATATTAAAGATTAACAGGTAATCTTTATGATTCAGTAACGTATATATAAGTTCCAGTATTAATACCAGCGTTGCTGAACATACCAGCCACCATTTTCGCTTCTCGATAATCTTAATTATATTTTTAAACTCTATTTTATCCTGCTTTGGAATACTTTTACTGCTTTTCATACTCCATAAAAACCTCTTAATTAATGTAATGAGTGATTATTATAAGATATTATACTTATATTATGATATCTCTTAAATATAAGGCTCCCAAAGATATGGCTTATCAAAAAACCCTTTTTCACACTTCAAATCATCTATCTTTTTAATAAATCTTGCTGGATTTCCTGCATAAACCTCATCAGGCGGAACATCATGGACCACAACGGAACCTGCTCCTATTAAAGAGCCCTTGCCTATTCTAACTCCTGGCAAAATTGTAGAATTCGCTCCTATTTTTGCCAGATCTTCAATAATTACTCCACCTTTACACTTTTTATAATAAGGGCATTTCATTGGATGAGGATCATCAGTTAAAATGACATTCGGCCCTATAAAAACATCTTTTCCAATTTTTGCCATTTCAATAAAACAGCAGGAATGAATTCTTGTCCCATCATCAATATAATTGCCAAACTCCACAACAGAGCAGGTGCCTATACTCACATTATTACCAATTATATTATCTTCCCTGATTGAGACATTCTGACCCGTTGAAAAAAAATCACCTATTTTACTGCCCAGGTAAATTGTTGTAAAAGACCTTATGATGGCATTTTCCCCAATTATTAGCTTCTTTTTACTGTAATTATCATCTAATGGTTTTTTACCCAAAATAATAAAAGAACTGAGAGTGGGATTTTTCCCAATTGTAACGTTCTCATGGATAATAATTCCATCTCCAAAATCCTCAGCCATCTAAAATAACAACCTCCCCTCCATTTTCAGAAGACCTCTCAGCAGCTTCAACAGCTCTAACAACTCTTAATCCACAGTATCCATCAGTTTTGGGTTTAAAGTTATTTTTGACACTATCAATAAAATGCTTTACTAATAATTTTAAAGGCTCATCCGTTTTAAGAAACGGCGAGATGATATTCCCAGTTCTATAGGTCAATTGATATTCACCAAAATTTTCAGGATCTTTAATCAATTCAACACCCTTATCGAATATTTTTATTTTCTCATCACTTTTTGTATCATCATATAGCACCATTTTCTTCTTACCTACTATAATCGTTTCCCTGACCTTATTTGGAGACAGCCAGCTTACATTTATGTTGGCAATTATTCCGGATTTAAACCTGACATTTATAAATGCCACATCTTTTAAGCCCTTTTTTATAAAAGAATTGCTGAATGCAGATATACTATATGGACTTTTATCCAACAACTTGAATAATATCGAAAAATCATGTGGGGCCAGATCCCATATGACACTGATATCCTTCTGATGTATACCCAGATTAATCCTGCTCATGGAAATAAAGCATATATCTCCCAGAACATCATTTTTTATCAGCTCTTCCAGCTTTTCAACAGCAGGGCTGAATTCAAATGTATGGCCGACCATTAATTTTATTGATTTTTCTTCTGCCATACTTATTAACGCTTCTGCTTCCCTTGAGCTTGTTGTCATAGGCTTTTCAACATAAACATTCTTGCCCCTTTCAATCGCCTTACTGGCAAGATCAAAATGAGTGGTTGGCGGAGTTGCGATAAAAACACATTTTATATCATTATTTTTTAATATATTTTCATAATTTTCTTCTAACTTTATTGTTTGAAACCTCTTCTGCATTCTTTCAAGCCTTGGTCCGTTAATGTCACAACAATAAACATTTTTAAACTCATCTACTTCCAATAAATTCCTTAAAATATTGGGTCCCCAGTATCCTAAACCCACAATAGCAACTGAAAACTCATTCAATTAGTACCCTCCAATTCCTAAAATTAGCACCTTAATCGTATCAAATAGTATTTTTAAATCAAGGCTAAAAGAACAGTTTGAATAGTAGTAGTATTCCAGTATTGACATTTTTTCAAAATTCACCCGCGAACGGCCGTATGCCTGCCACAATCCTGTTATACCAGGTTTTATATCAAATCTGTATTTTCTCCAATCCTTAAAATAATCAGATTCATACTCCATACAGGGTCTTGGACCGATTATACTCATATCTCCTTTTAAAACATTTATAAATTGAGGCAGCTCATCCAGGCTGAATTTTCTTAAGAATCTGCCAACTCTGGTTACTCTCAGATTGCTTCCATATACTTTGATATTCCCGCTTTCTTCACTGTTATAAAATGATTTAATATTTTCTCTGTGAACTCTTATATTTTCCTGTATATCATGTTTCATTGATCTGAATTTTATAAAATTAAACTCCTTTTTCCCCAGCCCTATTCTTTTACTTATAAACAAAACAGGACCTTTTGAAGTCAACTTTATTAATAATGCTAAAAACAATAAAAGAAGTGAAATTATTATTAATAGAGATGCAGAAAAAATATAATCAAAAATAAATTTAAAATATTTTTTGTAATGAAACCTTTTAATACTAAAATCCACAAATTGGTTATCGGTCCCGTATACTTCAAATTGATTAATATCAGTCAGTACTTTAAATTTATCATCGCTGAGATGAACAAAAAAGTCATTACTTCTTAAATACTCAATAGTATTTACAAGATTGCCAGTTGCCAGGCTGCTATTGACTATGAAAATATCTTTGAATTTATATTGGCGGGATAAATCCAGGATATTTTCAATATTCCCTAATAATCTTATATCTTTACTTTCACTCTTTTTATTAGAAGTTTTATCTAACTCTATAAAACCAATTAAATTAAGGCTGCAATTTAGTCTTATAAAATTTCTCGAATTATAAAATTCTTTAGAATCTTCATTTACTCCTAATACCGCAGCATTTTTATTTAATCTTTGAATTCTGTTTAAACTTCTAAAAATCAGATTATAGGCAATTACTCTGAGTACAATAAAAAATAACAAATAAATTAAAAAATAATATTTAAATATGTTTATAAATATTTTCTTATCACTGTAAGGAGTTATAAAAAGAAATAGTGCTACCAGACCAAAAATTATTATATTTATCAAAATATTATTCAACAAATATTTCTTAATAAATTTCAGGCTTTTATATTTATAAAAATCAAAATAAATATAAAAAAATATTGTTATGAGATAAATGGCTATGACGTATCCATAATTTTCTTTTAAAGGATACCTGAATTTATTTAGAAGTATTGAAAGATAAAAAGAAGCTAAAATAATGATGGTGTCCAGAATGAACAGACTTATCTTGTAAAATTTATGAATATCAAACCTTTTCAACATTTTTTTACTGGATTTTTATTTTTCCCAAATATTGCTATTTGTTATTTTAATAAGTTCATTTAAAAACTTACTTTCAAATTTGATTTATTCTTTTATACCACAAATAAAACATTATTAGAACAAAAATTCTTCCGCCATGATTTATTCCTGACTTATGCTCATCAAGTAATTTTCTTATATAATTTTTCTTAAAAAAAGTATTTTCCCAGGACATGAGAGTATTATTAATATAAGAATTTAAATCTGTCCTGAACCAATCAGATACCGGAACAACAAAACCCCATTTTCTATTTAAATCAAGTTCTGGCGGTAAAATCCTCCTGGCAAGCTTCTTCAGTAGATATTTTCTTGTCCCGCCCCTTATTTTAAAACTGCCATTAAGTTTTTTAAATGCAAATTCAACAATCCTGTAATCAAGTATCGGGCATCTAACTTCCAGCGATACTTTCATGCTCATTCTATCCACTTTTGTTAAAATATCTTCAGGTAAAAAACTTAGCACATGAGCATATTCTAAAGTATTTAAAAAATCCCGTTTTGAATTAGCTAAAGTATCAAAAAAAAATTTCTCAGGTTCAAAGTAAGCATCCGATAAACTACTTTTAATGTCATTTTCTAAGAGATTTTCTCTATATTCATTCTTAAAATATGAATGGCTGATTCTATCGATAAAAGCTCCGCTGGTGGTATATTTCAATCTTAATAATTGTTTTTTTATTTTATTTTTATCAGAAATTTTTTCGGCACAATTACTGATTATTTTTCTTATTGGAAATGGGACAAATTTATTTATATAACGATTTCCTAACGTTGCAATATAAGTAGAGTAGCCTCCAAATAATTCATCCCCTCCATCTCCTGAAAGTGCAACCTTTACATACTTCCTGGTCATTTTCGAAACATAATATGTAGGTATCAGTGAAGAATCAGCAAATGGTTCGTCAAAATGAGTTCCCAGCTCATCTATAACATCAAATTTTTCAGGTTTCACAACAAATTCGGTATGATCAGTTCCAAAATAATCTGCAATTATTTTTGCATATGGAAGTTCGTTATATTTTTTATCCTGAAACCCAATACTGAAAGTCTTTACATTACCACCAGAAATCCTGTACATCATTGCTACTACCAAGCTGGAATCCAATCCCCCGCTTAAAAATGCTCCCAGGGGGACATCTCCCATAAGCCTTATTCTAACTGCATCTTCCAGCAGGTACTCGAGCTCTTCCAGCAGTTCTTCCTCTTTATATTTTTTATTATCCTGCTCGGGAATATTCCAGTATTTAGAGATACTAATTCTATCATTCTCCAGATCATAAACCATCATATGCGCGGGGGGTAGTTTTCTGGCATATTTGAAGATGGTAAAATCAAGAAATATATAACCAAAGGTTAAATAAAAGTTTAAAGCTCTGTAATCAATATCTTTTGGAAATTCCGAATCACATAAGATTGATTTGAGTTCTGAAGAAAATATAAATTTCCCTTTATATTGTGCCCAGTAAAGAGGCTTTTTTCCGATACGATCACGTGCAATAAAAATTTTTTTCTTTTCTATATCATATATTCCGAAAGCAAACATTCCGTTTAATTTATGAAGACAATCTGTGCCCCATGCTTTATAGGCATATAATATTACTTCTGTATCAGTTTTACTCCTGAACCTATAACCTTTATTCTCAAGTTCCTTCCTAATCTTTAAATAATTATAAATTTCCCCATTATAAACTATATGTAATTTTCCATCTTTGTCTGACATTGGCTGTTTTCCTGCTTCGGAAAGGTCAATTATTGAAAGCCTGCGATGTCCAAGCCCAATTTTTTTATCCGGGCTGATCCATATGCCTGAATCATCAGGACCCCTGTGATTAAGTACTTCAGCCATCCTGAATAAAAGTTTTCTGTTTATTTCCTTACTATTGGTTACTACTCCAACAATGCCACACATATTTTATACAATTATTAATAAATATATTTTTTTATGCTATTATTAAAATTAAGATTTGTGATCAGCAGAAGCTAGGTTCCTGAATATCTCATATATATTATTTAAAACGACATCTATTCTATAATCCTTTACCGCGTTTAAACAATTGTCAGAATTAAATTCTTTCTTGTTTTTAAGAACTTTTATTATTGCCTTAGCTATTTTAGAATCATTATGCTCTGGCACTAAAAGCCCGGAATAGTTATCTTTTACCACTCTCCAAACCTCACCAACATTCGTTGATACAACTGGAATACCTGAAGCTAAGGCTTCAATAACTACCCTTGGCATACCCTCACACGCAGATGTTAATACAACTAAATCACAAACTCTTATAAGTTTTGCCAATCTATCCTGGGGAAGAATATCTAATAATTTAACTCTTTCATCCAGCTTATATCCCTTTACCCGTTCTCTTATTTTTCTCTTTAGACTTCCATCACCAATTATCAGCAGTTTTACGTTTTTATCCATAGTGTATAATTTATGGAATGAATCTATCAGCAGCAAGGGGTTCTTTGAACCTACCAATCTTCCGGCGAAGAGCAGTATTTTGTCACTGGCAGAAGTTTGGAAACCATCTATAAGTTTTTTTATTTCATTTTCTTTTTTCAACCCGGACTGGAGGGGATGAAAAATATCTTTATCTACCCATGTAGGCACAAATGAAAATCTATCTTTTCTATCTTTTGCATATTCATATCTTTTTTTATAAAAATTTAATCCTTCCTCACTTACAACAAGTACTTTATCAGTATTGGGAATTACTTTTTTTTCCAATTGAAAATACAGCCATGGTATATTGCTCCATTTAACTTCCGAATAAGGATTATATAATTCCTCTACATTGCCATGTATAAAAATTACTTTTATATTTCTTGATTTTTTAAATAAAATAGCAGGCTCGATACGATGAAATTCCAATATCCTATCTTCTAGGGGAATCCTGGATTTATATCTGAAAAGTGACATTACAAAACGCAAGCTCAGGGGTATTCTTCCAATCTTATTCTGATTTTTTGTAAATAACACAGGAAAAAAATTAATCTTTCTATTGCTGAACTTGATTGTCCCCCACTTGCCAACTGGCCGTTTTATCCTATCAGTTGTAATCCCAACCAGCTCTACTTCAAAATCATCTGGCAGACATTTTACAAGCCCCCTGAGGTATGTATGCATACCTCCAATCCCTTCACCTAAGGGATCTTTCTGCATAATAACCAGTAACTTATATTTTGGCATAAATGATTAAAATAAATATTAACTAAAAAATTCTTTTATCATATCTGCAACATATTCTATCTGTTCTTCGGTTAATTCAGGGAACATTGGAAGTGATAAAATCTCATCCTGTAGTTCTGATGATACAGGAAAGTCTCCAGGCTTGTGATTCAAATAGCTGTAAGCTCTTAAATTTGGCAGGGCAATAGGATAATGGATTCCACAGGATATTCCATTATCTACCAGAAATTTTTTTAATCTGTCTCTTTCCTTTGACCTGATAACATACAGGTGAAATACATGATCCCATTCGTCAGGAATTACAGGTGTTATAATATCTTCAATACCTTTAAGCTTTTCATTATAGATTCTTGCATTCGTAATTCTCTTAAAATTCCATTCTTCCAGATGTTTCAGCTTCACACTTAATATCGCTGCCTGCATACCGTCAAGACGGCTGTTTACTCCCTCAAATTCATGATTGTATTTTTCGCTTCTGCCATGATTGGCATACATCCTGATTTTCTTTTCCAGATCTTCATTATCTGTGACTACTGCTCCTCCGTCTCCATAAGCGCCAAGGTTTTTCCCTGGATAAAAGCTAAAGCATGACGCCTCCCCAAATGTTCCTACCATTTTCCCTTTATATTTTGCTCCATGGGCTTGAGCACAATCCTGGACTATATATAAATTATTTTTTTTTGCAATTTCAACTATCCTATCCATATCGGCAGGCTGGCCATAAAGATGAATGGGTATAATTGCCCTTGTTTTATCAGTGATCTTATCCGATATCAAATCAGGATCTAAATTTCGGGTAACTTCATTTACATCGCAAAATACCACCCTTGCACCTGTCAGTGAAATAGCCTCAGAGGTTGCTATAAAAGAATTTGCCGCAGTTATTACTTCATCACTGGGTCCAATGCCAAGCATTTTCAGCACAATAAAAATTGCATCTGTTCCGTTGCCTACTCCAATACAGTATTTTACCCCACAGAATTGGCCAAAGTCAGATTCAAACTTTTCTACAAAACTGCCGCCAATAAATGCTGAATTTTCTATAACATTATTAACAGCTTCCATAACCTCTTCCTTAATGGAATTATACTGCATTTTTAAATCAACAAACGGTACTTTCATTTTTAACCTTTCCGACTAAATATAAATTGAATTAATATGGTAAATTTGATATATAATTTATAACTTTAGCAGGGTTTACTGTAAATTCCAATATTTAAATGTAATCAAATTGTTCAATAAAGGGAGATGCTAACAATAGATGAAGGGGCTAACAATTATTTCTAGATTAAATTCAATTTTGCATTTATATAGCATATTATCTAAAAATAATTGGCATTTAATATTGATTAAGTTAAAATCTTGATATAGTTTAAGTAAAGATTAAAACAGAATAGGTGTCAGATTTCAGTGGAAAATACAAAATGATTAATTGTAAAAAAGTAATTGTTGTTATGCCTGCATATAATGCTGGAAAAACATTAATTAAGACTTATAATGAAATACCCAAAGATGTTGTTGATGAAATAATACTAACAGATGATGCTTCGAGAGATAATACATTAGAAGTAGCAAAAAAATTGAATATATCGACAATAATACATGAGTCAAATAAAGGATATGGCGCAAACCAAAAAACTTGTTATACGGAAGCATTAAAACTGAATCCAGATATTATAATCATGCTACATCCCGACTACCAATATACCCCAAAACTAATAACTGCGATGGCTTCCATGATAGCTGTTGACGAATATGATGTAATATTTGCCTCTAGAATACTTGGAAGAGGTGCATTGGAAGGAGGTATGCCCCTTTATAAGTATATAGCAAATAGGATTCTCACATTATTAGAGAATTACATACTTGGGCATAAATTAACAGAATACCATACTGGTTATAGAGCATTTAGCAGTGAGGTATTAAAGAATATACCTTTTTTAAAAAATTCTGATGATTTTGTATTTGATAATCAAATAATTGAACAAATTTTTTATTTTGATTATAGAATTGGTGAAATATCCTGTCCTACCAAATATTCCCCTGAAGCTTCATCAATTAATTTTAGAAGAAGTATAAAATACGGATTTGGTGTGTTGAACACAATTTTAAGAACTGTTTTGCATAAAGCAAAATTAAAAAAATATCCGATTTTGATTAAAAATTAAAAAATGAAAACATGATGGTTAATTTCTATATTCTATTAATTTTTTTATTCTGGATTATTTCAATTTTAGGTTATGGAAGTATATTAAGTTTTTTCTATAATTCCCCAAAACTAAATAAATTTGGCAATTTTAAAAACATAAGACTTGCTGTTTTTGGAATTTTTGGACTTACAATTATTTCTCTATTAGGAAATTTGGCAAATTTTTTTATTCCGCTGAGTTTAATCTTTTCAATTATTATTTTCTCTTTAGGAGCTGTCTTATTCGCTATAAATTTTAAAAAAATTTTTTATGGATATGGAAGAAGTGAAATCATATTAATTATAGTTTTATTTATTTATTTATTATTTGTTCCCTTAAATTGGGCATCTCACTACGACACGGGGTATTATTATCTACCATCAATTAAATGGCTGCGTGAAAGCTTTGTTCCCCTTGGTCTTGCTAATTTACATGGCCAGTTAGGTTTTAATTCATCATGGTTTACAGTAGCGGCCATAGTTGAAACACCATTACTTATAAAGGAAAGTCCGCTTTTTATAATAAACGCATTAATGATGTTTTTTTATGGTTCTGCAGCTTTTTTAACATTTTTAGAAAAAATTAGAGTTAAAAAAATTTTATTTTCAGATTATTTTCTTGTCTTTACATTAATACCCTGGCTCATAAGAACACGTCCTAATATGGCTTCTCCGGCTCCTGATCTTCCAGCAATGTTAATTGTTTTATTTGTAATGTATTTGTTAATACGCTGTTTTGAGGAAAAAGAAAATAATTACTTCTATTTTTTTAACTCAATTATCTTTTCAGCATTTGCAGTTACCATTAGATTTTCTACCCTTCCAATTTTAATAGGTTCTATTTTATCGTTTGTTTATTATGGAGTTTTTATTAGAAAAAATTTCTACTTAAAAAATTCCGGAAAATTAGTTTTTAAAAACTCCATTTTTTACAAGAATTTAATTATACCTTTCTTTTTGGTTTTAATAAGCTGGATAACAAGAGGTATTATACTGTCAGGTTGTATTGCTTATCCTTCAAATCTTGGTTATTTTAAAAATTTACAGTGGTCTGCAAATCCTAAAAGTGCTTCAAAATATATAATAAGCTGGGCAAGGGGGGGGCTTCATGCATCACCTAAAGAAGTTTTAGGAAACTGGCGTTGGCTTAAGCCGTGGGTTATAAGATTTGTAAAAAGTGGTGATAAAATAATTCTATTAATTCTTATTGTGGGTTTGCTGCTTTTAATAGCTGCAATTATTAGAAAGAATTTTTTAAATAACAATAAATATTACAGTTCATTTTTTGTTCCTCTTATTATTTCATTTTCAGGGATAACGTTTTGGTTTTTCACCGCTCCAGAACCCAGATACGGCTATGGTTTTTTATTTGCTTTTGCATTATTGATTTTTTCTTATGGTTTTTATACATTGAAATTACCAAAATATGAAGAGGTTTCCAAATTAGCTGTGGCATTTGTAATTGTATTATTTTTCCTTGTAGAAATTGTTCCTTTAAATGTTAGTATTGATAAAATTTTTACTAATACGTGGCCAAAAATGCCAGAAGTTGAAGTAATAGAAAAAACAACAAATGAAGGCGTTAAAATCAATGTTCCGGCTAAGGGAGACCAATGCTGGTATATGGAGTTGCCGGCAACCCCAAATTTTAATTCGGATTTAAAAATAATTTTTTCCAAGGATGAAAAATATAAGATGTTCTACTACTCAAAGTAAAATGAAATAAAATAAGAATTAAACAAAATATATTAATATGGCAAATTCGATATATCATTTATAACTTTTGCAGGATTTCCTACCACAACCAAATTATCTCCAACATTTTTGGTAACCACACTGCCCGCCCCAACCAATGAATTCCTACCAATGATTATTCCCGGCAGTATTGTGCAGTTCGCACCAATTTTTGCCTTTTCTTTTATTAATGGGCCTTTTAAATTTTGCTTTACATTTTTTGATAATGGATATAAGGCATTTGTAAATACAACACAGGGGCCAATCCAGCAGCCATCTTCAAGTATTGAGTATTCGGGTATGAAAACATTTGAATGTATTCTTACGTCATCGCCAATTCTTATATCATGCTCAATAATAGAATGCGTTCCAATACTAACATTGCTGCCTATAATATTTTTTTCTCTTATCATAACATGGTGGCCAGTTCTAAAATTGTCGCCTATGTTATTTCCCGCATAAATTACCGTATGTGAACGTATAACGGCATTTATCCCTATAACAGTTTTCAAGCTGCCGTCCTCTTCACCATCAGGCGGTTTTCCAATAATTACAAAATCTTCAATTGTAAAGCCAGGTTTTATAAAAACATTTCTATATTTTTTAACTAATATCTGCCTCATAATATCTATGACTTATATCTTTACTTCCACAGATTTATTATTTAAAGACTCCATTGCAGCTTCAATAATCTGAGTAACCCTGAGTCCGCTTTCACCATCACTTAATGGTCTTTTCCTCTTTTCTATGCATTCAATAAAATGTAAGGCTTCAGACTTTAATGGTTCTACAAAATCAATTTTTGGTATGGTTATATCGCCAGCTCTTTTAATTAACTGAAATTTACCAAAACTGTCAAAATCTCCTAAATACTGGTTTTTGGAATTAACATCAATTCCCTTATCAAAAATCTGTAGCTTATAATCAGATGTATCATCATATATAATCATCTTTTTACTTCCTATAATAGTCATTATTCTTGTTTTATTAGGATCCAGCCAGCTGACATGAAAATGCGCAATTGTCCCATCACTAAATTTCATGTTCATAAATACTACATCTTCTATACCTTCTTGAATATATGACATCCCTGATGCTGAAACTGTAACCGGCATTTTTTCCAATAAATACAGAACTATAGATATATCATGTGGCCCAAAATTCCATAAAGCATTTACATCGGACCTCACTCTGCCTAAATTCAGCCTTTGGGAATATATGTAGTATATTTTACCCAATTCACCATTTGATATTCTTTTCTTTAAATCATTTACAGCTGCGTTATAAAGAAAGATATGACCTACCATTAATATGAGTCCTTTTTCTTCTGCAATTTTCACCAGTTCCCCTGCTTCCGTTGTTCTTAATGCCAATGGTTTTTCAACATAACAATGTTTATTTGAAAGTAATACTTTTTTTACCATTTCATAGTGCAGATCTGCAGGAGTTGACACAATAACAGCATCAATTTCTTTATCTTCCACTATCTCATTTATATCTTCAC
>Ga0307378_10002878_pt1 | contig 25663 bp, 13 predicted proteins | sample UN1MG_FD_202238 | JGI IMG/M metagenome (GOLD analysis project Ga0307378, IMG submission 202238) | Soil microbial communities from Risofladan, Vaasa, Finland - UN-1 | ecosystem: Environmental > Terrestrial > Soil > Coastal area > Acid sulfate soil | place: Finland: Risofladan, Vaasa | collected...
ATCAGGACTTCTTCACTCTTGATCTCATAGAACAGATGTATGCCAGAAACGCCACGTGTTATGTCCGCATCCCGTTCTCAATCGATGCCGATTACACTTCATTGACGCTGAACGTCCGGTACGATGACGGCTTTGTCGCCTACATTAACGGCGTCGAAGTGGCAAGACGAAACTTCAACGGCACACCGGCATGGAACTCCAGGGCCAGCGTCAGCCATTCCGACTCGGCGGCAGTTATTTTAGAGAACATCGACATTTCTGATTTTCTCGACAATCTACAGCAGGGCGACAATTTATTAGCTATCCACGCCATGAACAGCTCCACTACAAGCTCCGACTTTCTTATCTCCGCCGAGCTTCTCGCAAGCGGAGGCGATTCCGACGATAGCGGCGATGAAGGTGTCCTGGAATATACCGGCCCAATTACGCTGCCACACAGTGTCAGGGTCAAGGCAAGGGTATTGAGCGGCGAGACATGGAGTGCGCTGAACGAAGCGGTCTACGCCATCGGACCCGTAGCGGAGCTTTTGCGCATCACCGAGATAATGTATAACCCGCCGGACCCGAACGAAGAGTTCATCGAACTACAGAATATCGGCGCCGAAACAATCAATCTGAATCTGGTCAGCTTCACAAATGGCATAGACTTTACCTTCCCGAGCATTGAGCTTGCGGCAGGAGAACATGTAGTCGTCGTCCAGGACCGCCATGTCTTCGAAGCACGGTACGGCACAAATATCAACATCGCAGGCCAATACTCCGGCAAGCTGAACAATGCCGGCGAAAGAATCGAGCTCCAGGACGCCATCGGCCGGACGATTCTGAACTTCCGCTACGAAGACGGCTGGCGTTCCATTACCGATGGCGAAGGTTTCTCGCTGACGATAATAAACCCTGCTAACAGCGACTTGAGCAGTTGGGACGAAAAAGAATCCTGGCGCCCGAGCGCTTACGCAGGCGGCTCGCCCGGACATGATGACAGCGGCATTTTCCCCGAACCGGGTGCTATAGTGATTAACGAGGTCCTTGCCCATTCGCACGCCGAGGCTTCGGACTGGATCGAATTGTATTGTACGGGCGGTTCGCGAACCGCCCCTACCGGGACCGCTATTGACATTGGCGGCTGGTTCCTAAGTGATAGCAATGATAACCTTTTCAAATACGAGATTACCAACGGAACTACAATCGGTCCGAATAGATACCTTGCTCTATACGAAGACCTGAACTTCGGCAATGTGAATGATCCTGGCGCTCATGAACCGTTTGCTCTCAGTGAGAACGGCGAACGGTTATACTTAAGCTCCGCACATAACGGTGTATTGACGGGCTACCGAAGCACAGAGGATTTTGGTGCTTCGGAAACGGGAGTCTCATTCGGGTGTTACGTAGGGGCAGGCCCGCGTGCCTGCCCAGGGCAACCACATGGGGTTGCCCCTACATTCGTTGCAATGGAACAAAACACGCCGGGCTCGGCTAACGCTTATCCAAAGGTCGGCCCAATAGTCATCAGCGAGATAATGTACAATCCCGACTGGCCGGCAGGCGGCTCATACACGAATGACCAATACGAATATGTCGAGCTGCACAACATCAGCGCCGAGCCGGTTACGTTGTATGACTATGATAAAACCGAGCCGTGGAAATTCACCGACGGCGTCGAGTTTATCGTCCCGGCCGACAGCCCAGTGACAATCCCTGCCGGAGGTTATATATTGATAGTCAAAAAGCCGGCGGCGTTTTCCTGGCGCTACCCGGGCGTGCCTGCCGGCATCATTCTCGGCCCCTACGACGGCAACCTGAGCAATGCCGGCGAAAGTCTGGAACTGAGCATGCCTGGCGACGTGGACAAAGAAAACGTACGCCAATACATCCGCGTTGACAGGGTAAATTACAGCGACGGCTCACATCCCGAAAATTGTCCGAATGGAATAGACCTCTGGCCCGTAGAAGCGGACGGCGACGGCATGGCCTTAACGCGAAAGGTCCCGACCGACTACGGCAACGATCCCGAAAACTGGCTCGCCTCGGCTCCTTCCCCCGGCGAGTAAGCTCTAAAGGTAAAAAGATTACCGGCAAAAGCGATTCGCGAATCATCTCCACAAATCCCAAACCAAAGTCCAGCCGATAAGGAATTTATCCTTTATAATTTTTGGATAAATGAGTTTGCGAATGCTGCCGGCTCTGATAAAATGCTCCCATTATGATGAGAGAAAACTAAACGACCGGCAATAAACTCAGAGGATTACGACTATGTTAAAAGTTGGTATTGTAGGATTCGGATTCATGGGGCGGACGCATTATCAGTGCTGGAAGAAGGTCGAAGGCGCGGAAGTCGTGGCGATCTGCGACGTGAATCCGAACATAGAAGAGGACACGAAAAAAGCAGTTGGAAACATCGGGGATACCAGCGAGCAAGTCGATTTCGGCAGTCTGAAGGTATATACCGATTTAGACGAGATGCTGGCAAATGAGAAGCTCGATGCGGTCTCGATCACACTGCCGACGTTTCTGCATCCGGACACTTCGATCAAAGCGCTGTCGGCCGGAGTAAACGTCATGTGCGAAAAGCCGATGGCGCTGAACTCCAAAGAGTGCGCCCGGATGATCGCCGAGGCCAAACGCAGCGGGAAAATCCTGCAGATCGGGCACTGCGTCCGGTTCTGGCCCGAATACGCCAAAGCCAAAGAAATAATCGACTCCGGCGAGTACGGCAAAGTTATCGCCGGAACATTCCAACGCCTCGGTTCGGCTCCAAACTGGAGCATCGACAACTGGTTCTTCGACGAGCAGCGCAGCGGAGGAGTAGCCCTGGATCTGCACATCCACGACACGGACTTTGTGCAGTATCTGTTCGGAATGCCGAAAGCTGTTTGCAGCGTCGGAGCGACAGGACCCGGCGGCGGATTGTTACATATTTCCACCCAGTACCTCTACGACAATGACACAGCTATAACCGCAGAGGGCGGCTGGGCTATGATGCCGTCGTTCGGATTCGAGATGAGCTTCAACATTGTGCTGGAGAAGGCAACACTTGTTTACGACCTGACTCGCCAGCCGGCATTCCGGATCTGTCCGGCCGAGGGAGAGGCTTTTACGCCGGAGGTTGAAGAAGGTGACGGCTGGTTCCTGCAAATTGCCCATTTCGCCAAGGCTATCAGTGGAGCAAAGGTCGATGAGATAACAACCCTGGAGCAGTCGATGAATTCTGTAAGAATCGTCGAGGCTGAAAAAGAATCGGCGAGCAAGAGAAAAAGGATTTCCGTAGGGTCAGGCCCGCGTGCCTGACCTGGGCAACCACATAGGATTGCCCCTACGATGCAAAGATAAGGATTTCAATTGGAGAATCGCACAATGAAATGCAAAAATTGGCCGATAGGAGTGTGCAGTTGGTCGCTAAAAACGGATGTCAACGGGGTGGCGGACGCGATGAACAAGATTGGAATCAGCTCGGTCCACCTGGGAGTCAGAGCTGCACTGGGAGCGGGCGGGAACGATTTCCTTAGAGCCGTGCAGAATCAAAACTGGACCATTAGCGCGACGATGATCGACTTTCCACAGGAGGATTACTCGACGCTCGACAGTATCAAAGTCACCGGGGGCGTCGGGCCGGACGAATACTGGGAGCAAAACCAGGAACTGTTTCTGGGCGCCGCCGACGTAACTGTGAAACTCGGCGTAAAATACCTCTCGATGCACGCCGGCTTTATCGATGAAAGCGACGTCTCATATTCCGAAAAATTTTACGAACGGATCAGGTCTATGGCCGACGCGGCGGTCGAAAAGAATATTATGCTCCTGCTGGAGACGGGCCAGGAGACGGCCGAAGAGCTGCGAGGTTTTCTCGATGAACTGGACCACTCGGGTATCGGCGTCAATTTCGACCCGGCGAATATGATTCTTTATGACAAGGGCAACCCGATCGAGGCGGTGAAGGTACTGGCGCCCTGGGTTAGGCATATTCACGTTAAGGATGCGAACCGGACGACACAGCCGGGCACGTGGGGCGCCGAGGTCCCCTGGGGTGACGGGCAGGTGCAAACCGAGGCCTTTTTGAACGCACTTGGAGAAATCGGATTCGACGGAACCCTGGCGATCGAACGTGAAGCCGGCGACAACCGATTCGGCGATGTCAAACTCGCAGCCGAAAGGCTCGGCAGTTACGGCCAATGAAACACGCTGGAGATTCAGACCCCCGGCGGTGAGAATTTGGTAACAGGTTAAGGAGAACAAAATGGATAAGGCCTCGACAAGTATCAGGATTCGCCTGAGTATTATGATGTTCCTGCAGTACATGCTTTTCGCCGTATGGTTTGTCCCGCTGGCGGCATACCTGACAAAAATGGGCGTCGAAGGCTGGATGAAGGCAATCATAATGAGTTCCATGCCCCTTGGCTGTCTGCTTTCCCCGATTGTCTGCATGATCGCGGACCGGCACTTTGCCAGCCAAAGAGTCCTTACGGCGTTGAATTTCGTCTGCGCAATATTGCTCTTCATCGCGGCATACGTGACCAGCCCATTGCTTCTCTTTCTCATTCTCCTGGTCGCGATGTTCTGTTATATGCCGACCTGGCCTTTGACCAACGCCATAGCAATGGCCAACTATCCATCGGAAAAGTTCCCCCAGATTCGCTCGCTCGGCTCGATCGGATGGGTGGCATCCCTGGTATTCAGTGTGATCGCCCTGAAGGCATACGGCAGGAAAATCGACGATACGGCGATCCCGCTCTTATGCGGAGCAGGCACGGCACTTGTCGCCGCACTGCTCAACCTGACCCTGCCGAATACGCCGCCGCCGTCCAAAGGAAAACCCGCTTCGATTATCGATGCGCTGGGGCTGCGGGCGCTCGGGCTGATGAAGGATTTCAACTTCGCCCTGTTCATTATCATCTCCGCGCTCGTAATGATTCCCTTTGTGACATACTTTTCGTTCGGTTCTCAATTCTTCGACTACAAGGGCTTCACCCTGGTGACCGCCACGATGAACTGGGGGCAGTTCGTTGAAATGTTCCTGATGCTCCTGGTGCCCCTTTCGCTTGCGAAGCTCGGTATCAAGCGGACCATCCTGATAGGTCTGGCGGCACTTGTAGCAAGATATATCATATTCTGGGCCGGCGGAGTTTACGACCAGACCGCGTTTTATTACATGGCCATTCTTATCCACGGCGTAATCTTCGGCTTCTTCTTTGTCGGCGGACAGGTCTATGTCGACAAGAAGGCCCCCCCCGAAATCCGCGCCCAGGCACAGGGTCTGATAGGACTGCTCTGCTTCGGCGTCGGCTGGCTCGTGGGCAATTTCTTCAATGCCTCGCTGATCGACAAGTACACGGTCATTCAGGAAAACGGCGATAAGGTCACCAACTGGACCACAATTTGGATCATAGCAGCAGCCATCTCCGCGGTGCTGCTCGCGGCTTTCGCCGTGCTGTTCCGCGAGGATGTAAAGCAGGTTTCGGAGCCGGCATCCGCCGACTAAGAGCTACAGTCATAGCCAAACATAATTTAAGGAGATCAAAATGGAATGGAAACTATACTTCGCCCTGAGCTTCGCAATGTTCATGGAGTACGCGATCTGGGGCGCCTGGATGCCGGTGCTCGCGGCGAGACTTGTGGGCCCACTGAAAATGAGCGGCAAACAAACCGGATGGATTTACGCTACCTTCCCACTGGCGTGTATCTTCATGCCGTTAGTCTCGGGGCAGCTCGCCGATAAATATGTGAATACAGAGATCATCCTCGCCGTGGCTCACCTGCTCGGCGCGGTGTGCATGTACTTCGCCGTGCGACAGACGAAGTTCAAGAGCCTGTTCATCGTGATGTTTCTCTATTCGCTCTGCTACTGCGCCACGCTACCGCTGGTTAATTCCCTGATGTTCCACCATTTGGGCAAGGTCTTTGACAACGAAGAGGCCATCAATGCGGCGTCCGCAAACATCTTCATCTGGGCCCCGATCGGCTGGGCACTGATTGCCTGGTCCCTCACGGGCTGGCGCTGGAAATTCAAGACCGGTGAGAAAGGAAGCGACTGTCTCTACCTCGCTGCCGTCCTTTCAGTAATAATGGGCGTCGGATGCTTCTTTCTGCCTGATACACCACCCGCCGGAGCCGGCACGGCTCCAATACTCCAGGCCATGAGCATGTTCACAGGCTTTAACTTCCTCGTCTTTATAGTCGTCTCAATGGTCTTCTTCGGCCTGATGCAGTTCTATTTCCTCGGCACGGCACCATTTATGCAGGATATGGGGATACAAACCAAGAACGTCCCCGCATCGATGGGCATCGCACAGGCCGTTCAGGCGATTGCTACCGTCCTCCTGATGTCCCGCCTTCTCGCCGCAATTGGGACGAAATGGACCTTGGTTGTCGGAGCAATCTGCTGGTTCATACTGTATATCGCCTACATAAAACAAAAACCGCGATGGATTATTGTTGCCTGCCAACCGTTCCACGGCCTGGCCTACGTGCTCTTCGTCATCGTCGGACAGATATTCGCAAATAAGCTGGCGTCAGATGAGATACGAGGCTCGGTACAGTCGCTGCTCTTCGCCGCCACAACGGGTGTCGGCCTGTTCGTCGGAACGCAGTTTGCCGGCTTGATAATGGACAAGTTCAGAAAAGACGACAAGTTCCAGTGGCGTTCCATTTTTATAGTGCCTTGCGCGATCGCATTCATCGCTATCCTCGTACTGGTAATATTCCTAAAGGGATAAGCGTAGCATCCGTCGAGTTGCGACCGGCAGTGTCAGCCTGGTGCTTCAAGGCTACAGGTAGTTGTTAATAATCAGGGATAAGGATGATGCGTTGTAAGTCTGCGGATTCGTTGGCGAAAAAGCAGGACCTTATCCATCTTGCGATTTTATTAGTCATCGCTCTTGGAATAGGCTTATACCTGATTGCCACAACCGTTGTGATTGCCAAGGACGGCGTATTTTATATCCAGCAGGCAAGGAGGTTTTCGAGCGAACCACAAAATGTTATCAGAGGGTATCCCTTCGGATATCCGTTTCTCATTTTCGCGGCGCATAAACTTGTCGCCTCGATAAGCGGCAGTTCATCATTGTCTGCGTGGATATACTCGGCTCAAAGTATCACATTGTTGTGCCGGCTGCTTGCGTTAATCCCTTTGTATTTCATTGGAAAACTTCTCGTCGGAGGCGGGAGAAGTTTCCAGGCAATCCTTATTCTCATAATTCTGCCCTACCCCGCAGAATTTGTAAGTGACGTATTGAGGGAATGGCCGCACATGCTGTTTCTGTCTTCGGGTTTTTTGTTTTTAATTTGGGCAGTTAAACAGGGTAAATGCGGGATGTTTGGAGCGGCCGGTTTGGCCGCCGGGCTCGGGCATATAATCCGGCCGGAATGCGCACAATTGCTTATTTATGGAGCTTTATGGATATTTATCAGGCTCTTTTCACCGAAACCGGGCATGAGCAGACCCAAATTGCTCTGTGCATTGTCCGTTCTTCTGATCGGCTTTGCAATCCCTGCCGCTCCATACATGACAGCAAGGGGAAAATTACTGCCGGACAAATTGAAGGCCTTGATCAGCTCTGCCGGCCACCAGGAATCGGAGGAAATTCAGCAACCTGAAACCAATAGCGGCAACAACATATATACAGCCTCCAGCATGCCAGGCAAGATAGCAAAAGCAATCGGCGAACTCGCCGGAGCAATGAGCGAGAATCTGATGTACTTTTTCGTGCCGGCTTTGTTGATCGGCATTTATTTTCGTTTCCGCAAAAAATCTCCTGCGGCGGAAATAGAAAGGTTTTTCGTGCCTGCTTTTGCAGCGCTCAATGTCGTTATGCTGATCGCACTATATTACTCCTGGGGGTACATCAGCAGAAGGCACTGCTTCCCGTTAGTTGCTTTCACTATTTTCTACGTACCCATTGGCCTGGAAGTTTCGGCCGGCTGGCTCGCGAATCGATTTTCCAAATCCACGCCGGCATCGGACCAGGATCGTCGGCTGTGGTTCTTTATTCTGTTGATAACCGGCACGGCCATTTGCATGCCCAAGCTGTTGAGGCATCCCGGCTCAGACAAGCAAGGCTATAGAACCGCCGCGGCGTGGCTCAGGGAAAACACCGCTCAGGAAGACCTGATCGCCTCACCGGACAGCCGGATAACTTTCTATGCCGAGCGAAAGGGACTAATCTACGATACCAAGCCCCCCACCGGGGCCAAATATGTCGTGATCATCGTAAAAAACGAGAACGAAAAACCTGACTTTGCCGGAGCTGCGAAAGAAGAATATTCAGTATGGGTGGACGAACACAAAAAATCCAGGAAACTTGTAATTTACAAAATGCCCATATAAAGCCCCCCCTGCCATCCGCTCGAAAATTAGTCATAAACTCTATTCATGCGTTTTAACGAAAAAAAGCCGTATAAAAGCGGAAATAAAAAATATTTAAAAATATTATATTTTTTTGTTGACAAATACTATGGTGCATAGTACTTTGTATTGGAGTAGCATTGAACGAGGCTTATTTTGTGATATGGAGGTTAGTCTTATGAGCGGTAAATTGCTTGACGATTTAGGGCAGCTTCAGCGTGCGGTAATCGAGGTGGTCTGGAATCTTGGCGAGGCAAGCGTCCATCAGGTGCGCAAAGAGCTTGGCCGCAAGAAGAAGCTGGCGTACACAACAGTTCTGACCGCAATGCAGAAGCTGGAGAAGGCCGGCTGGCTCCGGCATCGCACCCAGGGCAAGGTTTATATCTATGCTCCCACACGGACCCGCGAGCAGGCCGGCGACAAATCGGTGCACAAGTTCATCGAGCGGATGTTCGACGGGGACGCACTGCTGATGTTCCAACATCTGATGCGGCAGAGTAAACTCAGCGACGAAGAGCTCGGAGAGCTTCGAAAAATAATCGACGAAAAAAGAAAGGAGATGAAAAAATGACAGGCGAGATATTTTCAGCAGAATCTTTCTTATGGAGCTGTCTCTGGCAGAGCACGATTTTCCTCGTGGCCGGACTGTTTGGCAGCTTTCTATTGAGGCGTCACTCGGCAAGGGCGCATCGTGTGCTGTTTCTGGCGATGATCGCAGCAGTAATCGTGCCGGCCGCCAGCATGTTGGTGAAGCACTACGAATTAGGCCTTTTCGTAGGCGAACCGGCTTTAATCCAAGCGCCGATCTATGACCGAGCCATATACGAGACGACCGGCATCATTTCAAACGAAGCTATAGAAAGCAGTCCTGACCCGATTAACGAAGATTCGCACTCAGCAATGGCCGTTTCGGGAGCTGCAAAATTTCCGTGGCGTTCGGCTTTGATATACGCATGGATTGCAGCAAGTCTGATTTTAGCCGCGAGGCTGCTTGTGACATTTGTTTTTGGCGTTCGCCTGCTGCGCCGGGCGATGCCTTTGAATAACGAAAAGATCGAACAAGCTATCCATCTGGCGAAAGCAAAACTCGGAATAAGCAAGGATGTGAAGATTTACGGCAGCGCGAATATTCACAGCCCTGTTATATGGTGCTGGAGGCGAAAGCCCATTCTGCTGGTGCCGAGCGCAGCAGGTCGATCCGATAACGGAATTGACTGGGCCGGCGTGCTTTGTCATGAGTTAGCTCACTACAAACGCCGAGACCACATCGCCGGGCTGTTAGCGGAACTGATGGTTTGTTTGCTGCCGTGGCACCCGCTTCTGTGGTGGGCAAAGTCTCGGCTGATCACATTAAGCGAGCAGGCATGTGACGACTGGGTCATAGCCTCCGGCCGGCCCGGCACTGATTATGCCGAATCGCTGCTCAATCTGACACCCGAAGGACAAATGGCCTTCGTGCCCGCCGTGGTAAGCAGCAAAAGAGGACTGGCCGGCAGAGTCCGTCGCATCCTGAAAGATAGATGCGGCAATCCGCGCACCGGAGCAGCGTGGGCCGTGGCCGTTAGCATCACAGTGGTCTGTATGGCCGTGGGGATTGCCTTCGCACAAACAAGACCCGTAAAATCCCAGGTCCCAGGTAAGCGTGAGGCAGATGAACTCGACCAAGAGCAGCCGGATCCACGTAAATTGCCGGTGGGCTGGAGTCTGGATTATGATGATGGACTCCTGGCGGGTGGAGGAAGACATTGGCCCGGTAACATGGCAAAGGATCTGGCATCGCTGGAGATTCGATTGAAGCCATATGACCCATTCAAGGCGAGTTTGAAAGGCGAGAAGTACGAATTCTGGATATTCTCTCTGGAAGGCGAGCAAATGGGAAACATCCGTGTCTGGCCCGAAACTGAAATGCCCGTGCCAAGCTCGAAGATATTTAAATCGGGTAAGTACGTATTGAAATATCGACGCCGGTGGGGACCGTCCGGGGACAACTTCAGAATGGAGTGCGGAGAATATCCGATTAATTTGAGCAAGCCGGGAATGTATGAACTCACGTTCACACCCAAGATCGGCACCGCTGAAATCACCGGCACTCTTGGCGGCTGTTACGCAATAAACTTCGAGAAAATCGGCAACACCCCCTGGATTCGAGGCTTTGCATATCAAGATCCCCGCCTTGGCAAGCAGTACATCCTGGATGGTTTGCCGCCCGGCAAGTATCTGCTCAGCGCCGTTACAATGCATGAGTCACCCAACGTTTTCGTCAGTCAAACAAAAGTAACGGTCGGCACCGAAGATAAAGCCATTGTCAATATAGTGCCTGTTCCGATAGGGAATTGTTCTCTTAAGGGCAACATTCTCGGCGAGCAGAAAAAATACAAGACCCCCTGGCCGGACCAATGGCCGGAATCGGAAGGCAAGTGGTACGTCTTAATTCGCAAACTCGGCAGCGATGCGGTTGGGAGCATGGAAGCATACGAGGCTCTTACCATGGACTCACTCTACGTAATACGGTCAGGTAGCATCGTACAGCAAACACAGGATCGAGCCCAGTACCACATCGAAGGTTTGGCTCCAGGCCAATATACCGTTACAGCCATAGAACATCCTTCATGGGGTGGCTGCACAGTTACGCGTCAACTGTCCAAGAATCTGACGCTGAAGGCCGGAGAAGACGCCGTGTTGGATTTCGGCCTGCAGATCATCCCGGAACACAACTACGATACCGGCGCCAAGGCAGACAGTGAAGAGGCCGCCAGTCTGATCAAGGTCACGGGGCTTGTCAAGGACCCACAGGGCCGGCCGGTCTCCGGCGCCAGCGTCACGCTGTTTCAGACGAAGCTGGAATATGTAACCGACGCCGAGGGAAAGTTCGTAGCTTCATTGGCGCCTTCTGATAAGATGCGATATTTCTTCGCCGTGCACAAGCAGCGTAAACTGGTCGCATCCGGAAGGCTCGCCGGAGGGAAACAGCACGTGGAGATAGAGCTAATGCCGGCCAGAATGGTGAGCGGTCGGGTTCTCGACCCCAACGGCAGGCCGGTCAGCGGCGCGCAGGTCGCCCCACTGCCGATGACCTGCTTTCATGTGCTTACCGATAGCGAAGGCAGATTCGACGTCGGCTGGAGTCCTAAATGGCATGCCCCCGACCATGAGCTATGCCTCATGGTGCGACATACAGAACTCAACCTGGCCGCGGTGGTCGATATCGCCCCTGAAGACAGGACTATCGACGTCAAACTCGAGCACGCACTCGCTTTGCATGGGACCATCGAAGATACCAACGGCCGGCCAATTTTAGGCGCAGTAGTAGGACTGAGTCTGATAAGAGGTTGGGGGGCGGGCACACCTGTCAGGAATGTCATCACGGATTATCAGGGTCGCTTCAAGCTGTCCGCCCTGCCGCAAAGGCAGGAGTACGCAGTCACGGCAGAAGCCGAAGGCTATTGGCGAAATGGAATTAAGACTGGCGTGATCAACAGGGTAACGAGGCGTGAAGAAGTTGGGCCGATCATTCTTAAGAAGCCGATTCTGTCGGTCTCGGGTACTGTCGTTGATGGCGACGGCAAGGCTGTAGCGAATATTCCCGTGTATTTTCGCGGTGCAGGCCAACCACGCCTTGACTCTCAAACCGACGAACAAGGCCGGTTCAGGTTCGAGAAAGTGTGTAGCGGCCCTGTTCAGATCAACTCCAAGAATGACACTATTTTCGGCACTGTCGAAACGCAGGGCGGCGCAAAAGACATAAGGTTGGTGGTTGGCCCAAGATTCGGCCCAAGAGCCGCCGAGGAAATCGAATCCGCCCGGCCGCGCATCATTAGCTTTCCCGAAAGTCGGTCGATGGGAAAGCTGTTTGCCAGGGATGCCGGGCCCGACAATTGGTATGAAGGTTGGCAGGAGTTGGGCGAGGCTAACGGCGACGTCTCAGTTGCCGCAGGTAAGGAAGCCAAACTCCAGATTAGTGAGCGGGCGTCCGGCGACCTTTCAGCTCTGGAAAAACTGGGGCCGGACGATTTGCAGATGCTCAGTTTTGGGTGGAAAGCGGTGAAAGTGGGCTCGCTCGCGCCGATAGCGAACTTAAAGGGCTTGAAAGCGCTGAATATACAGAGCGCCAAGTTCGACAGCGAGGATTTCAAACATCTGACCGGACTGGCACAACTGGAAGTTCTGCGGTTTGGGGACCAGCAGCTCACCGACGGTAGCATGAGGTATATCGGACAATTGACTTCGCTGCGCTCCTTGGCCCTGTGGGGGACAGGAATCAGCGATGCTGGGCTGAAACATTTGCGGGGCTTGACCAATCTAACCTTCCTGGCCCTGAATAGCTGTGAGATCACAGACCAAGGACTGAACTATTTGAGAAACATGACCGCCCTTGAGGGACTGCAGATATACCAGACAAAGATTACGGACAAGGGCCTTGAAAAATTGCAGGGACTCGACCGACTCAAACACATTAAAATCAACGGCAATGGGATTACTGATGAAGGACTAAAGCATCTTGAAGATCTCACCTTACTTGAAAACATCTGGCTCGATTCGAATCCCATCACGGATAAAGGATTGTCCTATCTTGCGGGCATGAAGAACCTCAAGGAACTCTACGCCGCTCGTACAAAAATCACCGATGCGGGGCTCGTGAACCTCAAGGGCATGAAAGACTTTCACCATCTGCTTATCGATGGCATCGGAGACGAGGGAATCCGGCATCTAAGCGAACTGCCGGTTTTGGAAATGCTCCAAATTCAAGATGCACAAATCACTAAAGCCAGCATTCCGGATTTCAAGAAAATGATGTCGATAAAGCAAGTGCTTCTCTCCGGCGACAAAATAAATGACGACTTGCTGGATGCGCTGCGAACAGCCCTTCCGAACTGCAAAATCTGGGACCCGCAACGCAGCCGAGATTACCCAATGGCCGCATGGAGACAAAGATTTGAAGCGGTTTACCGTTTGGAAGATGACCAGATTTTAAAACGTATTTCTCCACCATTTATACCAGAGCGTAGAGATTATTACGTTAATGAGGAAAGTCAGCAGGCATCGTTTGTTTCCAGGTCACCTGACAGGTTCATTTTTCATTGGGATAGAAAACTAAAAAAATGGGGCCTTGGATTTATAAACACGCCAGATATCGATTCAACATTACGCGGTGTTTTGCGCCTCAAGAGCTATGAATTTGAGGGGCCGAGGGAACTGCTGGACCTTAACTTGCCCGGCGACTGGATCGTACGCGATGAGGCCCCGGTCGCGGCCAAGCTCGCCGCGTTGCAGGAAGTCCTGGCGAATGAATTGGAACGCAAAATTCGTTTTGAGAAACGAACAGTAGAGCACGAAGTCATTGTCGCCACCGGCCGGTTCAGCTTTCATCCCCTCGCCGAGGCTCGCAAGCAAGATACTGTTCATCTCTACGTGGATGAGCTCAGCTCCAGCGGGGGAGGAAGCGTCGATTCCGTTGCCGAGTTTCTCCAGACAGTAGGAAACCGAGTCAACACGTATGTCATTGACAGAACCGAGCCTTCCGAGGAAACCAGGATCCTTTACTATCTTCACCGTTCCTCTCGCACCCTAAGACAAATGGAGAGTGGCCCTGAAAAGGCCAAGAAACTGAAAGTGTTCCTTGAAAACCTCTCGCGCCAAACAGATCTGCAGTTCGAGATCACGCGCAGGCCTGTTGAAGTGTGGTTCGTCACAGAAGAAACCGAGAACTGACCCACGACAGATAGTGCCTTGCCGGGAAAGGCCGTCTCCAAATCTCAAAAGCTTTCGTCGAAACTGGCGGTCTCGACGCTCACCGAACTGCTGCGCAACGACGATCCAAACCCGCCAGTAGAATTCATATGAGAACCTCCTCAAGCCGGCGAAATAAAAGCTCGTAGTCCTTTTGATTAATCAAAAGGACTACGAGCTTTGTACGATTGAGCATGTTGATATTAATGAAGACTTTCTCTGTGGATGGAAATTTTCATCGTGGGATTGCAGCTCCAGCAAGCAGAGAAAGGTGGGCGGGTAAAATTTTTCAAAAACTACGAATTTTTTCGTTGACAAGTACGAAGATATTCGTATAGTTTTGCCGATATAGGAAATGAAAGAGATTTTAAAGGAGATTTATGATGGCAAGACGCAAAAGTTCCCGGCCGACCGATAGAGAGCTGACAATCCTGCGAATTCTTTGGGACAAGGGGCCCAGCACGGTTCGGGATGTCAATGAGATAATGAACGAGGATGAGAACACAGGCTACACGACGACTTTGAAGCTGATGCAAATCATGGCGGAAAAAGGGCTTGTGCGCAGAGACGATTCTCAGTTCAAGCACGTATATCGGCACGCTCTGACCGAGGAAAAGGCCCAGAAGCAATTGGTCGGCGATCTGCTCGACAGGGCATTTTCCGGCTCGGCGGAAAAGCTGGTCATGCGGGCCCTTTCGGCGAAGAAGGTCTCGGCAAAAGAACTGGCGAGCATCAGAAAAATGATCGATGAATTTGAGGGAGAATAATCAAAATGGCACTGGAGAATATTCTTTCACAGGAAATTGTCCAAAAACTTGGCTGGACCCTGCTTCATTTCGTCTGGCAGGCCGCCGCCGTAGCACTACTTTTAGGCATCCTGCTGGCCGTATTGCGAAAATCCTCCGCCAACCTGCGTTACATCATTGCCTGTGCGGCATTGGGGCTGATCGTCCTGCTGCCCATAGTCACGATGCAGTTGGTCCCGGTTTCGACGCCGCAGCCAATAGCCAACATCGAACCGGCACCGGCAACTGTCATCATGCCGGCACAGGAATTCAGAGAAATACCTGTGGTGGAGATGAGCATCCCGGAGGGACCGGTACAGCACGAAAACGCCGGCACAGCTTATAAAGCCTCCTGGAAACAGCGTGCCGCCGATCTGCTCGAACCGGCCCTGCCCTATATCGTCTCAGCATGGCTGCTCGGCGTCTTCGGGCTATCGCTCTGGCACCTGGGCGGCTGGGCACAATTACAGCGGCTGCGGAAAAAAATGGTCAGGCAGGTCGATGAATCGCTCTATGCCAAGCTGCGCCGGTTATCTGAAAGATTGCGAGTCAAGCGGGCCGTTCTGCTTGCCGAATCGGCGCTGGTTCAGGTCCCGACCGTTGTCGGCTGGCTGCGCCCGGTGATATTATTGCCGGCCAGCGCCTTGACAGGCCTAAGTTCCGAGCAGCTCGAAGCGCTCCTGGCGCATGAGCTGGCCCATATCCGCCGGCATGATTACTTAGTCAATATGCTGCAAGCAGTCGTTGAAACGCTCGGGTTTTATCATCCCGCCGTCTGGTGGGTCTCACACAAGATCCGTATCGAAAGAGAGAACTGCTGCGACGATCTGGCCGTCAGCATCTCCGGCGACCGGGTCCGTTACGCCAGGGCCCTGACCTCAATGGAGGAAATCCGGGGCAGTCATGGCGGATTAGCAGTAGCAGCAGCCGGCGGCAATTTATTCGGACGCATCCGCCGATTGATCGGCAAAGAAGCCTCCAATAGTAGCCGGGCCGGTTGGATACCGTCCGTCATTACCATCCTGCTGATAGCAATAATTGCCATACCAACGACGCTTGCCCTGACTGCGAACGATAAGACACCGCATTCCGCTAAGTTTCTTTTGGATAAAATGCTGGAACATCGTTCCCAAGTCAGGAATCTTCAATACGTCGCAGAAGATAAAATCTGGCGGGATGCCGCCGCAGAAAAAGACAGGTTTGAAGACCAAATAAAAAGTATGAGGGAAAGTGGTATTCCGGAGCGGCAATTAGAGAGAATAAGACAATCAATAACGGAGGCTCCCGAATCTCGCTACCAGATTCTAAAGTGTACCGTCGATGACGAAGAGCGTATCAAAATAGAACAAACCGGCGGGACTTATGACTCTTCGGGCAAGAAAGTACCAAATAATGAGAAAATGATTTGGGCATGGAACGGTGTCGTTGCCACCGATTTCAGCCAGCGAAGCGGATTGCCGGCAAGCGCAACCATCAGGGATATGCCACAAATGGCTACGAGATTAGGGCACCCATGGAAGTCATTTACGGGTATTTTCTGCGGACTTTTGGAAGAGACAATCGCGGCTGAAATACCCGTGAGCGTCGAAAAATTGAAGGACGGCACCTACCGCGTAGCATTTGATTATAAGACCAGCAGATACGTGGCTATTATCGATCCGTCCAAAGGCTACACGTGCGCTCTGCAGGAGAGCTACAATAAACAAGGGCAGCTCAATTCCCGCAGCACGGCGAAACACGAAGAGGTAGTTAAAGGCATCTGGTTCCCCGTTAGCGGACAAAGAGAAGAGTACACCCCCGACGGCTCGGTGCGCCACAAATCCACCGTCAATTCGAGTCAGATCAGGATAAACGATCCGGCTTTTAATACCGTTTACTTTGACGTTGACATGCCCGAAGGAACGGCAATCAGGGATGATGTGCAGGGCAAACAATACGTTGTCGGTTCAAAGCGCGTGTATGATCTTAACGAACCGCTGAAGCCTTCAACCGAAGAGGAACAGGTTGATCCCAATTTCTGGCAGGAAAAGTTCTACTCGATCTACAGACTCGAAGATGACCAGGTGCTAAAGCGAATTGCGCCGCCATATATCCCCGAGCGCACGGGCTATTTTAAGTCCGTTCAGCCGGGGCGATATTCGCCAAATACTCCCCCTCACGTTGTGAGCCAGTATTTCAATTGGGACGGCAAACTGAGTATAAGGGGCGCAAGCGTGGGAGGCGGAATTCGGCGTCTGAAATCGACCCTGGAATCTGTCATTGGGCTCGGCAACCGCGAATACGATATACCATCCGATATTCTGAGTGCAGATATGTCCGGCGATTGGATAGTACGCAAAGACACACCTCAGGAAGAGCTGCTCCAGGCCCTGGAGAAGATAGTAAAAGACGAGACGGCAAGAGACATCGATTTCGTGAAGCAAAAGGTAGAAACCGAGGTGATAATCGCGGAAGGAAAATATAACTTTCAACTTCTTCCGAACATTACGGATGGACAATATGTCCTCATTTCCACGAATAACACCGATACCTATACCGGCGGCGGAGGTGGAAGCGGGATGCTCGACAAATTCCTCCGGTGGGTGGGAAATCGGGTCGGGATGAACGTCGTCGACGAGACAGAAGCAGAAGGCGTTGAGCTATCCTGGCGCAACCATGACTCATCCGAGTTGAGCAGACTGAACCATGATGCCGAGCCGTATAACCAGAGACTGGACTTGCTCCTGAAAAATCTGACCCGGCAGACAGGACTGACCTTTGAGAGAGAAACAGCTACCGTCGAGAAATGGTTCATCAGTGAGAATGGAACCATCAAAGCTCCGCAAAAAGCCGACGCGCAGGTTGAGAATAACGAAGGGAGCATTGAAGGTCGAATCATCGATATCAATACTGGAAAGGGAATACCGGGAGTGGAACTGGCCGCGGTGCCGAATTCTTCTCCAGCGTCTGATGACAGATTTGTCTGTACCTCCGTGCAAGATGGAACGTTCGCTATTGGCGGCCTGCAAAGCGGCGAATATCTCTTACGAGGCGACTTTCCTTCCGTCGATGTGGATGTCGTATCGGGCAGATGCACAAATGATGTGCTCATAGGAGTCGACCGCCGGAAAGCCGTGCCGGCACCGAAGGAAACAACTGCTGAGCAACAGGGCGACCTGCAAATCATGATTGGTATTAGTGCGATCGAGATGCCGGCGGATGCAATGAAAGATATATTCGATCCGAACGAAAGCCTTTCGAGTGGACTGCTCGTGCGGCATGGTTATGAGATCGTCGATCGATTGTTAAGATTGGCTAAAGAAAGAAAAGACGTCAGGCTACTAATAATAAATGCACAAATGTTAATGATGAACAACGGTAACGCGGCAATGACCATGGCTAACGAAGAAAAGGTTTATACCAGCGGCTACGAATCGGCAGAAGTCGAGCCGGGAAAGCTCACAGCACAGCATAAGAATCTTGAGGCTGGATTGAAATATAAGTTTAAGGCAGAAATTCTTGAGGGCGGCGAAAAGGTTCGCATAGAACTGGCTGCCAGGCAACAGAAGCCTACCTATGAAACGCTACAGTACCGACCCGGCTATGACTATCAGATACCTGTTCGGCCGGAAATCTTTGCCACTGATATCATAGCCAAGAACGGCGAGCCCGTTGTCATTAGCCGGCTAAAGCCTGGCGAACCGGTATTCTGTTTGATCGTTACTCCGAGTGCGTTAGTGCCGGAGCCGCTGCCGGAACCGTTACTGGGAAAAAAACTGCCGGAACCTGACAATATCCGAAATATAGATAGTCTCAAACAAGCTGAAGGAAAACGGATTTTAGTCTGCTTCTGGGACGTGAATCAGCGGCCGTCACGGAATATAATTGTAGAGCTTGCCAAGCGTGAGAATGAACTGAAAGCCAAAGGCGTTGCGGTCGTCCTGGTTGATACATCGCAAGAGGAGCCGGCAAAGCTCAAACAGTGGCTCGATAGTCGCAAGGTACCGTTTGCCTGTGGAAATATCGAAGGTGACGCCGGGAAGGTACAGTTTGCCTGGGGAGTGCGGGCACAACCCTGGCTTATATTAACAGATGAAGAAGGAGTTGTTCGAGCGAAAGGTTTCGGGCTTGAGTCGTTAACACCCGAAGGGCTTAGACGACTTCTCGAACCGGCAAAGACCAATGCCCATTTCTACAAGCTAAAGCACGCTCAGCCTGAGAGAGTGGCCGAATCGCTCGAGAAGATCCTGGGATTTAGAGCGGAGAACTTGATGTATCCAAAGGCCGAGCTGGTAATTACCACGGGAGTGCCAGGCACAAATGAGTTGGCGATCACCGGAAATGAGCAGGAAGTTCAGGTGGCGATGGATTTTCTCGCCGAGCTGGATGTGGCCGAGAACCAGATAGCGTCGCGCCCTGCAAACACGAGGGTATATGGGCTGTATCATGTGGACTGTGAGCAGCTCGCAAAACTGCTCACGGCCCTGTTCGCAGGCGGCATGCAAGTCCAAATCCTTCCTCATAAATCTCTGAACAAATTAGCCATACAGGCGAGCGAATCGGACCACGAGAGAATAGAGAAGTTGATTCGACTGCTCGATGTCTCTCCGGGTAGCCCCGATGTGGGAGAAGAATCCATAGCCGCCAAACCAAAGCCGGGAATAACAATACCCAAGGGATTCGACGAACTTGTAAAACGCCGGGAAGGAGCCAAGAATGCAGGAATGGGTTCCGCCAACCAGGAGCAAAGATCACGCGACAATCTACCGGCGGAAGAATCCGCGATTAATAACTCCCGCAACCCTATGCTGGCGAAAAGTGCCGCACCATCCAGTGTGGATAAATCAATCGTTAAGGTTGATTTGTCTGTAGTCGAAGTGCCCCCTGATCCGAAAATGGACACCGAAACAATAATCACAATCAGGAATCTTCTGGGCGGCAAAATAACGCTTCCGGACTCCCCCGCTGTTGCTGATTTGCTCAGAAAAGCCGCCGGCGCCACGGCGGCGGTTAAGGATGAATCGGCCGGCGATAAACGAGTCACGCAAGAGCAGTTTGACAAACTGTTCGATATGCTGGTCTCGCGGGGCTTTGTGAAAATCCTGATGCGCCCGACGCTGGAAGTCGTCGATGGTCAAACGGCAAAGATTACGGGTACACAAGACTCAATTCAGATTACTCCGAACGTTCTTGAGAACGGCAAAATAGACTTGCAGTTCGAAGCTGCCCTTAGCTCAGAATCAATACGCCGGGACAACGAACAAACGCCCATTACCAATAAACTTGAAATTTCCACTCGGATTCGCCTGAGTCCCGGCGAAAGCGGAATCATTAGCGGCATAAAACAAACAGGACTCATCACTGAGCCCGGCAAGGACGTAAAGGACTCAAAAGCGCCTGCCACTGAGATGCTTGTCATTCTAACGCCGACTATAGTAGAAACCGCCGGTAATCAACAAAATGAAGAAATGGTTACCCGTGTTTATCACACCTACGACCTTGTTCTTGTTGGAGCAAGAATTTCCAGAGGTATAGTTGACGGTATGGTGGGCGGCTCTGGCGGCATGGGCAGCCAGGTAAACATTCCTGATCAGGCAATTGTTAATGAAGCTCAGAACATTGCAAATCTTATTATGCAAACGATTGACCCAAATAGCTGGTATGAAAATAATCCAAACGCAAAAGGCATTATTTCTCCGTTCCCTGCCGCAAGACCAAAAAACCTTGCCATCTACCAAATCATTCCTGTTCATCAGCAAATTGAAAAACTCCTCAAATCACGACGAAGAGAACGAACTGATATAACTCAAATATCAATCGAATTGCGTTATTTATATACGAATGTGGAATTTCTCGATGAAGTCAGAGACAGTATGGATATTGAATTTACTTCTGATACTTTCTTAGATGATAAACAGGTAGAGACTTTATTAAGGGCTTCTCAAAAGAGTAGAGATATAAGATCAATGACGCTGCCGAGAGTTACGGTTCTAAATAACGAAACAACCCGGTTCAAAACGGTAAGACAGGTCTTTATGTCTTTTCTGGACTATTCCAAGCTAAATAACCTCTCTCAACCATCGACGCCTGTGCCAGTAGACACATACTGTACAATTACGCCGCGTATAGAGGATAATAAGAACATTATTATAGATTTTGTTCAGGATATACCAGGTTTACATGAACGTATTATTTATGATCGACGTGAAATGGTGCAATCCTATACAGAGACAACTGCAATAACAAATAAACGGATACCCAACAACAAAACATTTGCCTTTATCTGCGAAATAATAAAATTTGACCAGGATAATCAGACAGCTTCACCCGCCGAGAAAAAGACACTCATTGTATTAATCAAGCCGACCATTATCTTGCCGGAAGAAATGCCGAGAAGCGAAGCGGCGGCAATGATTTTGAATTCGCAGCGTTCGAAAGGCTACACGGCCGAACAGTCCGACGAAACGATTCTCCTCAAACCCGAAAAGGAAGAACAACCCGGCACCGGCAAGACTCAATTCATGTTCGACATAAAGATTCTAACGGTGAGCGATGAATTCATGAAATACATCGGTCTTGATCCGAATTCGGTGGCGAGTTCGAAAGGCTGGTTAGACTATCTCATCCATTCCTCCGACGATTCGGCCAGCTTCGTTATCGACCAACTTCATGCGGAATTGATCATCAAATCAGCAGCGACTCACAAAAACAGCCAAGTGCTCACTGCTCCCCAGGTGCTTGCATTGAGCGGAAAGAAATTTGAAATACACACAATTAAACCGGATTCTTACATGTTAATATCCCTTGGCGAACCGAACGCCCTTTCCGGGGAGCCGGATTCAAAACCCAATCGTATAGAGTTGGGTACCACAGTCCGGCTGACGCCGAACCTGACGCCGGATCGTAAGAACGTTGACTTGGATTTTGAATGGGAATATCGCAGGCTGCGGGGCTTTAAGGAACAGACCGGCCGGGACGGAAAAGTGCAGAAGTTTCCCATAGTCGACGTCGATCGCATAAAGACGCCTTGCACTGTCCCGGATGGCAAGACGCTGCTCATCGCCGGCAAGAAAATAACTGAGGAAGTTGAAGTTGAATCGAAAACGCCTGTATTAGGCAACTTGCCTCTCATCGGCGGGCTCTTCAGTAACCACAGCAAGATCAAGGATCAAAGGACATTGTTAATAATGGTCAAGCCGAGCATCAATCCACCTATAAAAGCTCCACCAAAACTGCAGCCCATAGATCCCAACGACCCTCTCGTAAAGCAACTCGAAGAGAAGTTCAAACGCTCAGCCAAGCCAAAATAGCCAACAAAGGCCATAATTTTCGACTAAAAGCGAGGGCGATGGCAGTTTTGAATTTTTAGTTTTAAGCTTTGAATTGGGCGTATTTTCGACCAAAAGCGCAGGTAGCTGGAAACAAAAATCGGAATTTTTAAATATTTTTTTATTCCCTTCCCCACAAGTACTTACGGCAACAATCCCGCCTACAATTTTGTAGATTTTCGCATCAAACACGCAGGTAGCTCCAATTATGGGGGCGCGTTTTTCGGCCCCGGCCGAAACACGGCAATTGAGAATTGAAAATTGAGAATGGAGAATTAAAGGCACAAGATAAACATTCAATACAAAACTGGCGTGCGAAAAATCGTTACCGGCCTTATCAAATCCTCACCGGGCCATCTACGAACACCACAATTCTCAATTCATAATTCAAAATTCTACATTCCGCGCAGCGGGAAGCGAGGGCAACGATCTTCGAGTTCGTTATCAAAATCAGAATACCGAGCTGGCTGGAAAGGCCGGCCGTACTGCCTGTGCTCTGGTACAGAAAGCTGCGCTACGGCTACACTTTCCGCCGCATCCCCCTCTCGCAGGGCAAGTACGCAATCGTCGATCCTGACGATTACGAACGCATAAGCAGGCACAAATGGTACGCCTGCAACAGGGGCCGTACATGCTATGCCATAAGGGGCCAGTGGTCGCCGGCCTTGAAGAAGCGGCTGACCATATCCATGCACCGCGAAATCATCGACGTCCCGGACGACCTCTTCGTCGACCACATCAATCATAACGGCTGGGACAATCGCAAAGCAAATCTCCGCCCCGCCACTGCCGCCGAGAACGCCCAAAACGCACGCTATCCAAAGATCAACACCACCTCGAAGTACCGCGGTGTCTGGTACAACAAAAAGAAGAAAAGATGGCGGGCCGTGATTGGCGTTAATAACACAAGAAAGGTGATCGGCAGTTTCCGCAACGAAATCGACGCCGGAAAGGCATACGATAAAGCCGCAAGACTCTACTATCGCGAGTTCGCTATCTTGAATTTCCCAAACGAAAATTTAACCACGAAGGCATGCCCTGAATTAGCCTTTAGCCCTGAGCGAAGCCGAATGGGGAAGCCGAACGGGAACCACGAATAAATTAATAATCAATTAACCACGAATTAACCCTGTGAGATAACGGCTTTACCTATCTCACGGGGTGAACACTAACAGACACGGTTATAAATATGTAGGGTGGGGCTTGCCCCACCGTTTTTATTCTATTGCTTTAACAGACGAAGTTCTTTGCTGACCGGCCACTCAATCAGGGCGAGAATCAGGGGTATGACTACTTCCGACAATGGCACGAGCATTAGCAGGCCCAAAGCCCAACTGTAGCCCATCTTTGAAAATATTCTACAAAAGCTAAAAATCTTTACGGCGGTAAATACAAGTACAGAGGACATGAAGATGATGATGAGAATTACCTCCGCCGGACCGGGACCAAAAAAGCCAAGAACAGATTCCATACTTTTCTCCTTTAAACTTCTGCCGTTAATCGTAAAGTAAATGAGCCACAGAGGACTCAGAGAAATAATAAATAGTAAATATAAAATAATCAATGACAAAGGTAAATAGTAAGCTTGTGCCCGCGAAGGCGGGTATAGAAAATAGTCAATTACAAAGTCTGTCCTTAGTTTTTTAAAAACAGCCTCCCAAATTTCGAGGGCCGTTACAAAGTTAAAGCTTAAAGAAAGGGCTGACCCTCAAAGGGAACACTATGGGGCAGGCGGACAACTTTAATTATCCCTCTCCACAAGTGTAATTCCGAGAATCCGAAGCCCGAATGTAAGGACTACCACCAAGAACAGCAGGCCAAGTTCAAGCCACATTCCGTTGAAAAGGGTCGCCAGCATTGCGATAGGGACAACTCCGATTCCCATGAAGAAGATGCCTATAATAACTGCAAGACCTCCCCACAGAATCCAAGTGAGGAGAAGCCCCATAAACCAACCGGTGAGCCCAAAGATGAATGATGAGATGAAAAAACCAAGTCCTGCCCAAGGGCGCGTGGGTGGAATGAGAGCAAGCGGTAGGAGTATGACGATGTTGAACCCGATTGCGAGGATAGATAGAAGAATCAGCCAAGGAAGGATTTTTTCTCCGACCCATATTCCTCCAAATATGAATAGGACGGGAAGGGCTACGAGAACCAACATTATCACTAGCCCAAGGGCGTAGCTTCCGATATTCGATATTATAGATTTAGCGCTCATACTCTTGATCTCCATTATTTTTATTCTCAGCCACGCTCCGCTTTCGGAGCGTGGCGAATGATATAGCCAACATAATTATCGTTGCGATATTAACGACAGACCAGATTTCTCGCGTTAGGTGGATGCGGATAATGGGATTGTAAATCACTGCTGTGATGCCAAGTGTCCAAACCCATGCAACTGCTCCGATTTCTATGGCATGGAAAGCTAAGTAGGCACATACAGCACAGAGGACAATACGAAGAAGAATATAATAGCCGTATGGGTTATCAGGGTTGAGTGCCCAGAGTAATATGATGATTGCAATGATCTGTGGTACGAATGGCCCGCGAGTTTTCTCAGTCATTTTCATACATGCCCAACGTCGTGATTCAGCCGCGTGTAAACCACGTAGCGGTTTAGGAATTCCGGGAGCATCATACATAATTCCATTCGATGTCTTTGTCCCAAAACTCCCCAATTTATTAGGGAAAGTCACTTTTCTGTGTACTGTCCCCAGCCTTAATAGGTGACTTAGTTTCCCCTAGTTTTTTGTTCGATATAGCATTACTTGCTCGATTGGCATTCCAAGCTGCTGATAAAGAAGATGCTCTATTACTATTCTACCGATTATTTTCTTCGAGGCGAAAATGTGCTCACTTGTCCTTGATGGTTCCGAAAAGGCTCCATATTCATTTTCGATTAAAACATGTGTTTGCCTGTATGTGCTTTCTGTTTTTTCTCCCTTGAAGCTAATAATAATCATCAGAAGCAGATTATCAGTGAACATCAAATCTACAAATGCAGGACGTCCAAAGGCAGTCTTATCAAGCTTAAGGTTTCCTGGAGCAAACTCAGTTGCATCCGGGAATAGTGACTTTGCCTGAGACATTGGCATAAGCCACTTGGCTCCCATAAAGCCGGGTGGAGCGTTTTGTGCAATAGATTCTTGTTGAACTGTTTGCATTGCTGCCTTCCGGCCTACTTGACGACCGAAAAACTTTGCCCCAAGCATGATTAAACAAAGGATAGCAATCGAGCTTACAATGCCACTTAATTTGCCTCGCTTCTTTTTGAGTTCATTCTGGTCGTGCTGACGATCAGTCATGGAATACTCCCTTCCAAGCTAACTAAAATATTTTTTATTAGGTTTTATTAAGGGCTTATTAGGGACAGTCACCTATTTTTGTGTACTGCCCCCAGCCATTAATAGGTGGTCGGGATAGAAATACGGCGCGCGCAACCTTAGGCAAAGGCTTGGCTGTTTCAGCGTTTCCACGTTACGTGCCCGTTTAGCCTTTGCCGTAGCTCA
>Ga0307378_10002879_pt1 | contig 25661 bp, 24 predicted proteins | sample UN1MG_FD_202238 | JGI IMG/M metagenome (GOLD analysis project Ga0307378, IMG submission 202238) | Soil microbial communities from Risofladan, Vaasa, Finland - UN-1 | ecosystem: Environmental > Terrestrial > Soil > Coastal area > Acid sulfate soil | place: Finland: Risofladan, Vaasa | collected...
GTGCTTTTATCTCTGCTCTTGGTGCAATGCTGGTAGGTTCGCGATTAAAAAACCGAGAAACGGTTGAACATGATGCTAAGTCGCTTATTATAAAAAAAATTTCCGAAATTGAAAGATTAGAAAAGCATGAAGTTGATTTACTGATAAATATGCTCAAAGACCTTCACGATGAATTACATCAAAAAGGTTAACAAAAAATTAATCTTTCGTTTGTAAGTGTGATCCATGTGTCATTTTACGTCCTAAAAATGCAATAATCCAACCAATTCCAATCAATCCAGTACCAAATAGAATATTCCACTCATAGTATTTCACATATTCTTCTTCAAATCTAGGATCTAAAAATTGCTCTTGTGGAATATCAGTAAGGAATAATGCCCACTTTCATAGTTACAAAATAGGAGAAGTATCTAAAATAAAACTTGCAATATATGCTGTTTCATACATTATTTCATTTCCGATTATTGTATTTGTGTGGTTCTCACTTTATTCTTCGTTGATTTTTTTATTGTCAACGGATTTACCCTTTGATCTAATCATGTTTGTTTCAATGTCATTAATTGGAGTAATTCGAATAACTGCCTACTTTAAAGAGGAATTGGCTCGAGATGTTGGAAAAACAATCCCTTTTGCCATGTTGGGAATGTTTCTTACTGCAGGAACCCTATTTGCTGATCCTAATTTTTTATCCTCTGAGAGAATCACAGAATCTCTAATTAAATTTCAAAATAGTATCCCAGGAATAGTGGATACAATAATTGTTCTATCTATTATTGAAGGTGTGTTAAGAGGACTATTTTTTGTTAAACGAGTAGTTGTTCCAAAAATTGTTAAAAAATATCAAAAAAGAATTGGCCATAAAGATCCTTGATGGGATTAATTATATTAATTCAAATCTATAGAGGCTTGAACCAAAGTTGGGGGACAAAGGTTCCAGATTCAAATCCTCTTAGACTAGAATGTTTTTGGTGATTATTTTGGATTCAGATTTTATTTTCTAAGATAAATGGGACCGGCAGGATTTGAAGGTATTTGGTGATTATTTTGGTACCAATTAGGCGTAAGATTATCATACATAATTTTAAGGATGCATAAAATATGCTTCAGCGCAATCTTTGCAACAAAATTCACTCACAAAAAGTTCAAAATCTTTCCCACAGTTTTTACATTTTATATCCATTAATCTCTCAATTCCTGTTAATTTTAGAAAAAAAGAGATTCAAACTGTTTTCAAATTGTTGATTTAATTTTCGTAGTCGAGAAGAATCTATAGATAAAGAGTCTACATCAAACCAATCTTTTGACAAATACAAGTCTCTATTCATCTCGACTTGAATCCAAGGAATAGGGTTGTTTCCATAGGTTTTGGTGATATGTCCCCCATGAAAAGGATCATTCAAAGATATTTCATTTCTATCAATTCCAAAAGATTCAGATATACATGAGGCTAAAAGTTCAATCATTTCATTAGATGATGTTTTTCCATCTTGGTTTGATATGCAAAACATTGGTCGTTTCTTTTCATTTCCATCAGGTGAAATGTTAGGTGCAACAGCTGCCATAGAATGACAATCAAGGCAAAGCTGCAAGTCAAGATCATGGATACTTTTTTGTATTGACTTGTGATATGGCTTGTAATACAATTCAATTAACACAGTGGTTAGAGAATCGTCAGGTTCACTTCCTTTTTTATAAATTGGTTTTTCATAACAAGTTGCACTTTTTATCAGACCATCGGAATTTTGAGGGGGAAGATCCTGCAATGAACGGTTAGGATCAACAAAAGCTCGAGCAATGTTTGTTTTAATAACACGTTCTACCTTGGTTCCCAAATCATAAATTTCAATTACAAAAGGATCAGAGTCATCAAACAAATCTTTGTCCGTTATAGACAAATGACTATCAAGTTCAGGTGGTCTTTGTGTTCCTCCATGTGGAATAGATAACAAAATCGGTAACTTTGTCAATTCAATCCTTCTGCTGTTCCATCACGTCTAATTTCTGCAACACCCTGAAATCCGTCTCCAGTCTGACGTTTTAATACAGCATGTATTGCTCCCAAGAAAAATGAATATCTTTCCCTAATATCGATTTTATACCCCATTTTTTTGAGATGTTTAATCAATTCAACTCCAGAATCATCAGCTTCAAGGCTAATTTTTCCATCAAGCGAGCAATGTATTCGGGGCCTCTCCATTGCAACATCCATTGAATTATCTCCATCAATTATCCTGGAGATAAAATGACTTACAACTGAAAAGATTCTGGCACTTCCTGGACTCCCTAGAACCATCCAGGGTTCGTAATTGTAAAAAATAATTGAAGGTGAGACAGATGTCCAGGGAATAGAATTTGGTCTAAGAAAATAAGGATGACTTGGATTTTCAAATTCAAAAGCAGACATGTAATTGTTGTAAATAAAACCAAGTCCATCAGCTGCTGCTTTAGAACCATACACAAGTTCTACTGACTGAGTAATGCCAATTGCATTTCCTTCCTTATCCATTACGGAAAGATGAGTAGTGTCCTCAGTATCAGTTGATTCTCTTAAAGGTAAATCAGGATCAATTGAATCTCTAATTGTTTCAGAAAGGCCTTTGGCAAAGTTTCTACTCAAGTGAGTTTTATCATCAATCTGGTGATATGTTCTTGGGTTAAACTTACGCTGTGTTCTGTAAAGTAGTGCCTTACGGAACGTTTCAGCTACAAAGTGATATGATTGGGGGGTTCTATTTCGTAAAAAAGATTTTTTTAAATTTGCAAGCATCATTAAAACTAACAACATTGTATGTCCTGCAGTTGGTGGGGGCATGGTGTAAACTCTAATTCCACGATATCGTCGACTGATTGGTTTACGCTCGATAGGTACTGGGATAAATGCAAGATCTTCTTTGCGTAAAAATCCATGATTAATTTTCATATCCTTATCAATTAGTTTTGCAATCATTCCTTGATAAAACGAAGAGTAGCCATACTCTGAAATGTGCTTTAGGGTTTCTGCTAAATCATCTTGAACAAAAAGATCTCCAACATCATAAGGAACTTCTCCATCTTTTAGAAAATATTTTGCACCTGACTTTGATTTTACCCTAAAGAATTTTACCAAACTGTCTGTTTGCATTTTATTTTGAAGTTTTGTGATTCTGTAGCCACGTTTTGCGATGCGAATAGATGGTTTTACTATTGTCGACCAATCAAGCTTTCCATAATTGTCGTTTAGATGCCCCAGAGTAGCTAGCGTACTTGGAACAGTTGTTGCTTTGTATCCAATAAACCGACGAGATTTTTTCTCAAAGAAGGTATTATGAGCCAAAGAAGGAGCTCTACTTGAACCATCAATAGCAATAGTTTTTCCATTTAGATGTAAGATAGCAAGGGATTGGCCTCCAAGCCCTGATGCTTGAGGTTCACATACGCCTAAGGCAAGTGCAGTTGCACAAGCTGCATCTATTGCGTTTCCACCTTTTTTGAGCATATCCACCCCTGCTTTTGTTGCATCAGGAAATGCACTGGAAACCATCCCCTGTTTTGCAACAGAGCACTTTTTGTTAGCAGATACAGTAAAGGAGTTTTCTATTTTTTGTATATTCATTTTTTATCCTCACTAACAAGTCGAGTACACTTGTTAATGGTAAGGGCCAAAAGTATTCCCCTATCAATCAAACTGTCACGAGAAATATTCTCATTTGGTGTTCTGGCATCATAACCGATGGGACCCATAGAACCAATCACATATTTGTCCACCGAAACATCACAAATACTTGATGTTGCAAATCGATGTTCTGATTTTATTTTGATATCTGCAAGATTTGCCAATTTTTCAATGATACCATAGAATTGTTTAATTTTTTCATTATCTTCTAGAGGTTCTCTAGAAACATGTTTTCCTATATGAACATCAATATTAGAATTTAATTTCTTTTTTGCAATTTTTCTAATCTCAGAATCAAATTGGTTTCCTTGTACAATATTGGAGTATCTTGATTCTAGAGATAATTTTCCATATTCTGGTGCACTTCCCAAAGAAGTTTTTGCAGTGAAATCTGATATTGTGATTCTTGCATCATTAATCCCGTAAGATATTTTCTTCCATGCAAGTACTTTACTGCACATATCAGGAATTACTTCTTTGATAGTTTCATTTGGCCGTCTTACATGTACCATATCAATATGATAACGAGTAGCACCAGAACATGACGTTGCAACACCTCCCCCATCAGTTCCCCACTTTAGATCAAGAATGTAATTGGAAATACTAGATATATCCTGAACTAGTTTTTTGCTAAAGCGACCACCAAGTGAATCATCGGAAATTAGTAAAATTCCACATTTTATTTTTTTGAGTTTTCTTGCGAACTTGAGTGCCTGAATAGCAGTAAGCATAACTAGCAAACCCCCCTTACTCTCAGCAATTCCAGAACCAAATAGTTTGTTTCCAACTTTGTAAAATGGTGTGAAATCTTGATTATCATACCACGTGTCAAGATGGCTCAAAAGAAGGACGTCATTTGTCTCAGAATCATGATTTTTGAGATAAATCATATTTCCTACATCGAATTCATGATAGATTTGGGATTGAAAACCTAGATTTTCCAGCCGTTTAGCTAGAGTAAGGCCTAGTTTGTTAACATTTTCTATATTGTAAACACTAGAGTTTACATTGACAAACTGCTCTAGCAATCTTTCATTTGACGGAAGGTGACTTCGCAGATGACTTCTAAGAACAGATCTTAATGGTTGAGATTCTATCGTATCATTGGAGGCTTCGTTTGGATGTAGGTATGACTCTCCAAAGTATCTCAAAGCAGATACTTCAAAAATTTTGTTTATCATGGAATTATAATCATAACCTGCAGTTTTGCAGGCATGAACATACGAACCAGTAACTCCAAGACTAGCCATGGAATTTAATTCAAGTACGTAAACATTCCCATCTTTATCCATTCTAAAATCTACACGTGCAAAATCGTTTAATCCTAGTTTTCTAAAAGATTCTAAACATATTTTTTTGATTTGATTTTCTTGTTCTTCAGTCAGTTTTGCAGGGCACATTTTATCAAGTGGTGTTTCTGTCTTGTCAGTTATTGTTTGAATTTTATTTGGATCCCCTGCAAGGTCAATTTCAACTATGGGTAAAACTTCAACATTAGATCCATTTCCCAAAAGGCCTACTGCAAATTCTCTTCCTGGAATAAACTGTTCAACTAGAATTTCTTGTGAAAATTTTTCTATTTGTTTGGCTACTGCTTTTCTTAGGTCATCCCAGTTATCTACAACCTCCATTCCCATTGATGTTGATTCCATCTTTGGTTTTACAATAACTGGAAAAACCAAATCATCAAATGTATCATCGGGTGTAGAAAACGCCCAAAATCCAGGTGTAGGGATGTTGTTTTTTTGCAAAACAATCTTTGTCATTACTTTATCTTGGACTACTGCATGAGCTTCAGGACCAGATCCCACATATGGAATTCCAAGCATTTCAAGCATAGCAGGAACATGAGTGTAACGATTTTGTCCTTGAATGCCATAGGCCATGTTAAAGACCATCCCAGGTCTTTCTCCTGAAACAACCCGTGGCATGAAATCTTTCATCTCTTCAATAAAATTAATTCCTCCTTCGATTATCTTAACTGAATGTCCGCCTTTTTCTAATGCCTTTGCAACTTTTTCTACTGTTTTTTCACTATAGTGTTCTTTTGTTGCAGTGCCAAAAACATTGATAACGTCTTTTTCATCAATTGTATTTTTGTTGTATACTATAGCGATCTTCAATACAAAATTATATTTTATCAAGTACAAAAACCATGGTGCAAAAAAGTTATCTGTATGTCACCTTTTTGAGTAAAAACTGCTAACTTTTCTAGTATAAGACCAAGTTTCTTTCTAGAATTTTAGAATGGTACAAACTAAAGCACAAAGAAGTGAAGCTGCTAAAAAAGCAGCAAGAACTAGAAAAAGAAATGCAAATCTAAAGGCAAAAGGAGCCGCAAAATCAACTCCCTCAAAGAGAAAGACTGCTGCCAAAAAACGAGTAGCTTCAACTTCAGCAAAAAGAGCAGTAAAACGTATTACTACAAAACGTACAACTGCTAGACGAACAGCATCAAAAAGAACAATTACAAAATCAAAGGGAAACATACGATAATGGAAATTAATCTTTTTCTAGGATGTAGGTAGCCAGAATCTAGAAAAAGACTTTAACAAATGCATTGATTTCCATTTTTTCTTTTCAAAAATAAATTCAAAGGTTCAGATCCTCTTAGACTAGAAGGGTTTTGGGGATTATATTGGATTCAGATTTTATTTTCTAAAGTATAATGGGACCGGCAGGATTTGAACCTGCGATCTCTAGTCCCCCAGACTAGAATCATACCAAGCTAGACCACGATCCCTTAGGTGATAGGCATAAAATGAAATTATTAAATCGTAGGATTGTAGATATAATTTGTGAAAATTTGTAGTATTTGTCAAAAAATTTCTGGTTCGGATGATGATCACCTTGATTGTTTACAAAAACGGAGTGTGGAATTGGAAAATCTTGATTTTAAAAGCAAAATTTCAGAACAACTAGAGCTATCAAATAGTTCCATAGATTTAGGAGTAGAAGTAAAAGCTATACTAGAGCATTTGGCAAAAAATAAAGACGAAAAATTATAACCAATTTGAAAGTCTGTCTTTTTCAAATTGCAACTTTTCATCAAGATGTTCAGATGTTGATTCAGTTAATTTTGTTGAAGGCTTGGGTCCTGAAAACATATCTATTTCAATTACTGAGGCAGTGTCTCTTCCTGATTCAATAAAGCATCCACCTTTTCCATCAAACAAGGCAGATTCTTCTTTTGATTGAATTTTTGAGATAATATTTTGAGCAACAGTGTATCCTTCCCCTTCTGCAAACACTCCTGCCTTTGGAACCACCATAGTTTCTGTAACTTTCAATGTTGTAACATCCCCTATTGCATAGACATTGTCATAAGGTGTTTTACAGTCTCTGTCTATTGGAATAAAATTACCTTCTTTGGCTAATCCTGATTCATAGATTACGTCAGGTGCTACATGTGGAGGAACTGCAAGAAGCAAATCAAAATCAGCTTTGCTATTTTCAAAAATTAATTTGTTGGGCTCTACTGATTTTATTTTACAAGAATCATGGAAGATGATTTTCTCAGAACTTATCAAATCAAGTATTTTCTTGCTAATTTCAGGTCCAGCAGCTGGTAAGGTAATGGGTGCAGGACTATAGAAATGGATTTGTACAGAATCTCTAGTTTTATTCTCCCTTAGCATTGAATCTATTATCAAACTAGCCTCAAACGGAGCGGGAGGACACTTGTAAGGCATTCCCATAATTGATATGGCAATTGTACCTGATTTCAAATCCATTATCTTCTCGTGAATTTGTTGGGATTGTTTGTAATCATAAAGATTCATTCCATTTTCAGCCAATCCCTGAATTTTTTCGGGAGTCAAGACAGCCCCCATTGCAATAATCAAAAAATCATATGACAAGTTTTGTGTTGTAGTCTGGATATTTTTGTTTTCAAAATCGATTTGAAGAATTTCCTCGTTGAGAAAATTAATTTCTTTTTTATCTAATCCACTTAATAGACCAGTTGAATTTTCAAAGGTTCTTGTTCCTTTAATGATCCAAAGTTTGGCGAATCCTACCATAAACCAGTTTTTTTTATCAACAACAGTAATTGTTACCTGCGAGGAGGAAAGGGATTTTCTAATCTCATTGGCAGCTGCTAGTCCACCAAAACCACCACCTAGAATTAAGACGTGAGGAATGTTTTCTGACAATTTATCGATCTTGTGTGGTGGGTCTAATCAAAATCTCATTTACATTTACGTGATTTGGTGATTCTACTGCATAAAGAATTGCATTGGCAATATCATCTGCTTGTAGTGCTTCCATTTTTTTTGCACCCTCTACAAACGCTTGTAGTGATTCATCCGTGATTGTATTTGTCAACTCAGTTGCAACTACTCCAGGCTCTATACAAGTAACTCTAATATTTTTTCTAACACTTAGCTCTTCTCGTAATCCTTCACTAAAGGCAGTGATTGCATGTTTTGTCGCACAATAAACACTACCTGCTGGAAATACAATTCTACCAGCTACTGAGGAGATATTTACAATGTGACCGGATTTCTTTTCCAACATGTGGCTAACTACAGCACCAGTGCAGTAGAGAACTCCTTTGATGTTTACATCTATCATTTGATCCCATTCATCAATTTTCAAATTTTTAACAAAACTCAAAGGCATTAAACCCGCATTGTTTACCAAAATATCCACAGACCCCCATTTTTCTAAAACATTGTTAACAAAGGATTTGCATTCCTCATTTTTTGTAACATCAAGTTTTTGAGAGAAAACTTCGCCGTTGTTTTCTTTGATTTTATTTTCTAAGTCTGCAAGTTTATCAGTTCGTCTTGCTCCTATTGCGACTTTAGCACCTGCTTTTGATAGTGCAAGAGCTGTTGCATAACCAATTCCACTGCTTGCACCTGTAATTATTGCCACTTTGTCTTTAATCATTAAAATTCACTTAATGGGTTTCAATGAACAAGGCGTAAAAGTGTTTTTGTAAAATTTATACCAAAATAAAAAGTAGAATAAAACTAACAGGTTTATTAGAATTAAAATATTAAGATAAATTATGAAGGCTGAAAATTGTGCATATTGTGGAGACTTGACTGATATGCCCTTTCATTGCAATTATTGCAAGGATCCATTTTGTTCAGAACATAGACTTCCTGAAGAGCATAGATGTGTTAAACTAACTCAGATTAGAGCCAAAAAATTTGGCCAGAGAAAAGTGATTAGAGATGGTGGAATTGGCAAGCAAAGTGCTTTCAAAAGATTTTTTAGAAAATTTAAGGGTTAAGCCACTAGTATGGACTTTTATCAGGAGATACTTTAGCGCGTTTTCCTTGATAGATCAAAGCTATAGCTAAAGCAAACATTACTAGCGCAGTTAATGGAAAATTTTGAGGTGCAGGTAAAATAAACCAGTAATAGATTCCAAATCCGATTGATACTACTGCTTGAACCCATAACTTGATCCATTTTGGCGCCTTTACTACTCGACTAATTATCTCAACTATGAAAAGTCCAATTACAGGATAAATTGTATAAAATAGAAAATCAATTACATCTACACCTGTATGAGACATGACTAATGAAAATATTCAATTACGTAATTTCTACCTAATCTTCCCAATGAATTTTGGTAGCAGCTTTTTTTGTAATTAATGCTTGAGCATTTTCATATGGTAGAGTTGCAATATCTTCTGAATGAAATGGTCCGTATTTCTCTAGATCAACGCCTACAATTTCATCAATGTCTTTTAAAAATCTAAGAACAACTGTCTTGGTTTTGTGATTTTGTGATAAAGATTCTAAAAACTTGGATTTTCCATTCATTGTTGCTGCAAGAATCATTTCTGTTCTTTCTCTTTTTTTTTCCTCAGCATCAAGGATGAATTTTTCTTCATCTGTGAGATTTTTAAAATTAATATCCTCTGATCTGATAGTTTTTTCTAGTCTATTTTGGAGTAAAAGCGAAGTCAGTTCTGATGCCATGTTAATCAAGACCTGTTTAATTTTATTTTCAATTCCATCGAACTCTTGTTTTTTCAAGTTTCCGATAAAATCAGATAGATTTCTGTAGAAATTAGGATCGATTTCCTGAATTAAATCGCTTTCCGTTTCTCTAAGAACAATTGCATGTAAAGAGTTGATATCAATTTCATTGATTTCAGACATGTCCTACCTAATCCTTAAATGATGGATGTATTTGTGTTACCGTGAAGTATTAAATTGCCATATAAAGTGAGCCATGGAAAACCACTTCAGGTATCGTATTCACCTGATGAAGTTTTTTCTAGAATTCAACATGAAGAAATTCAATTCATTGATCTTCAGTTTACTGGTTTAACCGGCCGTTTTCACCATACAACTATTTCTGCAAATACATTTACGCCTGAGCAAATGAGAGATGGACTTCCAAAATTGGATGGCTCTTCAATTATTGGCTTTGCCGAAATTAATGATTCAGATCTTTTGTTAAAACCAGATCCCAATACTTTTGCAATTATTCCATGGATGACAGAAAATAAAACTGCACGATTATTGTGTGATGTTTATTGGGGAGGAGGTAGAGGAAGACTCTCCAGAGATCCAAGAGGAATTGCCCAAAAAGCAGAAAAATATATTCAATCTCAGGGATTTGATTCTAGCTCTTGGGGTCCAGAAATAGAATTTTTTGTATTTGATAAAATTCACTGGGATGTTTTAACACCATACAAAGGCCAATCGTATTCCATTGAATCAAAAGAGGCTCCTTGGAGTCAGGAAGGTAATGGATATCCTATGGGTCTACAAGAGGGATATTATCCTAGTACACCATCTGATACCCTTACTCCTTTTAGAAATGAATGTGTAAATATATTGAGTTCAGATTTCGGGATTTTGTGTGATAATCATCACCACGAAGTTGCAACTGCTGGGCAATGTGAAATCGATATCAGATATGATTACATGACAAATGCTGGTGATGCTGCTCAAACTTACAAATATGTGATTAGAAATATTGCTGCAAAATATTCAAAGGTTGCAACAATGATGCCAAAACCTATTGCAATGGATTCTGGTTCTGGTATGCATGTTAATGTAAGTTTGTGGAAGGGTCAGAACAATGTTTTTTATGATTCAGAAGATGAAGATGAGCTAAGTCAAACGGCTAGATATTTCTGTGGTGGAATAATTAATCACGCAAAAGCATTATCTGGAATTTGCAATCCAACTACGAACTCTTATCATAGATTGGTTCCTGGTTATGAAGCTCCGGCCTATATCGCTTGGAGCGCAGGAAATAGATCTGCAATTGTAAGGGTTCCAAAACATCTTACTGGAAAAAATTATGCACATCTAAAGAGACTTGAATTTAGGGCCCCTGATCCATCATCAAATCCATATCTAGTGTTTTCGGCAGTTACTGCTGCAGGACTGGATGGAATTAAGAAAAAAACTGAACCTGGTGATCAAGTCCACGATGATATCTTCAAGATGACAAAATCAGATAGAGCAAAAAGAGGAATAGGTGTTTTACCAAAAAGTTTAGGAGAAGCATTAGATGAATTAGAAAGTGATAGAAAATTCCTAAATCCAATTTACACTGATGATGTTATTGATAAAATCATAGAATTAGAAAGAAGGGATCAAAGAGAGATTGCAATCAGACCACACCCTCATGAATTTTATCTATATTTTGATGTGTGATTTTTAGATTCTTCCAGTTATTTGAAAGATTAAGACTAATGACAAAAAAATCAGACCAAAGCCAGCGCCGAAGTAAATTATTTGTCCTTTTTCTGATGTCATCGATTTATACAATAAAACTCCTCCAACCACACCCAGAATCAAATCAAGAATTCCAAAGATAAGATCATTAAATGAACTGCCTGATATCAAAGGATTGAAAAATCCTGCAAGTAAGGCAAAAAAGATTAGCAAATAGATATACTTGAAACTCTCTCTTAGATAAGATGAAATTTTATTCAATATTGTTTTCCAATTTAATAATCAAATAAACTTTTGAAAAATATTTTGCACTAAATTTACATCATGCCGGGCATTCCGCCCATTCCGCCCATTCCGCCCATTCCGCCCATATCAGGCATGCCACCTTCTCCTCCAGGTGGTGGTCCTGCAGATTTTTGTGTTGCAATTACATCATCAATTCTAAGAATCATGCAAGCAACCTCTGCGGCTGCTGAAACAATTTGGAGTTTTACTGCTAAGGGTTCAATAATATCACTTGACTTCATGTTTGCAATTTTTGCTTTCATAACATCAATTCCTGTCCATTTTTCTCCTTTCATTTGCTTAGAACGTAACGAAGCCAAAGTATCAATTGGATCCATTCCTGCATTTTCAGCAAGTATTAACGGAATGGTTTCCAAGGCATCAGCAAATTTTTCTGCTGCAAGTTGTTCTCTTCCTTCGAGAGTTTTTGCCCAGCTTCTTAATTTAGCTGCAGCATATGTTTCAGGTGCTCCTCCACCTGCGACAATTAAGGGGTTTTCTATTACATCTTTTACTACCATTAAAGCGTCATGAACCGAGCGCTCAACCTCATCTACTACTCTTTGAGATCCACCACGGAGAAGAAGTGTTACTGATTTTGGATGTTTACAGCCTTCAACGAAGACCCATTTATCTTCCTCAATTTTTTTCTCTTCAACTAAATCTGCAATACCTAAATCTTTTTCAAATAGGTCATCAAGGTTTGTTACGATTCTTGCACCGGTTGCTTTAGCAAGTTTAGTAAGATCACTTTCTTTAATTCTCCTAACTGCAATAATTCCTGCTTTTGCAAGATAGTGTTGAGCCATATCATCAATTCCTTTTTGGCAGAGAACCACATTGGCACCTGAACCAATTACTTTGTCTACCATAGTCTTTAGCATTCTATTTTCTTCATCAAGAAATGATTTCATCTGTTGTGGATTTGAAATGTTAATTTTAGCATCAGTTTCAGTCTTACTAATTTCAAGGGCAGTGTTTATCAAAGCAATTTTAGCATCAGAAATTTGTTTTGGCATTCCGCCATGAACAATTTCCTTATCAAGAACAATTCCTTGAATAATATTAGAATCCTTTATGGAACCTCCTGCCTTTTTTTCTACTTTAATATCATCAATATCAACTTTGTAATTTTCACCTTCTTTTTCTGCAACAGCAAGAACAGATTTTACAATGATTTCTGCTAGTTGGTCAGAATCTTTTCTAACTAATTTTGTTTGCATAGATGTTTTTGCAATTTTATTAAGAATTGATTTGTCATTAGGAGAAATTTTTTCTGCAATGTCTTGAAGGTATTGTTTTGCCTTTTTTCCAGCTTTTCTATATCCATCAACAATTATGGTTGGATGAACATTTTGGTCAAGTAAGGATTCAGCATTTTCAAGCAAAGAGCCTGCTAAAATTACCACTGAAGTGGTTCCATCTCCAACTTCATTATCAGTTGTTTTTGAAATTTCAACCAACATTTTTGCTGCTGGGTGTTGAACATCAATTTCTTTTAAGATGGTAGCACCATCATTTGTAATAGTAACATCTCCCATGGAGTCAACTAGCATTTTATCCATACCTCTAGGGCCAAGGCTGGAATGAACAATTTCTGCAATAATTTTTGCTGCAGCTATATTATTTTTTTGAGCATCTCTTCCTTTGGTTTCCGTTCCGCCTTCTTTAAGCAGTATAACTGGCATTGTTCCTTTGGAAGTAGCTTGCATACCCATGGAAAAAAATACTTGGATTCCCCTTTTATACGTTACAGATAATTGAGATTCTTTTAGGTCTAAAATCGGTGTTTTTAAATTGGGAAAATCAATTCCCAGATCATGGTAAAATCCTCAAACAAGGAATCTTATAATAAAATTTTCTCAAAATTAAAAGAGCATCATAAATGGTTTGAAAATTCAATTCCATTAATTGCCAGTGAAAATATACCAAGCCCAGCTGTTCGTGAGGCAATAATTTCAGATTTTGGTAACAGATACGCTGAAGGCTGGCCTGGTGAGAGAGTCTACGCTGGATGTATCTACATTGATGATGTAGAGTTTGAATGTATGAAATTAGCCAAGAAATTGTACAAGGCCAAATTTGCAGATGTAAGACCCATATCAGGAGTTGTTGCCAATCTTGCAATATATTCTGCTTTTACAAATCCAGGTGATATTATGTTGGCTCCTTCAATTCCAGCAGGAGGTCATATTTCTCATGGTAAAAAAGAACATTCAGGTACTGCAGGTTTAGTTCACGGATTAGAAATTGAGTTTTATCCATTTAATGCCGAAGAAATGACTATTGATGTAGATAAGACTAAAACTAAGATTGAAGAATTAAAGAAAATCGGACGTCTTCCAAAAATGGCAATGTTTGGTGGATCATTGTTTTTGTTTCCTCATCCGGTAAAGGAATTGGCAGACTTTCTAAAAAGTTACGGTATTCATATCAACTATGATGCAGCTCATGTGGCAGGCTTGATTGCAGGAGGCAAATTCCAAGATCCTCTACGAGAGGGCGCAGATACCATGACTATGAGTACCCATAAAACTTTGTTTGGTCCGCAAGGCGGTCTTGTATTAGGTTCGGAAGAACATGCAGAGAGAATTAAAAAAGCAATGTTTCCAGGACTGACAAGTAGTCATCATATTCACCATATGGCAGGAAAAGCTATTGCTTTTGCCGAAGCGTTAGAGTTTGGGAAAGATTATGCAAGTCAAGTAATAAAGAATGCAAAAGTCTTTGCTGAGGCTCTTAGTGGTTTTGGATTTAAAGTATTAGGAGAAAGTAGGGGATTTACAGAATCTCATCAAATTGCAGTAAACGTACTTGATTATTCAGATGGTGGTAAAGTTGAAGCAGAATTAGAAAAGGCAAACATTATTGTAAATAGACAACTGATTCCTGGAGATATCAAGGCAGGACGTAATTATTTCCATCCTGGTGGAATTAGATTGGGAGTATCTGAGATAACAAGACTTGGAATGAAACAAAATGAGATGAAAGAAATTGCATCCCTTATCAAAGACGTTGTAATAGAGAAAAAGGATCCTAAAAAAATACTATCAAAAGTTAAATCTTTCAGAAAGAATTATCAAAAGGTTCAATATTGTTTTGACAATAAATTAGGTGCGTACGAATACGTCAAATTAAGATAAAAATTCTAAGAAGCATAATCGGTAAGAAGAGACTGATCTCCCTTATTCTTTCCAAAAACTAGGTCAATTTCGTCAGATAATGCATGAATTCGACCTTTTTGATATTCTCCTACATCATATTTACTTACTAATCTTTTGGCCAGATTTAGATATTTTACCACAGAACCTCTAGTTATTGTTTGAATTAACTTGTGGCTGCAAACACAGTTTTGAGTTAAAGGAAGACGACGATAAGATTTTCCACATGCTGTACATCTAAAACTCTGTCTTGCATATGCACGGAGATTTCCCATAATGTCAGGAATTAGATGTGTAGAGATTACATTGGAAACAATTTCTGAAGTATTTACAGCATCAATCATATCCGCATTTCGAATTTGCATGTCAAGCTTATCTAGCATTGAACCAAGTGTGGAATATGCACTCCTTGATTTTGAAGTAGTTAATGAGGAGGTTTGATGTGTAAAATAATAATCATAAAATTGTCTTTCGGTCTCTAGTCGTGACTCTATAATTTCAATTGATTTTACGGTTGACGCTTTGCTTTGTTCAAGGGTTGATTTGAAAAACTCTAGCGGTAATAATTTTGTAACTTCCAAGTTATGTGCCTGGGGTTGTGATTCATGAGGTAAAACCAATGGCTGAATCAATAATGGTGCATCCATTAATCCTCCAATCCGATCTGAAAGAAACTGTCTTGAAAAATTGAGAAGGCTGTCCATAAGAAGCATTATTGAATCAGCATCACCATCAGCATCTCTTCTTTTTGCTGAATGCCAATTTGGAGTAGCAAAACATACATGAGTCTCAGTGAATCCTATGACCCTTCCTACAATTCCTACAGATGTATGTGGAGCCAGACCAATTATTAGATGTCCAATTAACTCCTCAGAATTATTAACGTTGTAAAAAGGAAGTTTTCCATAGAATTTTTTTAATAATAAATCAATGTATTTACAAGTAGAGACTAGATACCTTCCACTTTCATATGGAATGATTACATCCTGCATCCGAATTTCTATTAATTGATCTGAATTTGTTATTGGATTACCATCCATGTCATTTGTGTATCCTAATTCTTTCAGTTTTTCAATTGAAGTCCCAATCCATGAAGGCTTGAACTGAGTAATAGGAGAATTTGTGGCATCAAAACGCACTGTGCCATCTTTGAATGTGGTTAGGCCAAATTTTTGACGAACTAAGCCCTTCTCAAGTGGCTCTGCAATTCTATCCTGACTGATTAGTTCTTTTACACCTTTGAATGGTTCTTGTGCTCTCAAACCCATTTTTTCCTGGGCTGCCAACAATTTTTCTTTTAAAGGGAATAATTTGTAAGAATGAGAGGGGGCTTTTCTTTTACATTTTTCACAAAACGGAGATTCAAGAATTCCCCTGCAGTTTGAGCATTGATAAATTATTGATGTCTTGGTTCCACATTTTGAGCATTTTATTCCAATTGAAGGCTCATTGCATTTGTTGCATTGGCGATTAAAAATATTAGTAAAAAAATTAGGATATCTGGAGGCTTTTAGTAGATCTCTTGTTGGTCCTCCTTTATCACTTACTGGAAATAAAACATGTGTTGGAGGTTTCATCTGTCGAGCAGCAGCTTTTTCAGGTCTTCCAATTCGAACTCCGATTGATGTAGAGAACTTGTTTCTTATTGGAATTTCCGAAGATTTTGAGATAATTTTAGGTACAGAAGAGTCATCAATTATTGGAGCTTTTCTTAAGAGTAAATTATAGAAAATTTTTGCTTCATTTTCTTCTAAAATGATACTGTCTTTTTGTTTGTGTGGAACTCCTAATTTTTCGAGAATTATTTTGACATTTAGAGGATATTCTATTGTGTTTTCATTGACTTTTTTTGGTTGCAAAATCTCAGATAATTCAGAGGAAGAAATTTGATCCCAATAGTAGAGAAATTGTGGATGTAAAGGAACTTGAAAATCTAGTGAAATTTTTAGGGCTTCATCCAAAGTAGGCGTTCGGTTTAGAAATTGATTTAGATATTCATCATTAGGCTCGTATTTTCCAAGTTTTTCTTTTAATTCCTCAATCCAAAATTCTTCAACATACCCAGTTGGAATAAGTTGAGCATTATTTTCCAAGAAATCTCCAAAGGAAATTAAAATATCTCCTAAATGGAGAATTCTTTCAATATCTTTTTTAATTTCAATCCCATGTTTTACATCTCTTATTTTTACAACATCCCCATTTTTCATACGAACTATTGGGGTTTCTATTGAATCAACAAAAGCCACTGTGGCACCTTTTCCTGGAATATCAATTTTGACTTGAGTCCCCACAGCTACTGTATGATCTAAAATTTCTGCAATTACAGGATGAATTCCAACTGCTGCAAATCCTGTATTACAGGCTCGGCCATATCTAAGTCGAAATCCACCTAATTTGTTAGGCATTGATAAGACAGAACGTCCTGTGATAACCTCACGCATTCTTTTTGCAGCTGCATTTTCTTGTTTATCACCAGTTTGGACAGCTCCCTTCAAATCAGCAAGCCATTCCCACCCATCAAGATTATAGAGTTCTATTCTACTGAGTAATTTTTTGGCTCTTCCAATTAATCCATCATTTAGAACCCTCAAAGCTCCACCTCTAACTCTATCTGTTTTGATTCTTACCATTCCCTTGTGATTAACTACCTCATAGGGATCTGTGTCTACCCCATTAAGTTCGACAGGAAGATTAGAGATTACTCGAATGATATCCTCATCTAAAATATGAAATTGGAAATTTCCAGCTTCTCTTTCATAAATTCGTAATTCTTCAACAAATCTTCCGGTTTCATCATCAAAGGAATTTGCTTGAAATTTGGAAAGCCCTGCCGTTTTTCGTACATGATCCGCAATTAGCATTGTTACAGCAGATTCGGTTCCACCTGCAGATCTCATGGGGCCTGCAATAGAAACTGAGAGGTAATCAGATCCGTCCTTGTTTTTCTTTATCTTAACTTCACTTATTCCTTGAAGAGGTGCGATTGTAACACCTTCTGTAACAATTGCCAACCCTACTCTCACAGCCAAGTCTAATTTTTCCTCTAAAGTTGCATCAGGAAGGGAATATTTGCCCAAGGCTATCTCTTTTGAAAGAATTAAGGCTGAAAGTTCTTTTCCATTAATTTTTAATATTTCTCGTAAGGGATCTGCAATATCAATTTCGTGCATTTTTGCAACCCTATCAGCAAGATCAAATGCGATTTTCGGCTCGATTATTCCTGAAGAATCAACTAAACTCGATTTTGCCTCAGCTGCACTCTCAAAAATTCTATATGTTTCAGTTGAAAGGCTAGAATAATAATTTCTATAATAATCAGGCATTTTTATCCCAAGAAGACGAGAAATGGCAGTATTTTCAGACATTGTACAATACTATTATTTTGCTCTTTGAATTGTTTTTGCAATTTCAGTTAGTTTTTTGATACTTCCTCCTTTCTCCAAGAATGTACCAATAACTAGGGCATCAGCACCAGCATCAACCAATCCTTTTGCAGTTTTCACATCCTTAATTCCTCCACCAACTATCAAAAATCCATTGAATGCTTTTCTTACAGTCTTTACCATTTCAGGTGTTACAGTAGATTTTGCCCCAGATCCTGCCTCTAAATATACAAATCTCATACCAAGAAATTGTGCTGCAAGTGCATATGCAGCTGCAATTTTTGGTTTTTCAAATGGAATTCCCCTTGCCGAGCCAACAAACCATGCTGAGGTTCCATCACCTATCACCAAATATGCGGTAGGAAGCGGTTCAAGGCCAAACTTGAGTACACTAGGAGCTGCGAGTGCTTGTGCTTGCGTAATAAAATATGGATTTTCAGAATTCATTAAGGAGCTAAAAAGTATAGCATCAGCCTCTGGAACCACTCCTGTAACATTACCAGGAAATAGAATAATTGGGATTTTTATTCCCTGTTTAATGCCCTTGACTACTTGGGCCATCTCAATTTGATCTGTTGCAGAAGATCCACCCACTAGAATTGCTGAGGCTCCAATTTTTTCTACGTCTTTGGCCAATTTCTTGGATGATTCTATGTTTGAAACTTCAGAATCGATTAATACAAACAATAACGCATTTTTCTTTTTTAACTCAGATTTGAGGAACAATTCAACTTTACTTCTAGTCATAAAGTGGGTTTGTAGATGACTCTTTAAAGTTTAATTGGAATAGTTGTATACAGATTTGTATAGCTATGTCCGAGTCTGATCAATCTAATTTTAACAATATTATTAAGAAATTAATCAAAAAATCATTGTTTACAGAACGACAAATTGAAATTATTTTAAATCAGAAGGATCTTCTTAATTCTAAATTTACTATAACTAGAGGTGCATATTATAGGCAAGTTAGTCAGTCTAGAGAAAAATTAATCGCATTATTTTATTCAATTATTCTATTACGTGGTTTAGGCATACTTTTGCCTGATGATATAGATGTGATATCAAAACTCTCAGAACAGATTAGTGTGATAAATAATAGTGATGTCTTTTCAGAAAGGGAAGATGATGTGATTAGTGTGATTGATAGAGTAATACGTCAGGCATGTAACGTGTGATGTGAGATAATTTCAAGTGTTGGTGGAGTTAATCTTGTTGTGATAAGCAATGTGAGTATGTTAATCTAAAGTGTGAAATAATATTGGTCAATCACAATAAATCACATTTTACGAGTAATTTTTGTGATGTTAATAGAAATTCCTGATCTTGATGTATTGTTGAGTGTGATTATTGCCTTTTTAGTTGGGTTAGGTGGTCTTTTTGCTTATTACAAATTACGTCCATTGATTAAATCGAAGGAAGTATTTGATTCGTCACAAAAAGAACGGTTAGAGTACTATGAAAGACAATTAATTGATCTGAAAATACGCCTAGATTCACTTGAAATTCAAGGTTTAGAGGAAAAACCAGTAAACGAAAATTTGGAATTAAAACAATTCTTAGAGAAACTTGCAAAAAACGAGGTAAGAGAGAATCCAGTTAATCCTATGGTGAAGTCTGAAATTGTGCCTGATGAGCATAAGATCGCTTCTCGTATGCCTAATTTAGATCACAATAATGCAACAGATTATGTGTTGAAGCTAATCACAGGTAAAGCTATGACGTCACGTGACATACAAATCACACTAAAACGCAGTAGAGAGCACACCTCAAGATTAATGAAAAAATTATTTGAAGATGGATATGTAAAAAGAAACACAGAATCAAAACCATATACCTATTCAATCTCTGGAAAAGGGAAAGAAAAAATTGGGGTATTAGAATCAAGTCCCACTACTTTTTAATCTTATTTTGGTTTTAGAACATAGATTTTAGAAAAATAACCTCTATTGAAGGATTTATTATTATATATTATAAATTAATAAATTATATATATTAATAATTTAATATAATTATATGTCAGTTCTAGAGAATGAAATTTTGGTAAAAATAACCTCAGCAGGAACGATTTCGATTCCCAAACAATTCAGAAAATATATGGATATTCAGAAAGGTGAATACGTAAAAATGATTTTAGGTAAAGATAGGTTAATTGTGCGTAAAATTACAATTTCATAATTTTATTTGTGTTTTTGAGTTAGTTTTATGGTTTGATAAGTCCATTCACGCCCAGTCCTAATCCTACCAATCTTCCCCTTTACTGAAAATCTCGACAAATATGTAGAGATAATACTCAATTTTACCGGTTCATTATATTCATCTTCATATTTTTCAAGAATATTTGTGGAGGTAAACTTGCCCAATGGGAAGAATTTATCTATAATATTCCAGATTTTAGCACCAACCGAGTCCATATTAGTAACTACATTTTCTTCTTCAATATTCATTAGATCCATCATTTCAAATATTTTGAGGATTTTATCTCTAGTAACGTTTCCTTCAAGTTTAATATCATATCGTGCTCCATCAGCGTCTTCCATATCAATACGAATTCGTTTTTTTGCCATCTTTGAGATCTTTGTGGATCGAATGTTAACAGTTCAATAGATCCAAGAAGTTTTGTTAACTAACAGGTTTGTTAACATTGACTGCCTAGCTCACGCCTAGGTAATTTTTTGTTATTAACAAAAATTTTCCAAATCATCAATTTAGGGGGCTAATTTCGTGCCTGGAATGGAAATATTGGGGTAAAATTATGATATTAACAATGTTAACTGGACTCTTAACGCCTGGAATGGAAATATTGGGGTAAAAATGAGTGTTTTGAGAGGTTTTTTAACATGAAATTAACACTTTGTTAACTCCTTTTATTATAAACAACCCACACACCAATATTTCCACTCTATTTTTTCTTTAAATTTTTAAAAAGAGAAAATATAACTAAATATAATTAATTATAAACTAAACTAGAGTTACTATTCTATACTATACTCTCTTAATTCAAATATGATTATGTTATTGACTAGTAGAAACACAGGTGTGTGAGTATGTCAGACCCAATTGATCGATTATTAGATGCAGCTGAATCCGGAAGATCCATAATTAAAAACAGGGATATTCTTCATTTTACCTACATTCCAGAAATAATTCAACATAGAAATACCGAACAAGAACAAGTAACTCAATCCCTTCTTCCCATTCTTAAAAAATCAAGACCTTCAAATTTACTTGTATATGGTAAACCTGGAACGGGAAAAACATTGGTCGTCAAGAAGGTAATAAACAAGATCCAAGATAGAGTAAAAAAATCCAATTTCCCGATAAAACTAGTCTATTCAAACTCGAAAGAAGAGACCACACTTTATGGATTACTAATAAGTTTAGGAAAGCAATTAGGTTTAAGTGATAAAGAATTACCCACTACTGGTCTTGCTATTAGTGAAATCTTTAGACGAATTTTAAACAATATAGACGAAGAAAAAATCAACGCAATTTTTGTTATTGATGAGATTGATTATCTTGCTCAACTAGTCTCCAAAACAGGTAAAGATATCTTATATCAACTAACCAGAGCAAATGAAAGACTTACCCAAGGTTCGTTGACTTTGGTTGGAATTTCTAATGATTTGACCTTTAAGGAAAAACTTGATCCTAGAGTAATTAGTAGTCTTGGAGAAGAAGAAGTAGTATTTACAAACTATAATGTTGAACAAATTAAAAAAATTCTCGAAGAGAGAATTAATGAGGCATTTATTCCTAATACAGTCGAAGAACCTGCTCTAAACCTATGCGCAGCATTAGCAGGAGGAGAGCACGGTGACGCTAGGCGAGCCATCGATCTAATTCGTGTGGCAGGAGAGATTGCAGAGAGACAACAATCAGAAAAAGTCACAAAAGAGCATGTTCGAGAAGCATCTCAAAAAATGGAAGAAAACAAAGAAGAAACATCACTCAAATCATATCCTCTCCATGAAAAATTAGTAATTTTAGCCATATTGAAAGCTGGAGGATCATCAACAGGAGAGATTTATTCTTCATACAAGACTCTATGTAAAATAGTTGGACGAGATGAACTCACTCAAAGACGGATAACTCAAATGTTAAGTGAAATTGAATTATCAGGAATAGTTACTGGTAGATTGGTCCATCAAGGAATTCACGGACGTACCAAAAAATACAAACTAACAGTATCATCTGAAATGATAAAAAAATCCTTTCAAAATGATCTAACTTTGCAAGATATTATCTAAATTTGAATTATAATTTTGATGGAGTACCTGGAATGTTTTCAAGTTTACCATTAGGGCTATACCAGGATTAGGAGTCATTCCAACACTTGCCTGAAATGGAGTTTGGTTTTGCCATGAACCTGAATTTATCAAAAGAATACCTTTGTACATATCTAATTGAGCTCTATGAACGTGACCAACATGAAAAATATCGGGGATATCATCAATTACCATCAAATCCTCAACTTCAGGAGCAATAGGAGTTTGACTACCATAAATTGGACTTAGATGTCTTGCTCTAAGAAGATGCTTCATAACATTAGTAGGACTATCATAGCTCAAACCTGGGGTGGTCTTTACAATATCATCGATACTCTGACCATGAAACATCAATACTTTTACTCCATTTAGAGAAAGAACAGCAGGGTTCCCAACCATAATCACATTATCTCTCTCCCATAATTCAGGATTGTATTTTTTTGGTATTGCAGGTTGGGGAAGGGCTCTTCGTCCAGGATCGTGGTTTCCAGGCATAATGAATATTTTGATATGCTCAGGAATTTTGCTAATTATATCATCTAGTTTTTTCAACTGTTCTTGAATGGTTTGGCAAACTAACTCTTTGTCTTGATTTGGATATATCCCTACTCCATCTACTGCATCACCTCCGATTAATACAAATCGAATTTTACGCGCTATAGGATCAGGACTTGACAACCATGAAACAAATTCTCTAAACTCTTCTTCCATGAAATACTTGCTACCAATATGCAAGTCTGAAAGGAATACTGCAAAAGTCTCTGATTCAGACCTATTTGTGGCTTGATCTGGAACATCGGGAGAAATCAAATCTTTGATTATCAAACCTGAATTTTTCCCAAAACCTACTCGAGCCATAATGAATTGATCATTTAACAATAAATCTGCCATTTTTTGTAAATCATTATCAAAAATAATTCCTTCAAAAGAGCCTGAGGGATCCTCTAGGATCAGTTTAGTTATGTTTCGTTCATTAATTCTTGCCGTAACTAAACCACAAACATAGATATCATCATTGGATTTTGTGGTTTTTAACGAAGAAATTGATTTTAACGATTTTGATTCAGGTCTATCAGAAATGATTTTCTTTAGTTTTTTAAAACGACTAGCAAATAAGGAATTATACCCACTAATACCCTCACCGCTTGTAATTTTCAAAGTGGGATCAAAAAGCACTTTGTAACCACTTTGGAGATTTTTATCTTCTTTTATACCAAAATAGTTTTCCAAGTCTTCTTGGTTAATTTGGAATAATTTTTGTTTCATTTTTTCACGTACAATCTCTTTAATTATTTTTTCGAGTTTTTTCACATCAACGTTTTCTAAAATTTCAAAGGCGCTGGGATGAATTTGAAATCCCTTATTCAGGGCATAATTCAAAGCAAAAGTAAGTTCTTTTTTCAACATCGAGGAATATTTTCTGGTTTAATTAAATCTGCGCCTACTACCAACCCTCAAATATTGTAAATTAAAAAAAGCAATGTGTTCGAAAACAGAATAATCTTATTTTTTGTATTTATGGGGCTGTTTACTGTTGCCTTTCAATTGGGATCAATGATGGAGGTTAGTGAAGAGGATGCCAATATTTTCATGGAGGAATTTGAAAAACTAATAGAAGATATTGATGCAATTGGAATTTTTGTTCATAATACAACTATCTCTTTACCGATGTTTATTCCTGGATTAGGAGTTGCTTGGGGATTATTTTCAGCCTGGTCAACTGGGTTTGCCTTTGCAGCTATAGTCACAATAACTCCTGAATTAGCAGAAATTCCACCTGTTACAATTCTATATCTTTCTCCGTTTGGATTTATGGAGCTCTTTGCATACTCACTTGCAACGTCAAGAAGTTTTATTCTCATTAGAGCAATTGCAAAAAAAACCAACCTTACCCAATTTATAAAACCAACCCTAATAGAAATTGGGATTGTAGTGGGTTTACTATTAGCTGGTGGGTTTTTAGAAGATTATATGATAAAACTATCTTTAGAGGAAGGACTCGAGATACCTGGTTTTTAACTTAAAAAAACTAATTAGTTTGGATTTGGAGCTAACGAAGATTTTTAATTTTTAGATTATGAGAATGCCAGACCTGTCATATGGATTGGTAAATCTATAAAATCTAACTAACAATCATACGTATTCTGTATATGAACAAAATGTAATTTTGGTCATAGGGAGATTTGATTCTGTCAGATGTTCTAATTGTAATGATCTGATTGATAACCAAACACAAGTAGAAGATTTGTTCGGCACTAGCAACAATGGATACATCCTTTTGATGCAGTCATGGTGTAAAATGTGTCGAAATTGACTTTTTTTTACTCAACAAAGTCTGGTTTAGATATACTATATGTTACATCTAAAAAAATTTAGTATTAAATTATAAACTAAATTACATGAAAAAATAATATGAATATTTACTTTGTAGGACTTTTGGCTTTACTTGTAATATCTTCTGGATTCTTCATTAACGATGCTTTTGCTAATGTTAATGAAAATTCAGCTTTTCTTCTTGAAGGTTCTGGATTTGCAGTGACTGAAGAATCAATTAAGGTTTCTGAGATAGATATTGGTCTGACATCTCACCAACAATCTGGCAGCAGTATTGATTTTTTGATAGAGGATGGATTTATCACACTAGATAACGAAGATTTGGTAATATCTGAACTTGAGGGTAAATTTCTCAGAGAGGGAAGTTATATTAGAATTAACGGAAATATTGAAAGTAATAAAGGAATAGATACAACCATTAGTTTCTTTGGACGTTTAGTTGAAGAAAGTAAAGATGCGGCAATATACGGATTTACCGGAAGAATTACAACATTAAATGATTCATACAAAATAATTTACACCGCAAAACTTTCACAGTTAACAAAAGTTGTTGAAACTACTGATGTCAGTTTTGAAGAAGAAATGCTTTCAATACGCATTCTTCCTGGTTCTTCAACTCAAGGGATAGCAAGTAGTTACATTGACAGTGCAGAAACCCGATACCCCATACTTGGAAATATCAGTCCAGAAAGATTTAGTTATTTTTCAATGGATAGAATCACAATCGAACCTGGAACAACGATTACTTTGGTGAATGAAGATGATGTTTCTCATAGTATCATTAGTGGAAAAGAAAACTATGGAGACCGATATAATCCATTTACCCCAGATGGTAGAATTTCGACTACGGAAATTATACCTGGAGAATCAGTCACCATAACATTTGATGAGATGGGATTTTACAGATTATATGATCCAG
>Ga0307378_10002881_pt1 | contig 25646 bp, 32 predicted proteins | sample UN1MG_FD_202238 | JGI IMG/M metagenome (GOLD analysis project Ga0307378, IMG submission 202238) | Soil microbial communities from Risofladan, Vaasa, Finland - UN-1 | ecosystem: Environmental > Terrestrial > Soil > Coastal area > Acid sulfate soil | place: Finland: Risofladan, Vaasa | collected...
GTTTTTATGGCCATAATATATCCTTAAACGATATTACCAAACACATCGAACTCGGCAATCGTCGAATGAAATTCAGTGGTGGCATCGGATAAATGAGCCTGAATCGCCCATGTACCAGCCGCGTCCCAAAACCCGGCGACCGCAGTATATTGCATCTTGCCGTCGGTGCCGTCGGTGGTGAAGGCCGTCGCTTGGGTAGTTGTCGTATTGTCCGGCTTCAAAAAGAAAAATTCCATAGTAAGAACGCTGTCTATGGGAACCACCACCCCGGCGTCGTAAATAGTCGCCAATATCACCGTCCCTATATCGCTTACGTGTATTTCATCTTGCGGCATTATTACGCCTTTTCAATAAAACAAATATTATAATAAAACGATATTGATTTAATGGTTGACTGTTCGTGCATATCATCTATTAGTTTTTTCAATATCTCCATAGTCGAATCGGGCCGAAGGTGCTTACGATAATTGCCGTATAAATCTTCAATAATATAAAAACCGCCACTATTTAGACTAGGCCACAACGAACGAAAGGTCGCTTGTTGTTCCAGAGGCAAATGGCCGCCGTCGTCAACAATAATATCATAAGGGCCGGACGGAAAGACTTGTTCGGACAAAAACTTTGTATCTTCCTGGTGTCCCACAAACACCTTAATATTCTTTTGGCCCCTAAGATATTTCTGCCAAATACGAGTATTTTTATCGATGCCGAATATTTGGGATTGCGGGAACGCTTCTTTCCATAATAATAAAGATGCACCACGTAATACGCCAATTTCCAAAAACTTTAACGGTTTATTTCTTAAATGCCCGATATGTTTATCATAAAGTCTAGTATATCCGTGAACCCAATATTTATCGGTCGCCAAATGCCTTAATTTCATAAACTGTTGCATAGCTAAACCGTGAATCGAGTCGGAATCTACGGCTGATATATCAACTGATGGGTTATGCTTTATAAATATATCGCGACTCTTAAATATCCGGCATGGTATTTTGTCCCATTTTAATATTTTTAGCATTTCCAATCGTCGCCCACCACGATGCAAAACTAGCCGCCCTCCTGGTATTCGCCACATATCTAACGGATTTCTTAATCCATTTTTTTCAATGTCACGATAAACTCTAATAGCGTCTTTCATTAAGTTGATGCAATGTCGTTTGCCCTTGCTGGTTAATGGATCACGGTCGGCAGGATTTAATTTTTTTGTCAAATGTTGAAAATAAGGCAGTGCAACTAATTCGTCGTTAGTATAATCTTTACCATCAGCCACGTTTTGCATAAAAGGAGGAAAGGTCAAAATGAATTCTTTTATGCTACTAATGTTTTTGCGTGGATCGGAATAGGCTATGCGGTTATCGTACAATTCCTCGCTATCAAATATTATGCTACCGATATAACTGTGTTGTTTGCGTTGTTTTGCTCCTCGTCCAAATTTCATAGGTTCACCTTTGATCGTATTTATTAAATCGACTGCATAGCCCCACGGCTTTAATTCAACACAAGGATCGGCGTCCTTGCCCCGCAATTTCTTGCCGGTTATGTTTTTATCGTGACACAATACCAAATTAGGTTCCGGCGTCTCAAACGTCTCATAGGGATATTTGTTTAACCCCAGATTCTCCTCAAATACTCCCATTTCCCCGCAATGCTTTTTGGGTATTTCCTTTAAGGCGAAACGCTCTTCTAGGCATCTAATTAATAATTGACGCGGGGCGATACATTGACTTAATACCGGTCGCTCGCGATAAGAATATAAACCGTCGTCAATATGTAAATTCCAGCGGTTTAAGTTGTAAGCAAATTTGTTTTGCGGGCGATAATCAAAGTGATCTTGAGTATAAAAACAATCATCCTCGCATAATGCGACATATTCGGTTTTAGTATTATGTGCCCCAATCAAAACTTGTCGATATATATTTTCTAAAGAACGACCCATTTTACCGACGCAAATATTCTTACCCAAATCGGTCGGCTTTTGGGTTATGCTAATAATATCATATTTTAATTTTTTTAATCTGTCCTCGACGAGACTAACCATATTGGCGTCGGCCACATTGGCCGTATAGTATAATATCGTCAAGTCGCTATTGGCGGGCTTAGTAGCTGATGTATCAATCGACGTATCGGCTTTAATCCCATCGGTAATACTAGATGTTACTCTCTCAAAAAATTCGCTGTGTTTTTTGTCATGTTGCCAAGTCGGTAGCGGGGCGAACTTATCCGCCAGCCATTGTAGGTCGTGTACTTGTTGCGGCCATTTATTACGGCCCCACAATTCAATCGAATATTTTCGGGCCTTACGTTGTTCCTTACCGCTCATCGGCCAGGGGATGCCCGCCGGGCCGTCGCCTTTACGGAACCAGTGAGAGAACCACGTATTTTTATTTACGACTTGCCGCCCACCCGACAGCCACGCCTTGCAAGCGACCTCGACGCCCATCTGCCCCCATTGTCCGTGGGCTTCGTCCATGCCGCCTAAATCCCAAAACCGCTTACGGTGAATAAACCAGCAGGCTCCCTGCCCGGTCATTACGTCGCATATCTTACCTTGCCGGTCAGGGTTGTTTTTGTGGGCTTGATATTCGTCGGGAAATTCGCGGGCAATCGGGGCGTCCCAATACTGTACCCGTAATGGCATATCTTTAGCGTCCGGCGACCGGAACCACATAAAGTCGGTCATCTTATTTAATTTTGGCGTCCAATTAACAACGTCCAGGTTGAACATCCGGGGAATAACCGTCCAGTCGTATTCGCAGTCGGCTTTTAGTTTTATATCAAAGCCCTGATCGAACATCGAATGGCCGTCGGCCTTTAAGATGTACTTGGCGTCGGTTTGCCGGGCGGCTAAATTAATCGAGTGCCGTTGCCCAATGGCTTTTTCATGCACTATCGGTTTGACACATGGGTCTTGTGGTAAACAACGCTCAATAGGGTTGTCATAACCGTCAAGAATCGGTATAACCTCAATGTCGCCTTCCGCTTTTTTTAATACATCCTCAATCGTATGCGGCAGATATATTTCATTACGGGCCGGTATGATTACGCATACTTTTTCATTAGTTAATTGCAAGGTCCAATTCCTTTTCCTGGTCGATACCTAAATTAAATTCTATTTGTTGGTCTATGTATAAAACAAAGTCGGCAATCGAACTCATTGCCCCACTGGGCGAAGCCGATGGGCTAACGCTGGGAGATACACTAGGCGACGATGATGGGCTGACGCTTGGCGAAATAGAAGGACTGACAGACGGACTAACGCTAGGCGACACGCTAGGCGATACGCTAGGGGATAGGCTAGGGGATATTGATGGACTAATGGATGGTGAAAAACTAGGCGAAACAGACGGAGATAATGATGGCGACACGCTCGGCGAAACGCTGGGCGACAAACTAGGTGATACGCTAGGCGACGCGCTAGGCGACAAGCTAGGAGAAACACTTGGCGTAGGCGACGGGCTAATAGACGGCGAGACCGACGGAGAAGCACTAAGAGAAACAGAGGGTGATACGCTGGGAGATATTGACGGGCTAGCCGATGGGCTAATACTTGGGGAGACCGAAGGACTGGGACTTGCCGACGGACTAATGCTGGGCGAAATAGATGGCGAAACACTTGGCGATAAACTTGGACTAATACTCGGACTTGGGCTGGCGGATGGCGAGATAGATGGACTTGTTGACGGAGATATAGACGGAGAAGCCGACGGGCTAACACTTGGCGATAAACTCGGCGAAACCGATGGCGAAACCGAAGGCGAAACACTTGGCGAAATACTCGGACTTGGGCTGGCGGATGGACTAACCGACGGTGATGCGCTAGGGCTAACAGACGGCGATACACTAGGCGATACCGAAGGCGACGCACCATCGCCGCCCTCTTCTAAACTACACGCGAAATCCGCCACCACGCCGCCGCCGCAATCACCTGTCCCCGTCCCTAAACTATTGACGGCGTAACAATGGCGGTAAGTAGTACTATTTGCGATAGTCACCGCTATAGTATCGTGAACTTGAGTCCTGTTTGAATCTTTGTAAATAATATCTTGAAAGGTGGTGGCGGTGGGCCTTGATAGGGTGTGCCAGTATTGTGTGGCGTCATTAACCGCCGCTGATTGATCTTGCGAATCATCCTCGCAGTTTCGCAGCCAAAAAGTAAAAATCGTATAATACCGTTGGGCGAGATAAATAGTTTCGGTGTGGTTGACTACCCAATAATAAGTATCATTGGTGTTATCATTCGAGACGGCCCAAAATGTCCAGTTAGAATTATCAACTCCAAAATCAGTGGTGAAATTTAACGTAAAATCCCATGCCGAGGTATCAAAGAAACCCGCCCCGAAGTCTTTTTGCACGTGGGCATTAACCGACTTGTCCATTGACGTAACGGTGATATACGTCGCCGATTTGACTATATCATCGCTGGGGTCGGTTTCCACCCATGCAGCATCGGTAAATTGCTCGATAGACACTTACTCTTTTTCCTTAAATCCGTTTGTTAAATCGACATTGCTAAACAGTGGGTTATCCAGTGGTTTGTCACGATAGGTATTTTTAATTTCGTTGCGTAAATCAAGCAACACGCTTTCGGGCGCAGTATTTTTATTTTCGCTGCGCAGATCAAGAATCGCAATTAAAAGAGCGGTATTTTTAGGACCAAACACCTCGGCTTGATACATGCGGAATGTTTCTTCGTCGATCTTACCATCCCTAAACTCATCCCCTTTGGTATTATGCTCCTGACGCAAATATTCCCTTGATGCCTCCAGATACCCGTATTTCTGCGTCCAGGTGATAACGGTCGGGGGAAAAACTACTTCCATTAATTTAATTTCCGCCATAATCAGTCCTTAAACCCCTTATAGTATTGATAGCCTTTACCGGCCATTTTTATTATCCTTGTACAAACAATTCATATTTAAACAAGGCGTTCATTTTTTCGGTGTTAGTCATAGTCTATCCTTAACTCGGCGTGTAGGTAGTGTTGTTATACTTCGTACCAGTTCAAAGTAATCCGGGCCACGGCGTTAAGGGCAAGGGCCGTTAATCGAAACGTATAAACCGTTTCAGGAATTAATATCCATTCGGCTTGCGACCTAGCTACGGCCTGTTGGCTGTTTTTCGTGCCAGAGAATCCTTCGACGCCAAATATTGTCGGTGCTCCGCCTAATGTATTAAGCGTGCCAGTAACTCCGAGCGAAACGGTATTGGCTGTTGCCCCCCCGGTAAAATCTGTAACCAGCGATGTAGTGGCAGAATCTCTGTTTCGATTCAACACGGTATATGCCGCTCCGTCAGCCGCTACGGTTCCTGCCTCTAAAATATCAAACGTGCCAAGGGCCGTCATAAAAATAGACGGGAATACGTGAACGTAATTAGCTCCGGTGGTAAACGATATGGTAATAAATTCGGCGGTGTCCATATCTAAATCCTGAACGACCGCGTAAAACATTCTGCCCTCATGTATCATGTAATGAGACCAATCCAATATCACTAACCCGCCGTCGTTAATATGGGCTATATTATCGGAATCAATACCTTCTGCCCCGTTCCTAATATACATAGCCCCTATGCCGGGTCGTTCTGCTTTTCTTGCCATTATTTAACTCCTGCGACTATCGCGGATTCGATAAATTTATATACGTAATCCGCAAAGTGATTTGAGGTGTACTTGCTTAACATTAATCGCCGTCCCGCGTCGGCAATAGATTGATATTCTATCGGATTATTTGTAAACGCTTTAATCTTGTCAACGAAATTATTCTTATCGACATATATACAAGTTTCGCCGTCGACGAATCCAAGCTGTTCATATTCTTTATGATACTGGGCGAAACAAACGCAACCGGCAAGCGGTATCTCGAAATATTTCGGTATAGGATAAAATTCACATAACGCTAATGCCCCGACATATTCCGCCAGCATGTTGCCAAACTTCTTGCCTGATGGTGTCTTATTATTAAGATGGTAGTGCTGCCGAATACTAACACAGTCTTGATTAAAAGCCCACCGTCTAAACTCATAACAGGCAAACAGGTTCGCCCACGTTGCCCCGTTTGCCAACACCTGTGGATATCGGTCGCCCAATGATTTTCGTCCCGATTCAAACAGCGACGCGCCCGGTGCTATCGGAAAATACAAAAGCATATCGTCTGGGTTGCCGCCATAGCCTGTAATATGCGGGGCGATATATCTATAATAACCATCCTTATACGGCGATATGATATATTTAACGCCTCTATCCAAAGCTCTTTTAACTCGCTGTGCCGCCGATAGTTTGTAAACATCGTCGCCGTTAGCATACCGCCCGTTGAATTCCTTTTGATGTGGGTCGTTAAAATATTCTAACTTCAACGCGGGATGTTTTTCAATGTCTTCGATACGAATATGATGCGAACTGTGCGGGTCGAAAAAGATAATCACGTCGGCTTGAATATCGTCGGCATGGCAATCATCGTTAATTGATATTATTTTCTCAAACCTGTCTAACAACGATAAGAACATACAGCGGTAAGACCAACTGTAAGTTGTGGTTTGCAGCTTGTGGTCTTTTTTGTTATATACTATTGCGGCTTTCATTTGCTTGACATTCCTATTGATATGCCGCAGGAAAAACCAAGAAGGAATCCTATTGCTAAATATATCATTTCTCTATCCTTTCAAAGACTTGTAGGTTTTCCTGAAACCATCGCAGGCACGATGCCCTGCCGATAATACTTTTACAACTTTCCATTATCGCCAGCGATAAGTCGGCACGATATTTATGCGTTCCACGTGAAACGATTTTATCCCGCCAATACTCGTTCGATTGCGGGTTGACGTGGTCGGGGCTATTAGGTTTATCGCTGCCGGTGAAGACGATCCATACGGCTTTATTATTCTGGGAGTAATCGTTTCAAAATGATTATCAGCAAACCCAAACGCTAATATATTAACCCTGTGCCCGACCGCCGACAATTGAGCTGTCGCCCCTAATATGTTTATTTCACCGCTGCCCCGTTTGGCTGCAACCGCATACGTTTCAAAGCGATTGCCGTTATCGCAATCAGCAACCAACACCTTTTCATAAACGCCAATATCAGCCCTGTCTAATAAATCCAAATCTATGCCGATGCTGCCGTCGCAATCGGCTTCGGTTTTAGTTACAACTCCGCTGTGTATTTTCGCTCTTAAATATTGTCTAAACATAATTGTCCTTTCCTATTGCCGTTCGACTATTTGTAGATTCGCAATGTCCTGAAACATTCCATCTAGCAATAACTGGGCTATTAGCGGAAATTGGTCAAGTCCTTTGTATTTGGTTCGATTATATGTTCCATGGGAATCTCGATCATACCACCAACCACCGCCCATCATACCAGTGCCCCAACTGCAAGTAATCTCTGTCATAATCGGCTTATGATCGCAGTCGTAAATTAAATCAACAGCCGTTCTAGTAAAATTATATTTACTGGAAAATCGCCAGGCGTAATCCATCATTTCTACGGCAGCCTTATCTAATATATCATAATGCTTAACGCCATATCTCCTAATTGATTCGCCGTCAACAATACCGTTGTCGCCTGCGGTTCGTTTGCCTATCCAAAAATAACGATTAGCCAAAACGATAACCCGGTAGTCGCCGTCGTTACCGGACATATATTTTTGTAAAATAACAGAGCTGTTAGGTTTGTCGGAAAATGCCTTTTCAATCGCTTGTACCGATTCTATTTGATTATGAACTATTTTAACGCCCATACCGCCAGCCTGGTTACTAGGCTTAACGATAATAGGCAATTTCATCCGGCCAACTACTTTGTGCGCCTCGCTTTTATTTCGCAAACACAATGTCGGTGGAAAATAACCCGGAAACGATTCGTGCTGTTTGGCCTTATTATTATAAAGTTCACACTCAAATAAAGTTGGAGTCATAATAACGCGGGGACAAAGGCTGTGAGTTTGTTTGGCTAATAACAAATCTTTTTTTAATTGTTCGGTATGATGATGTAAGTTCAGAAATAACGTCGATCCTTCAGCGTCAAGAATCTCTTTGGTATTAGTAACAATTTGAGCAATTGCGCCTAATTTTTTTAATTCCCAAAATATATTTTGCCCCCACCCTCTTAAATCGTTATTAAGATATATTTTACCTGTCACCGCTGATACCCCCATTACAATTATGGTTGGCATTGAAACCATTTTTTACATTAACGTCGTAAGGATATTTATTACGAGTAAAATACTCATGTAACGGTGCTTTGTACGCAACGTTTTTTAATTTTGGCGTTAGATGTAAAAACTCTTGAACTAAATCAATATCAAGATAAGGATAACGGGCTTCAACACCGTAAAGACGACCAATAAATTCTGTTTTAGCGATATAAGCATCCATTGTTCCTTTATAAAAATTACCGTAGGGAAATACCGATGATAAATCGTCGGGGAATAAGCCGCCCAATTGTGATTGCGAATAATGCTGACGATTGTTCCACCCGTAGTCGCTGATTATCTCGTCGCTGCCATGCCCGGACAGCGCAATTGATTTATTGTTACGGCGGCCTTTGTCGCAAACCCACGCATCGCCAGCCGATGCTTTATCGAACTTGTAATTGTACTCGGTTTGTCCGAGATGGTCACTACTACTCTTTCCCCAGTGATTTATCCGACATTTGTAATCAACGCCACATTTGATTACGTTATCTCGGTACGAATTATATTCGTCGATAGTAAAATATTTTATCGTGCTGTTATTGAGCAGTTTATGTCTTGCGGTTAAAATATATTCTGCTTCATTTGCCCTTAGCGTATAAGCATCGAACGGCACATTCTGTTTCTGTAGCTCACAAGCAATCGCCCCGGAATCATAGCCGCTGGACAGGCCGATGAATAATTGGTCGGCGACATCCTTCGTCCGCTTAGCTATCGCCGCCTCAAACGCCTCGATCCATTTGTCGTAGGTTTTTACGTTTTGGGTTAAGTCCCAATCGTAAACATTTATTCCTTGTCTTAACCCGCCATTATCTAAATCGTACACGTAAGCGTAATTAGGCGGAACCTTTTGGCCACAACCTGGAGGAGGACAATCAACAACGCCAACCAACCCGCCTTTATCTTTGTGCGACAATATCCATAGCGGCTTCGATGCAAACGCATCCACCGCCACGATCATTATGTTTTCGCCCTTGTCTTCAAGCACTAACGAAAAGTCGCCGTCGATATACTTCACGAACTCAGACCCGGCGGCATTATATGCTTCTAATAGGTTCGTATTATAAACCGAACCCCATAGCTTGATCGTTATATCCCCGCTGCCATTTTTAATTTCCTGCATTCGATTGTTCTCCTATCCGATATCCAACAAACTTTCTTTTTTTATCATCCTGGAGGGCCTCGATCAATAAAAGTATTTCCTTTTGTTCCCATGTTTTACCATTGCCCAGTTTGCTAAGTAAAGATTCTGAATATGTTCCTATTATGTTACACCCTGGCAATCCGGTCATTTCTTCAAGATCGATAATTAGGCCTACCGTCCGATACATCGTATATTCGATTAATTTCGGTTCGTAATTCTTCTGCTGTCATCTCTCATTCCACCTTTCCAAATGGTCTATCCATAAATCGTACATCTTGCCGCCGTCGGTTTGCATAATCTTCAAATCGAATTGTCGCTCGCGTAATACTTTACGCCACGGACCTTTATAATGAATCACACAAACATCGTCAAAGTTTTGCGTTCGCCTAGTCTCATTCAAATACTTACACGGCACGCCACGCAAAAAACAGCCGTTGCGGACAAAACCGGTTTTATAGTCTTCTTTTTTTCTAGTCTTGATAATGCGACCGAACGCGGCCTGTTGCAAACCGCCCCAAAGATTAAGCGGATCGCCGTCATTTCGGATAACCCAGTTGGTTTCATTTTGCCATAGACTGTAAAATTTACGAACACGGTCGCTATTATTGATAATCTGGATACCGGCGTTAATCGGCCATTGTATCTGTTCGTCCGGCTCAGTCTTATAAGTAAATATTATATCTTCTTGAACCGGGTGAATATAATAATCTAATCGTTTTCGGACCAGCATATCACAGTCAAGCACAACCATCAGGCCGTCTATCGCGTCATCTACTCCGACGGTTAAAAAATATCGTTCAAGGGCTATATGTTGCTGTTGACCTTTTACGTCGTCTTCGATATTCATATTACAACCATGTTTTTCTAAATTGTAATAATACATCTTAGTTTGTGGCGATTTGCGTTTGATTTCCTTAACAATGTCAACCGATAAATTATCATAATAAATTATCGGCTGGGCGTCGCTGCCATAAACCTCGTCTATACTGTTCAATAGCACAAACAGATAATCGGCAAAATCATCGCTATATACACAAGTTAAAAATCGTAGTGGTTTCATTTTGCCTTTTTCTTCTTACTCCCGGCAAGCCGTCGGATCGTTTTTTTAATAGTTAATGTTCATCCGTCTTCAAGAACAATGTAATCGCTTTCTGTCCCATGACCACAACAGCTAGACGTGGTAATTATTCCATTATCATTTAATGCTTGAACAATATTTGATATACAATTATCTATGTGTCCGGTTTTTGTTTTTTGTGGTAATTTTCCGCATCGTTTACAAACACGTTCATCTTGTACTATCTCATTATTATCTATATACCGCCATTGTTTGCCGTCATAAATAGCTGGCCATCCGCGAAAATTACTATATAGACTCACTTTACCTTCTTCTTCCTGCCCCCGGTAAACTGTCTAGCCGTATTGCATTGTTTCTTTTTCTTGTCCGCCTTCGTTTGCCGTCGTCGCTCCGCCCGACTGTTTTCCTGTCGCTCGGCGTATTCGCGTGATTCTGGCTTGTGGTTAGCAAGAGTATTTTCTAATACTTTTTTCATGGCGATACCGGTCTGTTCGAGGTTGAATAATCGTTGAGCCTTATGTCTTATAGTGTAACTATCCTGGCAGTTCTTACCTTCCTGTATCGCTTGCCAACATTGGGCTATTTGGTCGGCATAAGCCTCAATGTTTCTTGGGTCCACACCGAAATGAGTATAGGCACAACCGCCCCCCGCTACTATCGGAGTGCCACAAGCCATAGCCTCGCGGATAACGCGGGTAGCGATTACATGAGGTGTTACTACAATATCAGCCGCCCGATACGTCTCGGCCATTTTTGTAATCGGACCCTTGCGGTCGCCGATACCGCCTCTATCGTACAGCCATTTAATCATATTTGTAATTGCATCGTGTTTGCGGATACCGTAAATATGAACCTTAGCGGTCGGACAATATTTCTCTCTAAACAATAACGCGGCATGTATAACGTTATAAGGCGTGGTGTCTTCACGCCATTGATCGACAACTACGATGTTGGGCGACCCGGAATTTTCGCCAAAGTCTCGTTTCGGACCTTCCGGGCAGAACGCTTCCAGGTCGCACATCGCAGGTACGTAATTTAACTTCGAATTGTCAATGAGCTGCGACCAGTGGAATATATGTTCGTCCCAAAACGAGACGAACGCATCCCACGCATCACGTTCGGTATATACGGTGCGATATACATCGTTTCTAGTATAGACGCCTAATAAAAACGAGTTTTCCGGGCGGCCATGTAAGCACATGACCTTCGGCTGTTTACCGGAGTACATATACTTTTGTGGCACTAGAACATGCCGAACCAATATATCAGCTTCGTCCGCCCATTCCATTTTTTCGGTAGTCAGCCAGTCGTCTTTATGAATTCGTGCGCGGGTGAATTCGATTCCCGGTGAACTATCAACCGAAATCAGCCGGGCGTCTATCCCCTGCATTCGCTCGGCTTTTATCAAATCCTTTACCGTGCCGTATTGCCCGGATAAATTAGGGGCAAACCGGCTGAAGTGTGCTACTTTCATAATCTCTCTTTCCATTAGGCTGACCGTTTCGCCGCTTCTTTTCCGCTAAAATGTTTTTCACAAAGATGGATTACTAAAAAATAATAACATGCACTTAAAAATCCAAACATGTATGCGATAATTACAGTTGCCATGATCTCTCTTTCCTGATAACGATGATTTTCTTGAATAAAAAAAGGCCGACGCCGCCATGAACGGAGTCTAATACTCCGCCTACGCATGACAGGTGAGTTAAAAAATAGCAGCGACAAAACTCGAACCTGTGACCTCGTGGTTATGGGCCACGCGAGCTAGCCAACTGCTCTACGCTGCGATATAAATCGGCAGGCCCGACCCCTCGACGGGCCGTACCGATATATTGTCCTAATGGTACTAGGGTTTTTTACAACAAAGTTGTTGCCAACAGAATCGTTGGACTAATCAAGAATCGCAGTAGGAGGGACTTCCTTCTGATAACGATTGTCTTTAACGAAGATGAACGTCAAGCTACACATCACCGAAGCTGCCGGATCGCTAACCGTGATGTAAAAACAATCACGACTAACTCCGTCGTCGGCGGCGTTGTAAACATCCGCAGCGTCAACCTCGATAGTCGTCATCCCGCCACAAATACTATCCGCGTCAGAATCGTTAGGATTCCAAGCGTCGGATGCGGCCATATCGGATAACTGTAAATCGGAAGTGTTGGTTGTCATCGTTTGGGCGGTATCCCAGGTGTCCCCGGCTAAATCAGAAATCGTAGCCATTGCCACTTGAGCCTTACGCCACTTAAACGAATCCATCGCAACGGCATTAGCACCGGCAACCGTAGAACATGCGTAAAGATTAATTGTGGCGTCGGCTATTGCCGATGTAACGCCAAAGTTAAATGAACACAGTACGTGGTCGTAATTCTTGAGGCTAATCGCCCGACTCTGCGTAGTGCTGTTAGCCAATGAACCCGAACTGTTACCAGCCGCCAGATCAAAAGGCGGCCATCCTTGAACAATATGAATAGGTCCTAATTGTCTCATAGTATATTACCGCCTTTCTATTGGGTGGACAGAATAATAAACGGACTAAGTTCGTTAGTATTATCTGTACCACCGGTCGGATGTTTCGGGGTTAAAGGTTCGCTCCAGTGGGGTTGCCCGTCATAACGCAATACGGCCCTGAAGGCTACTTCGTCGTAATCAAATTTAAGATGGATCGACTTGTCCATCGCCGGACTATTTCGCCCGGCCTTGCCGCCGATAAGATACTGACTGAAATCAGCTAGTATAATATCACCGGCAACTCTCGGAGCTTGGCAATGCTCAGTAATAATTACCGGGCGGCCAAAAATCGTGCCGTAAGGGGATACCGCGGCATTAGCGGGATCGCCGCCAACGTAAACCGGGGTATGGCTCGTAGTGATATCCGAACAATCGGAATCTTTACAACTCACACAAGCGGTCATTAAGTCTGGCAGAGTCGAAGGTGCGACCAGCCAGACGGCTTGCTGATGGCCTCCGGCATACATCGAACTCCACATATTTACTAAATCAAGATAGCTAATGCCGCAACCAGAACGGGTACGGGTAATCAGACATCCAGAATTCATTATACCGAGCGGCATATTGGCTCCGGTGCCATTGATGAAATCATTGTCCTCTTGAAAAGCGATAGCTTGACCAAATAAATCATTGATCATGGGTTCGATAGAAATGGGAGAATCTTCCAAAAGTTCATCCGAAACGTAAGTCAGCAATACTGTTTTATGCAGCGTCAACTGAATGCGTTCAAATTTAGGCTTGGAAGGATTCTTGGGCCCGGCTTCGGCGGGACGCTTGATTTGTAACGCACCAAACAATCCATCGCCTGCCGGACGGTGATCGTAATCGACTAATCCGGGCATTTGAATAGAGTTGGTATTCATCGGAATAAATCTGGCTAGTGGTCGAACGACAGATTTTTCTAATGATCGTTGCAATAGTGAGGCTGAGAATTCGGTCGGAACCAAATACCCACCCTGTTCAGGATCGACTTCCGCCATATGGCCGGTAGTTTTTTCCTGCCAAGAATCTTTTGACTTATCGGCAGTCATTTTTTGCCAGATACGCATTTTCTTATGAATTGCGGTATTACCGCCAGGGTTTTGCCCTACATCATATACGCTCTTGGCAAATTCTGCCATGCAGGAAAATCCACCTTTGGGATCGTCCTCGGCGAGGTCTTGGACCTCAAATTTCGGACCTTTTGGAATAAAGTCCTTCATCGCTATGACAACTGCTTTGGTGACGAATTCTATATCATCTTTACGTTTTTGATTCTCGTCTTCTGGTTCCTCGACAACTTCGGGAATCACAATTTCAAGAACGCCCTCGTCGATATAAGGTTGAATCTCCTTTTGGGAATGATTCAATTGAAACACCTTATTTTTCGGATATAGCTTATCGCCATTTTGCCAGCCATCATCGCTTAAAACACGAATAGTTAAACTCATGTTATGCTCCTATGGGAGAGACAAATTAATCAGCCTTGCTTGTTCGGCCTCATAAATAGCGGCGTCCATCTCATCGTCCGATCTCGTAATGAGCGGCGACGAAATTGGATGGCTGGCGACTATCTCCAGAGCAGCAACTTGAAGGAGTGGGGCTTAACGCGCCCCGGACGAGCGTTACACTTTTCCCAAGGCGTTTCGCTCGTAAGAATCTTTAGCGTCCGCAATGATCTGTTGCGGATCGACAGTAGGTTTCATATTAAACTCTTTTATCTCTGTGATCTTAAAAACTTTTGGTTCGGTTACTGATAAAACATCTTTGGTTTCAAAGCTTCCAATCTCGAATACAACCGAATCGAATTGCTTTGGTTCGACGATAAACTCCGGCGGCTCCTTACCGAAGTCGTCTCGATAATGTTTGGCTAAATGATTATAAACACCCCGTCTGTTATCATTTGGTATTTTAGCGGTGAACAGTTGTAGTTTACTCATGGCTTCGACCAACCCATCCCAAACTAACGGATGGCTTGCTATCTTACGATGATGAATCAGTTTATAAGATTTAGGCGATTCTTTATCGTCGTTATCTATCCAGGCCGCCATAATTGCTAACTGCTCAACGTTAGCCTCTCGTGTTTCTTCGGACAAACTCCAACCGGCATTAACACCATCGACCGGTGTTTGGAAATACGGGATTGCCTTTTTGGAAACATCGGGTATCGGTGTATTGGGAGGCGAATAAAGACTTAATTCTTTTTGCATATCCACCGACATCTCTATCGTGCCTTTAGATACCGCCTCGATAGTGGCGTTCGGGTTGGCAGGCACATTGACGATGGAGAACTCTAAGAGTACAACCTTATCGTGTATCCACCTAACACCTTTTAAGTTGGCGTCGGCTTTAATTTCTTCGTCGGTTGGTTCGTGACCGGCAATTGGAATAAACCCGATTGATATAGTGTTTAATATTTCCTGTTGCATTAAGGTCAACACCTCCTCGGCCCGCGGTGTACCTTTAGCCATTAAACCTTTAGCTATTAAAGCGGTTTCACGTGTTACAGGATCGGTAAATCTTTTAATCCATCTTGCCCGACCGATTGCAGGTTGGATATAATCATGTGCCCACAATATCACCATATTTTTATTGTATTGGCGCAAATCAATACCTTCAGTGCTCACAATCTCATTATCGCGATCACGAATATTAGTAGTAATTTTGGCTATAAATTCCCTGTCGTTAAGTTTAATATCAGTAATATTGACGGAATCTTTACCGACATATGACTTGCGGGTAAAGCCCTCTAGCATTGACGGATTAGTATAACCTTCGACGCTAATCTTTTGCTCGATTAACTTAACAATTTCTAATTCTTTTGTACTATATGTTATAGCCATAATTACTCCAATTAAACAACTATTTTGTAGTCTATCGAAACTAAACTTATCTTTCTTGGCATTAAAGTTTAGTTAGTATATATATTCATTTGACATATAAAGTTATTCTGTCACCGGCAACCAGCTACATCGACAACTAGGATGCAACGGCTGAGACGGCTTCGAATCAATCGGAAACACTTGGCCGCTATAAGACATACATATTTCACAGGCATCACCCGCCGCATTCCATTCTAGTTTTGCAATGCCCGCTTGTTTGTACGTATTAACCGAGCCTTCGCTTATAGCTTCAGCGGTTTCAGTTCTAGCAATCATGTTAGACCGCTGACGTAACTTATCTTTATATAATGCCTCGATCTGTTTGCGTTTTGGAACGAGCTTAGTCGGCTTGCCTGTTATTTTATCGGGATACCCGTCCTTAAACCTTTTCATCTCTTCCCATTGCCGTTTGTTCAATCCGATATTGTCGCGTATCTCTGAAGCAATTTTAACATGCGTATTACCTTGATTTAATCCTTCGGTAATTATCCCCCGAACTACCGCCTCGGTATTCCTGGTGATAGCAGTAACGCGAGAAACGGCATGTTGTTTAGCCCACTCTATCGCAGACGTCGGCCCAATGATCGGTAACGAAACAGCATTTGATATGTGTGCCGCGGCAAATTTACCACCGGCATTTAACGACCGTATAATCTGTGGACTTAACGTAGCAACCCCCGACTCTTCAACAGCATGCCAGGCCATAACGGTAGATGATTCGTAGGCGTTTATACTGCCTATAGTAAACTGGTTAATAAACGGCATAACAATAACTGTTGTGGCCGCGAACCAAGCCAACGCCGCCCGTTCCATATCGGCTTCAATCTTGTTTAGTTCATCAAGGTCGGTAGTCACCGTTAGTGTTTTATTGTGATTATTACATTCATGATGAAGACTTATAGCCTTTGCCATAATAACAGCAGCTCGAGCTTTTTCGGTATCGGCATCCGATTCGTTTTCAGCATCGGAACCATCGCCGCCAAACGCGGGCGGTAGTACAGGTTTAGGCGGATTAATGATTTGGTCTAACGTCTTTAATCCGCTTGGCACTAATATCGTGTCGCCGCCAGGTACAGGTTCCAGTCCGTCCATTTCCCGCACTTCGTCGATAGTTAAGTTTCCTAGTTTTTGCCGCTCAGTCTGTTTCCTTAATTGAAACAACTTATCTTGTGGAACCGGATCGTCGGGAGCTACAAATAGTTTATCATCGTATGACGGCATGATGTTTTGATTAATCATATCCGCTTCATCAATAACTAACGGTTTAATCGTGTCCTGCATATAAGTATAATTAGCCGCCTCCGCGTGTGCCCGCGTGCTGTTCTCTGTCACCTTAGATACCGGCACACCAAATATACCGAATATTTTTTGTAGTGTTTGATTCATCCCCTTTTCATAATTAATATCAGTAGGCTTCCAGGCCAACGGCAACGGTTTCAGCCCGCTATGTAAAATGGCAAACTTACCCGCGTTAGCAAATCCGACATGTAATCGCATCAACTCTTTACGTTGCCGTTCGATAGATGTATCGTTGACAAATTCGTCCGTGCCTAATACGAAAGGAATAATCGCCCCGTTGTCTAAAATCGCCCGTTCGTATTCGTCAAAATTGGCATTTAACGTCACCGCTAAATACGCCGCCTCCATCGGACCTAACCCATAATACATCGACTTGACGGAGGGGAATTTAAAATGAACTACATTTGATGGATCAAATTCTTCTTGATTATTCGGCTCTAAACCATAAGTATAGCTTTTAATAAACTTTTCTTGGTCTGAAATAATCTTGACACATTGCGACGGCATAACCCAAATGGATTGCGGGACGCCGTTTAGGTCTTTAGCGACCAACCAATAAGCGTTGCCGGTTACTTGCTTATACAACTGGGTTAATGCTCGAAGACTAAATCCGTTCAAGAATTGATTGACTTCGCGCGACAAATTAAGCCACGGGTGATCCAATACTTCTTCAACATCAACCGCCTTATTCATATACGGTATTAATTCGGGCGTGTTAAAAAATCGCTCTTTAGTCGCCTTGGATACCGAGCGGGTAGGCACGTTACGTCTAATTTTACAACTGCCACGAGGAGTGCCCCGAAACAGACGCAACGGATTAGCCGCCACCGCATTAGCGTTGCGGTTAGCACAGGCATACGCCCAGCCACTATACTCTTTGATTAACGCCAGATAATCTACCGGCGTAGATATTCCGCGCTCAAACGACGAATACTTAGGCAATGACGCCCGGATAAATCGACGTATATCGGGTGGCAACTTTTCGAGTTCGCCTGCGAATTTACGATTATCTAACCATCGAGAAATGATGGGTATTTTCATGTTATGTCCACATTGAATGTGTGTTTATTGATATGATTGCCCCCGGAAAATTGATATTAATATTCTTGGTATTTACGCTAGGAGAATAAATAGTCTATTTTTTCGGGCGGGCTTTTGGCTTGGGTAGCGGATTAGGTGGCCCTTTGGTATAAAACTTCGCAATAATCGGTGCGTATTTCTCTAATAAAACATCCATTTTTTCTGCTGATTTTCGCAACAGACAGGCGATGTCTTTGTTTGCGTTTTCAAGTGTGACTATGCGACCATGAATATCGGTAACTACCTTGGAACCGTCTTTGTCGATCCGCAATAAAATTGTAGCTAATGCTTTCTCGTTTCGTTCAAGTTCTCTAATGCGACGGTACGCGGCATCAGCAATAAACCGTATGTGTTTTAAACAATCATCTCTGGTATGCCTGAACGTCCGAATCTCTTTAAAAATACCAGTCACATGTGAACTGCCACATAAACGACAAGTATCACTATCGTGATTTATCGGTGTTCTTTTTTTCCAAAACATCTTGTTCCTTTCCTAATATCCGTATTTATTTTTGCACATTTCGTTTCAGTCTTTTAGTCGTACCATCGGAGTTGAGTTTAAATGCACTGTAAACCACCTTCTCTAAAGCGGCAATACGTTCGGCCTGTGTCGGCGACTTCGATGGTTCGATTTTAGGTTCAACTTTTGCTTCAATTACCGGCTTCGACTTTTGAATTGGCGGTTCAACTTCCGGCTTCGGTTCAACCGGCATTCGTTTTTGTGTTTCAGCTTCCAAGACTTTGGTTAGATAGGTTTTGTTTGTTAGCATAAGTTATCCTTTAATAATTAAATTGTATTTTGCTTGAATATCATTCGTTATATTCGACAGCACCGACATCCTTTTATTTAGAGCCGGAATTAATGCCTTAAAATCAGAGGCGGGCAATATAGTATTTACGTCGGTCATTACATTATCTATCCCGGTAGCGGCATGGCTATTTAAGTCGATTTCGATTGTATCGTTATCACCGATCTTTTCCATTATTTCTATCAGGCGCTTGATTCGTTTGTGCTCTACCTTGCATTTGCCATACAAAGATATGTCATTGGCCAAATCATCCATGTTTACGTTTGTCATATCCTAATCCTCAATTTCATCTTCTATTCGATCAAGAGCCGAAAGTATCCCGTCACACTTATCTATCTCTCTCGAAATGGCTTTACCAAGATCACGCAATCTCCACAGTGACCATATAAATATTCCGGCAACCAGTGGTAAATATATATAAAACATGGCCCACTCGTAATCATTCATCCTTCACCGCTTCCCAACAGTCCTCGGTAAAATAATCGTAATCCTTATCCATTAAATCAGTACTCATCAGCTCGATATGCCGCCGCTGCTCGTCTAATTTCGCCTGTTGTATTTTATTGTTAATTACTTTATCGCGTTCGATTTCTTGCCAACGTAGAAACGCGGCGAACCGTTCCTTTGTTGGAAACATCTTAGCGAATAATTTACCGGCTTGGGCTAGGTTCATTTAGCAATCTTCTTGGCGGCGTCTAATATAGCCTTGTTTTGCATAATCTGTAATGTTATATCTAAAATCGCTAAATCTCTATCCCTCCCATCCAAAATACCCATCTCGTCGGCCATAGCTTTAGCGTGTTTTATCGCACCTGTTTGGAATGGTGTTAATTTCCCTTTTATCATCTCAAATCCTTTCCGTTAGATTCAACCAATTATACCTAAAGCAAATCTGCATCCAGGACAAACATAATCGCCATCACATTGACATTGATAGAATAATTCTGGCCTGCCTTTGGGGTCATCCTTTAATTGACAGGTTGCCGGAATACTAGAGGTATCCGCATGCTTATTGTTTTTGTCGTAACAACAAAACCTTCTTTTGTCTTGTTCGTTGTCAGGATGACCGACAAGGCGAAACTCGCAATCCATTTCATCACACTTTATCAATCTAAGTTTATAATCACTCATCGCCAATCCTTTCCGTTAAGTCCATACGCCAGATTCATCTTAGATTTTTGGCCCGCACTTACCACAATAGTATTTTGTGGTATCATTCGTAAATATCTCGCCTCTGGGATATGGAGCATCAAAGCATTGCATAATCAACGTTGCGATTCTCCATTTATCGGGGATTCTATCGCCCTCATGGCCCGGCTTGAAAACCACTGTTTCGCCACAATCATCACAAGTAAACTTTTTGGTTATTTCTATTCCCATAATCCTGCCATCTCCGTTTCCACTTCTAAATCCTTAATACTCAATATTTTTTTTCCTTCATCCACCATCGAATCTAAATCAGATATAGTCAACGCCCCGCCCGGTATCGCATCGTCGTTGATTTTCGGAGGTTCCATTTTATCGCTAAACAATATCATCGGCGAATCTAGTTCGGTGCTGTAAATGATATATCGCAAAGCATCCACGGTGTGATCGTCTTTTTTAGCAGGCTCGTCATTGGGATCACGTAAATCAGTTCCTTCTGGGTAATGGTAGGCTGCCAACTCTCTGATAAGATTGACACAATTATCGTGGATATATAATCTTGGTTTTCCATCTGCCTGAACCTTCAGTGCCCGCTGGACCGCTTCTATCCCGTTTCTGACAGCTTTTTTAGCCGGGGTGGTCTGGATGCCGTACTCCCACAGTTCAGCCCGATCCTGGGCATCGTGGTCGGCATAGGTGGCGTTATAAACATCAGCCCCACCAACCATCTTAATCCGGTTAGCATGTGTAGCCAGAGTGGTTTGCGCCCGGTAGTACTCATTATAAGCGTGCCACCGGTTGTCACAGTCACGCGCCAACCATAAGGTAGTAAACGGGTTGTTAAAGCCAAAGTCTATTCCTCGATATCGCTCCCATGATGTGGGAATATCGAATCGTGGTATAACGTGGGTCTGTTTGCTAAATGTCTTGTAAACTGCCCCCATGAACGACGCGAAGTGGCCTTTAATTCTAGTCTCTTGTACTTCTTCCGGCCATTCCGCAATGAGTGCATCAATAACAGAATCAGCAACGTAGCCGCCACGAGAGATACGATTATCATTGAGATTAGCATAAAATACCTCATACCCATCAGGTAGCGTATTAAACTTATCTTCCAGCCACGCCTGCGGTCGAATCGGCGTCATCGACCAGGCAAGAAACGAATCAGGCTTTTCTAACCGAGCCTGCATCTCTAACCAAATCGCATGAGCGTCGTGACCACACTGCTCGTCGGGATATATCGCGTCAATCGCCCTGCCTTCAAACGCTTTTCTTCCTTGATCGAACGACTTGAATTCGATCTTGTTGCCATTAATAAGGGGGATTTTTTTGGGTATACTATCTTGCTTGTTATGCCAGATTATCGGGTGGGCGATTTGATTATCGGGCAAATAGTTTTTTATCTTCTCCTGCCACAACAACTCCCCCACCAGTGGCCAAGTATCGGCACACGCCCAGATAGTGGCGTTCGGCGGCGTTGTGCGGGTTTGATGTACGCCCAGGGCGTAGGTGGTCAAATCGTAGCCGATGTTGGATTCGGACTTGCCTGACCGGTTGCCGCCTGATATGAACCGATACTTTGCTGCCGACTGGTGGAATAATTCAGGTGCGGGTAGAGGTTTGTAGACGCAAATCGCCTTGCCCAGTTGTTTAATGGATTGGATTAGGCGGGGGTTAGTCATCTAAAGATTCGATTTGTGTTTTATTGCACTTCTCGCATTTGCGTCGCTGAAACCTTTTAGTGTATCTTATAATCTTGCCGCTAGCGTCACAAACGCCTACCGTGCTCATAATTTTTTCAAATGTTTCCCATTTCCCCCATTTATGAAACCAGCATCGCATGTTATTCCTTTCCGTTAAATCTTTATATAAACCTCTGTAAACGGGTCGCCATTATCATGGGTATATGTTCGAGATATTATATTGGGCTGAAAGTCAAATTTGAGTACATCGACATACTTATAGTCAATATCAGGTTTAATCGTTCCCACACACTTTGGCTTGTCGCCGTCAACCTGCATCATAATGCGTAACGATCCATGAGACACCACAAGGCTGCCAAAAACCCCACAGCTAGTCTTGTTATCCTCGATCCACACATTAACCCGATTGTCGGCCTGCGGTTCGTCTTTGCCTGCCATCAGTTTTATCTTGCTCATATCGTCCTTTCCTTCATGTTACCGATCCTTCCATATTCCATCATCGTCCAGACTTACGCCGTCGTCGTCACACCAAAACACCTCAACCAACTCTCCCCAATCTCTGTTAGGCCTTAACAATCGGTGTAATTTTTTACGGTCGAATCGAGCCTGCCCTAACGGGTCTGTCGTCATAGTCTTGGTATTCATCTCGTGGACAAAACGCTTAATGGCTATTGGTATATGCCACGATTCGCGACCACTTGGGATTTGTATCTTTTTCCAGAATTGTCCGTTTACAAAAAACGGAAACTCTTCGTATTTGTCATTAAGCATCGCGTGTTATTCTTTTCTTACCACGCCTCATCGAAGGCCGGGTTATCCTTTTTGTATCTCGCCGCAATATTCTTGATGGCTATTAGCCTATCAATTAAATCGTCGATCGACGGCAATCAGCCGTATCGTTCATCCGTTATTATTTCCGTAAAAATCGCCGGTGCCTATAATTTTAACGCCTGCCTGTCAATCCAGGTTTTAAGCGGATTCGCATGTATGGCAATCACGCCAAAGACCTATGCCCGCACGTCGAGACCTCCATGAGCCGCGATCACCGGCCACTCTGTTATGGGCTTCCCTCGTGTCATACCGACGGTTATTCGCTATTCTTCCTAATCGCCTCCCGGAATATTTCCATCGCCTCGGCGTTGGTTATCTCGGCCGTCTGCTGCACGATGTGATCAGGAACCTTGCCCTCGGACCGGTCAATCGTATCACGCAGGCGATTGTATTCGCCCTTGCCCATTTTCTCCACGTGCTTCAAAGCGATGATCTGGGCCATGATTAACTTGTTGGTGTCTAACGCCTTAAGTTGTTCCGGCGTCATCGCTACGTATTCGCAGATATACCGCCACAGGTTCATCTTGGCTTTAGGGGCACCGGCGGGGTTGCCGGACTCGCCGGGCTTCCATTGATACGGTTCGCCTTCTTTCGCCAAGTTTGGATTGCCGGATTTTTTGCCGGGTCTAGATGGTCGAACCCCTGATTCCTGTTTAGCAGCATTTGTGACCACTTTTTTAGATCGCTTTTTGTGACACTTCTTAGCCACACTATGCAACCCCCCTGTCGCCTACATATTCGACAGTGACGGCCGCTCGCCCCTTAGATGTTTGTAACCCTGGAATCGTATGAGGTGCGTTACCTACCTTCTGCACACCAACCACTTTCCACAATGGAGACTTAGACCAATGTGACACAAGCCCAGGATGCGACGCTTTATCTCGCACGCGATAACCTTTTTGTTTATAATAATCGGCCATTTTATCTAATACCGCCGCTCCAATACCCACGCCCTGATAGTCTGGCAATACTACTAATCTGGACCCTCTAATCATGCCCTTATATCCTATAACAGGCAAATAGGACCGAAACGCCACTGGTTTATCCTCCCACAATACAATAAAACTTTGTGCCGCAACGTGCATTTTGCTCGTTAAATAGTGATATTTAGCAAACATTCCCCACGTTTTATGATGGGTACGGTATATTTCCAGTTTAATGTCCGGTCGCCGAAGACACCTCCGCGTAAAGGCGTTATTACTTAAATCATATATCCAATCAGGTCGCAGCCATTCGGCTATATCATAATGACAAGATAGCATTATATATTGCCTACCATTGTCGCTTCGATTGACCGCTTTATGTACTGCCGATGATCCCACTTTAGCAACGGTTCTGTCGACTACGCTGGTAAATTCGTCGATCACACATAACGACGGACCTTCTAATAATATTCGTGCTAACTCGGACCTAAACTTCTCGCCGTTTGATAATACCCTAAAAGGCCTTGACCAGTTGGGCGTCGAGCCAAACCCGACAGCAGTTAATGACCCACACACTTCTTTAATCGAAAACTTCTTATCGAAACCATCGACAACGGCCTTGTTTTCCGGCCATTCAAATCCAGTATGATAAGCCGACTCGCCAAATAATTGCTTGCCTATAGTTGTTTTGCCTGAACCGGATGGACCTAAAATAAGACCAATTCGCCAATCAGTATTTTCAATAGGAATATTTACATCCCATGATTCTTTTGATTTCTCGCCAAAACTAACATCATACAGCGCCGCTACTTGCTGCACTCTGAACGTCGATTCAATATCAGTTTCAACTACAATATTAGCAGACGGCATTTCAATCCTTCTTTAGTCAACCGTTCATATAATTCTCGTTGTTCGTTTTCGCTTTCCACTTCACAAACAACTTGCCAAACGGCATTTATCTCAACTTCTTTTATTTCCTTTTCATCCAGACCCCCCATCAGTCCCCCGATCTCGGCCATATCAAACCCGGATAATTCAAGGTTCAAATCGCCAGTATCCAAATCTTGAAACAGGTCACCCAGTGCGGGCCAATCCCATTCGGTCAACTCCGCCGTCTTATTATCGGCAATCACATACATCTTAGCATCGTTGCCGGATAACGGTAATCGTATAACAGGTATCGACTTAACGCCCGCTTTTATCGCAGCCTTCAGCCTGGCATGGCCTGCAAGTATAATCCCATCAGCGTCCAGTAATATCGGGTTCGTCCAGCCAAACGCTTCGATAGACTTTACCAGCTTATCGACAGCCTCGTCCGGGTGTTTGCGTGGGTTGCCCTTAAACGGCTTTAGTTTGCCGACAGGCACGTATTCGATTTGTAGTTTATCCTTTTTCACAATCCCGCCTTACTCCTTCACCACAAAACTCGCCTTTGTGTGTATGGGGGAAGGCGTTATCACCGCTACTGGTGGGCCTGCCAATACAACAATCGCCCGAATCGTAACGCCAATCGCCCTCTTCAAACGTCCACTTCTTATATTGATCGTTCCATTCATCCCAATAAATACAGTCCTTGCAATAACACACCGTAGGCGATAACGGCGGGGGTGGAGGCGGTGGGGGAGGAAGCGGCATTGCAACCATTATATCACCTTTCCGGGACTAATTAGTACTCGTCTATTTCAAGCTTCATATTACTGAATTTTGACGCACCAAGAACATTGGGGAACATGGTCAAATAGTTTATATTTATCAAGCTTAAAAATCTTAAAACGTCCTCTCGGTCCTTGTTTGGAATTTTTATTTTAAGCAAGATACGGCTCTTACTGTCGCCCGGACAAGCCCTTTTAACTAACGATTCTATGTCTTGACCGTCAATAACTACAGTGAATATACCTTGTTGGGCTAAAAAACTGGGAAGCCGAAAAGATAGTGGGTCAAAATATTGGAAACACTCGGTCCGATCTTCGAGTGCTTGATAATCAAGTGCATAAATAACCCGGTGGGGAGACTGAAGACTGTTGTCTAGGTTCTCCAATAAACTATTTAACAAGCCCCTTGTTTCGCTTTGCGTTTT
>Ga0307378_10002882_pt1 | contig 25643 bp, 31 predicted proteins | sample UN1MG_FD_202238 | JGI IMG/M metagenome (GOLD analysis project Ga0307378, IMG submission 202238) | Soil microbial communities from Risofladan, Vaasa, Finland - UN-1 | ecosystem: Environmental > Terrestrial > Soil > Coastal area > Acid sulfate soil | place: Finland: Risofladan, Vaasa | collected...
CAGTAGTCTTTTCCGAAGAACTGATGCCTATGATTTAATAACGCTTATTGCCTTAATCGTTTATATGATTATTTTTATAGCCACAGGCAACCTAACCACCACTCCTCTGGGCGTTATTCTTTATCTAGTGTTGATGATTTCTTCATTTATTCTTGGCTTGGCTTTTCACATTGGTTTTCTGGCGATTGGAATTTTGACGACTGAGATTGAGAATATTGTTTGGATTTATCGGGATTTGTCAAGTATGGGAAGAATACCGATTGATGTCTATCGTGAGCCTTTAAGGACTTTTCTGACCGTTGTTATCCCGGTGGCGGTGATTATCACTTTTCCCGCCAAAGCCCTGATGGGTCTTCTGTCCTGGCAATGGGTCATTTTTTCTTTAGCGATAAGCGGTTTATTTCTTTTCTTCTCCCTTCGTTTTTGGAAATATGCCTTAACTCAGTATTCTTCCGCCTCAAGCTAGCTTCAAAAAGCAATCTAGAAATGGTAAAATTACTGACGATGAAGAAATATTATATTAAAACCTTTGGCTGTCCCACCTACGCTCAGGTTCGCTTCGAGGTTTACATCCACGCAAGCGAAACTTCGTTTCGGCGAGGCGAGCTGGTTTTAAAATTTTGAGGATTTTTATGGCTAACAGATCTAAATATTTTTTTATAAAGACTTATGGGTGCCAGGCGAATAAGGCGGATTCAGAACGGATTGCGAGATTGTACCAGGAGAAAGGTTTCAAGCCTGCCAGAGCGTCTGGAGAAGCTGATATCGTCATCATTAACACTTGCTCAGTCCGCGAATCAGCCGAGAATCGAGTTTACGGTTTAATTAAAAATCTCATCAACCATCGACCATCGACCATCAATCATCAAAAAATTGTTCTTGCTGGTTGTATGCTTCGATACGGGGTAACCACTCTTAAGAAAAAACTACCTCAAGTTGATGAGTTTTTGAGAATGGAAGATTATTGTTTTGATTTACCACCAATCAGAAAAGAAAAAACCCATGCTTGGGTGCCGATTATGGAGGGTTGTAATAATTTCTGTGCTTATTGTGTGGTGCCCTATGCTCGCGGTCGAGAAAAATCTCGTTCTTTTGAAGAAGTCGTTTGTGAGGTAGAGAAGCTGGCTAAACAAGGTCATCAGGAGATTACTTTATTAGGCCAGAACGTTAACTCTTTTGGTAAGGATTTTTCAAAAGACCAAGTTAAGAAGATAAAATCTTGTTTTAATGATTTAAATCATGATAACAGGAAATTTTCTCCGTTTGCCTTGCTTTTACATAAACTACACAAAATTGAGGGAGTTAAGAAAATCTCTTTTATCACCTCTAATCCTTGGGATTTTACTGAGGACATAGTTCAATCAATTAAACTACCGAAAGTTGATAAACATCTTCACCTTCCGGTCCAGTCGGGAGATGATAAAATTTTGAAAAAGATGAATCGCAAATACAATGCAAAACAATATCTCAGTTTAATTAATCAAATCAAGGAAGAAATCCCCGAGATTAAGATGAGCACTGATATTATTGTTGGCTTTCCCGGCGAGACCAAGAAAGCTTTTGAAAACACGGTTAAACTTTGCAAGAAAGTTGGTTTTGATAAAGCCTATATTGCCAAATACTCTCCTCGACCGGGAACAGCCGCTTTTAAGCTGAAAGACGATGTCTCTCCTCAAGAAAAAAAGAGACGCTGGAGAGTTTTGGAAGGATTGATTAATAAGCAAAGCTTGTTGCTTCGCAATAAAAAGAAAAAATGAGAAATAAAAAGCAGTTAGTAAAAGAGGTGGTCATCAGCCCTGGCTTTTTAATTCTTTTTTTAATCTTTCTTTTGGGAATTTTTTTCCAAAGTCTTCTTTTAGAGCATCTTGAGAAGTTAAGGGAAATAATTTCCTCTTATGGTTCGTTGGGCCCCTTGATTTTTATTCTTTTAATAGCCCTGAGCACAATTCTGGCGCCCATCAATAATTTTTTGGTTTGGCTTCCAGGTTTCTATATTTTTGGACCAGAAAGATCAATCGCTTATTCATTAATTGGGGGATTAATTGGTGGCTTGAGTGCCTTTTTGATTGCTCGGAAATTCGGTCGACCTGTTGTCAAAAAGATAATTGGGAAAAAGGGAATGGAGCGAATTGACGAACTAACCAAAGACTTAGGCGTGTTGACGCTTTGGTTGTTGATGGTTTTTGGAGTTAGTTTATTTGATCTTGTCTCTTATGCGGCAGGATTAACCAATGTGAGGATTAAAGATTTTTTTGTTGCTATCCTTTTAGGTCCCTTGCCTCTTACTTTTTTGATTTATCTCTTAATTAAAAATACTCAGGATCTGATAACGATTGTTGCCATATCTGGGGTGGTGTCAATTACTGGGCTTTCGATAAGCTCTGTTCTTTTGTTTTATTTACACAAGCGAAGAAAAACAAGGGTCTTTAGGACTTGATCTCGATTCCAATCGGGCAATGGTCCGAGCCTTTCACTTCAGGAAGAATAAAGGCGTCTTTTAGCTTCGCAACTAGGGTATTCGAGACAAAAGCATAATCAATCCGCCAGCCAATATTTCTTTCCCGGCAATTCCTAATATACGCCCACCAGGTGTAATGACCACTTTCTTGATGGAACTTTCTAAAACTATCAGCAAAATCCAATTTAATAATCCGCTCAATTTGTTTTCTTTCTTGAGGCGTAAACATGATGTTTTTAATATTATCTTTCGGCCGGGCTAAATCAATTTCCTGATGGGCAATATTAAAATCTCCAATGAGAACAATCTTTTCCTTTTTTAACTTTTTCAGGTATTTAATTAAACGTTCATAAACTTCGAGTTTATAACCATAATTTTCTTTTTTTCTGCCCCCGTGGGGAAGATAGAGGTTAATTAAGGAGAAATGGGGGAAGTCTAATTTTAAAAATCTGCCTTCTTGGTCAAATCTTTTGAAACCGAGATTAAATTCTATCTTTTTGGGCTTCTCTTTTGTAAAAACCGCCACTCCGCCATAACCCTTTTTCTGAGCGGAATTAAAGTAAGAATAATAGTTTTTAGGATGGGTGAGGTCAAAAGGCAATTGTTCTGGCTGGGCTTTAGTTTCCTGAAGACAAATAATCTTGGCTCGGCTTTTTTTCAACCAATCTAAAAAACCCTTTTTATAGACGGCTCTAAGACCATTAACGTTCCAAGAAAGAATTTTCAAGGTTATTTTTCTTCTTCACATGTACATTCGTCATTTTGCTTGCCGCAACCACTGCATTTATCACTAGTCTTTTCTTCTTTGTTTCCCCCGCGTATTCTGTCGAAAATATTAAACATATTTTTCATCGAGTCAGACTCGATTTCACCTCCTTCCCTAGTTTAGTACTTCTCACACATCACCTGATAAAAGCTTCTTGGATGATCACAGGAAGGACAAAGCCTAGGTGGTTCTTTACCAAAATGGACGTAGCCGCATTCGCGGCAAACCCACCAAACTTTCTTTTTCTTTTTAAAGACAGTTTTTGCTTTAACTTCTTTCAAAAGCTTTTTGAATCTTTCTTCATGATGTTTTTCAGCCATGGCGATTGCTTCTAATCTTGCCGCAACTTCCAATAAGCCTTCTTTTTGAGCCGTCTCGGCAAATTCAGGATACATTTCTGTCCATTCGTAATTTTCGCCGTCAATCGCTGCCTGAAGATTTTTGGCTGTGTCGCCATAGATGAAGGGAGCAGCCGCCTCGACTTTAATTTCTTTAAGTTTTCCTTTGTTTAATTTTTGTATTTGTTCGAACAATCTTTTCGCATGCTCTTTTTCGTTATCAGCCGTGATTTGAAAGATTTCAGCGATTTGTTCGAAGCCCTCTTTTTGAGCCACCGAACGGTAAAAGGTGTACCTGTTTCTTGCCTGGCTCTCACCGATAAAGGCTTTAGTTAAATTTTCAAGTGTTTTTTTCATTTACTTTTTTCACCCCCCCTTTTTCTTTAAGATATAATAATATAACACAGAAATCAAATAGTCTGTGAGGAATTCTATATTAACTGAAAGGTGTAAAGAACATCAACCTTTTGATCCTCTTTTTCTGCATCGCAGGTAATTTCTTTCCTGATTAATCTATATTTAAGTAGTTTCTTGTTAATTTTGACAGACAAAGTTTCACCCTTAGAAAGAGGAATACCGCCTTTCCAATCGTATTCACCCTTGAAATCACCATCAATGAAAACTGCTCTAAGCATTCCTCACCAAATGTTGTTTCATGTTCACACTCTTCTCTTAGTGCTTTAGCAGCTTCTCGCGCTTGTTCGAGGTATTCCTTTTGACGGTCTTCTCCGAGTAATTCCCAAGTCATTTTTTGTCTTCTTTTATTTCGAGTTATAATATATCATAGCTTTTTAAAATGAACAAGCTTCTTGTTATTTGCGAATTAACCAGCGAAAAAATTTAATGGGGTGTCTGTTCAAGTTCGCTTCTATCTTCCAACCACCCCCAAGTTTAGAAAGGGGAGATAACGTTCCAGTATATGCGATGTTCCGCTACCTCAATATTTTTTCAAATTTGTGACTTTTTCATTTAAATAGATGTCATGGAGTAAATGTAGGAATCTCCATTTTTTTATTCGGTTCTGAATATTCAACTATACTAGGATACGTTTCCTGTAAATAATTACTCATTTGTAGAGCATCTGCGAATTTTGAACTCCCAGTTGTCTTGACTAAATAATTTTTACCTAGCCATTCATTCTTCTCCACGACAATTAAAGACTCTTTTTCAAACATGGAGCTAATTTCTTCTTCGTTGATTTCAGGATAAAAATTGATATATAATTCCCTACCTATCCATATCTTTATTAAAGGATTACTTTTATGAATAAAATAAATCCCTTTTAAATCAATCCTTTTGACAAGCTCAATTTTTTCGTCTTTATAATAATAAAAAGTTCTCCCTGAAGGAATTGTGAGAAGTGATTTTTGTACTTGATTTAGAAAAATATTACTTAGAATATTAAGAGATGCGCCTCCTATCATCAGTGCAAATACAATTAAAATGTAGTGTTTCTTCTTCATGATGTTGTTAAGTAAACATTATAAACCTTTTTTACGATGGTTCTTGAATTGAATAGAATTCCTTTTTATACGAATTGTTTTCGTAATATTTAGTTAAATTTGCGTATAATATAACATAGATTGTAAAGATGAACAAATTGCTGGTTATTTGCGGCCCGACGGCAACTGGCAAGACTTCATTGGGAATAATACTTGCTAAGAAATTTGATGGCGAGATTGTCTCGGCTGATTCCAGGCAGGTTTACCGAGGAATGGATATTGGCACGGGCAAAGATTTACCTAAAAGTTCAAGACTACCCGTTGGTTATTATCTCTTTAGTGGAATTCCCGTTTGGATGCTTGACGTGGTTGAGCCCAATCAGGAATTCAGTGTTGCTCAATATGTTGATTTGGCTCAGAAGATAATCAAAGATGTTTTGAAAAGGGGCAAATTGCCGATTATTGTCGGTGGCACTGGTTTCTACATTAAAGGATTGATTGATGGTATTGAGACTCTAGGCGTCGAGCCGGATTGGGAGTTAAGGATGCGTCTAGAAAGTCGACCTGCCCAAAAGCTTTTTGATCTTCTTTCCAGAATTGACCCGATTAAAGCCGCTTCCCTGAACGCCTCTGATCGGAAAAATCCCAGGCGGTTAATTAGAGCAATTGAAATAGCCTCGAAAAGCCGAAGACTGGAGACAGCCACCGCCAAGGCGGGGTCCCGCTATGGTGGGAAAGACCAGAGACAGAAAATTTCAGCCGAAATTTTATGCATTGGTTTGAAAGCAGAACTTAAAGAGCTTTACAAAAGGATTGATGAGCGAGTAGATGAAAGAGCTAAGCTGGGAGTCGAGAAAGAAATTAAAAAGCTCATTAAAAAAGGTTATTATTGGAATTTGCCGGCTATGTCCGCCATGGGCTATCGAGAATGGCAGCCATTTTTTGAGGGCAAAGCCACTAAAGAAGAAATAATTCAAAAATGGAAATTTGACGAACATGGCTATGCTCGGAGACAGCTGACTTGGTTTAAGAAGGATGAGAGAATAGAATGGTTTGATATTACTTCACCCAGCTTCAAAAACAAAGTGGAAAAACTAGTCGAGAGTTGGTATACTGGCTTAAATGCCAAGTAAAATTGAAGTTTCTCACCGCACCATCATTTTTACGACTTTCTTCTTAATCGGGCTTTGGTTACTCCTCCAGATTATGCAGATAATCCTCGCTCTTTTTGTGGCCGTGGTTTTGATGTCCGCTTTGAATCCTTTGGTGGATAAAATGGAAAGAAAATATTTCCCTCGGATTCTAGCCATTATCTTGGTTTATGCTGTGATTTTATCTGGTTTTATCCTTATTATTGCTTCCGTTATTCCTCCTTTAGTTGAACAAACTAGTATTTTGATTAATCAAGCGCCTCTTCAGATTCAACAATTAGGTTTTTTAGGTATTGATCCCAATTTATTGATTAGTCAGATGCCTAATCTGGCGGAAATTCCGGCCAATATTCTTAAATTTAGTCTTGGTCTTTTTTCTAATATAGTCGCTCTTTTAGCGGTTTTTCTAATTACCTTCTATCTTCTTTTGGAAAGAAAAGATCTCCAGCATCATTTGATTGTTTTATTTGGTGAAGGGCAAGAGAAAAGAGCCGCTGACTTTATTAATAAAGCCGAAAAGCGATTGGGAGGCTGGGTGCGAGGCGAAATAATTTTGATGACAATTATTGCGGTGATGACCTATCTTGGTTTGCGTATTTTAGGAATAGAATTTGCTTTACCCCTAGCTCTTTTAGCCGGGGTTCTAGAAATTGTTCCTAATATTGGACCGATTATTTCTTCTGTCCCGGCAATTATTGCTGGGTTAGCGATTTCACCACTGATGGGTTTAGCGGTGGCGGCTCTTTATTTCTTAATCCAACAGCTTGAAAATACTTTGATTGTTCCCAAGGTAATGGAAAAAACAGCTGGAGTTAATCCCTTAGTGACCATTCTTTCTTTAGCGATCGGGTTTAAATTAGGAGGAATCATCGGAGCGATTTTAGCCGTCCCTGTCGTCTTATTGCTTCAGGTAGTGGCTTCAGAAGTTTTTACTTCGAAACGCTTTCAAAAGCTTTGAAAAAGCTCGGGAGGCCTGTAAGCCAGATTTTGTTTTGGTAATCATCAATCTATGCTCTCAAGCCTTGACCCTCGGGGAAACATCCTTTTTATCCTCGACCTTGACTTTTAAGAGTCGATGGTCGGGACGGCGGGTCGATCGGAGATTGCAGCGGGGCGGGTTCCCTCTTTTCACCCTCTGCCTTAAACCTTATTTGGTTTAAGATGAGTTGTCGTCTCTGTGGGCCTATCGAGCCCCCCGCCTAAATTCTTCGTGAATTTTTGGCGGGGGTTGCCCGCTTTCACGAGCCACCCTGTTTCCTGCTGTCTGGACTTTCCTCTCTCGGTGTAACACCGGAGCGATTACCCAGCCTCCCAAGTGCTAGAATTATATCATTTTTTCTCCTCGGAAACAATTAAATATGATAAAATTAACTTATGAATTACGCTCAGGCGATAATTTTGGCTATCGTTCAAGGAGTAACCGAGTTTTTGCCGATTTCTTCTTCTGGACACCTGGTTATTATGCAAAAACTTTTTAATTTCAGCCAGCCGCCAGTTTTATTTGATATTTTCGTTCATGTTGGTACCCTTGGGGCCATCATTATTTATTTTAAAAAAGAACTAAAAATAATTATTAGAAAGAATAAGATTTTATTAATGGTGGTGATTGGTACTTTACCGGCCGCCGTCATTGGTTTCTTTCTCCAAAACTACATTCTTCAAATTTTTAATTCTTTGAGAATGGTGGGTATTTCCTTACTAATAACAGCAGGATTGCTCTTTTCCAGTAAGTTTATTAAAGAGCCAAGCAGGGACTTTAAATATTTAAACTGGAAGGACGCCTTATTTGTGGGATTTTTTCAAGCTTTAGCGATTTTACCTGGAGTTTCCCGCTCTGGTTCAACCATTGTTTCTGGGCTTTGGCGGGGATTAAAAAGAGAAAATGCCTTCATTTTTTCCTTTTCTTTAGCCATTCCGGCAATTTTAGGAGCATTAGTCCTTCAAGTTCCTGCTCTTTTTGATTCGCCTTATTTCTATTTAAATCAAAGCATTTTGGGAATGATGGTGGCAGGAATAGTCGGTTATTTTACTTTGAGAATTTTGGAAAAAACTCTTAAATCGACTAAATTCCATTGGTTTAGTGTTTATTGTTTAATTTTGGGTTTAATAGTTTTAATAGTTTAAATGTTTAAAGCGACAGGAGAAAAGTTCCACACCCCAGTTCTTCTCAATGAGGTAATTCAATATCTTCACCCTCAAAAAGGAGAAATTTTTGTCGACTGCACTTTAGGAGGTAGCGGTCATGCAAGAGAGTTTTTAAAGAGAATTGGTCCTCAAGGCAAACTGATAGGCATTGACCAAGACCCTGAGGCGATTGAGTTTGCCAAAAAAGCATTAAGTAAATTCAGTCAACAAGTCATTTTTGTTGAAGATAATTTTATTAATTTAAGAGACATTTTAGATAAAATTAAAATAAAAGCCGTCGATGGTTTTTTTCTTGATTTGGGGGTTTCCTCCTTCCAGTTGGAAATAACAAGACGGGGATTTAGCTTTTCCGAAAATGAGGCGAATTTAGAAGCTCCTTTAGACATGCGCATGAATCCCAATCAGCCAGTTAGGGCTTACGAAATTATTAATTTTTATCCTGAGAAGCGTCTAAAAAAGATTCTCTTTGAATTAGGCGAAGAGCCACAGGCAAAAAGAATTGCCTATCAGATAGTTAAAGAAAGAGAAAAGAAGAAACTAGAAACCTGTGGAGATTTACTCAGAGTGGTGAGAATGGTTTTACCTCCTCAATATCGCTTTTCCAGGACTAAGGGTCGCTGGGCGAGCAAGGTTTTTCGGGCGATTAGGATGGAGGTCAACCAAGAATTAGTTGCCCTCGAAGAAGTTTTGCCCCAAATCATTGAAGTTCTTAAGAAGAAGGGAAGATTAGTCGTGATCTCTTTTCATTCTCTAGAGGATAGGTTAGTGAAAAACCAATTTTTAGCTTGGGAGAAAGCCGGTTTGATAGAAGTGCTAACTAAAAAACCGGTGATGGCGACCCCAGAGGAGATTAAAAAGAATCCCAAGGCTGACAGTGCTAAATTAAGGGCTTTAGTAAAATCATGACCAGGCTCTTCCTTTTTGATTCTTTTTCTGATAGAATTATCACTGATATTTTGGATGGCTTTCTTTTGGCTCGCCTAGATCCAGATGGATTCGAGGTAGCCTTCAAAGAAGCTCCCGTATTGAAAGGAGGTGAAGAAAATGAATACTAAGCTTTATGTTGGTAATCTTGATTATGCTACCACTGGCGAGCAGCTAGGCGAACTTTTTGCCCAAGCGGGTACTGTTAGTGAGGCTGTCGTGATTAGCGATAAATATTCTGGCAGATCGAAAGGTTTTGGTTTTGTGACGATGGGTAATGATGAAGAAGCAAAAAAGGCGATTGAAATGTTCAACGGCAAGGATTTTCAAGGCAGGAATTTAGTCGTTAATGAAGCTCGACCGAAAGAGCCAGGAGACTCTCGGTCAGGAGACAGAAGACAATCACGGAGAGAGTAAAAGTGATTTAATCTTAGAGTAATGAACTTCTTGAAAAAGAAAAAACTCTCTTTATCCTTCATTGCTTTTCTACAAGCTTTGGGGCTAGTGCTTTATTGCAGTTTAGTGGGCTTGCTGATGTGGCAAGGAGAAAATATTTTTGGCCCACCCTATACTTTTTTGGGTCCGGCTATGTTTTTGATTCTCTTTGTCGCTTCTGCCCTTATCTCTGCTCTTTTAATCCTAGGCTACCCCTTTATTTTATTTTGGGAAAAGAAACGATTGGTTGAAGCCTTGAAACTAGTGGTTTTCACCATTGGTTGGCTGCTTTTCTTTGTTCTTCTTTTTATCCTTATTTTATTAATCTTTTAACCGAACCCCGGGGAATTGTTTTTTCAAACTCGTCAACTGCATTAGCAGCCGCATGTAAATCTCCTAATGCTGGGGGAGAGTGGTATAGTATTAATGATGAAATATAAGAACATTGCTGTTTCCGGCAAAAACATTGCCTCTGGTTCATCTACTCTAGCTAAACTTTTAGCGGAAAAATTAGGTTGGCGATTTTCCTCAGCTGGAGACCTGATGCGTCAGCACTGCAAAGAAATAGGTTGGCCTATCGAGCGCTATCATGAAATTCCTGATGAGATTGATAAGGAAGTAGATAAGAGAGCCAGAGAAATACTTGAGAAAGAAGAAGGGATTGTCCACGAAGGCTGGTTGGCGGGTTGGCTATCTAGAGACTTGCCTCATGTTTTTCGAGTTCTCTGCGTTGCTCCCTTGGCAGTCCGCATTAAAAGATTTGCTCGGAGAGAAGGTGAGTCTTTAGTGGAAGCAAGAAAGAAAGTGATTTTTCGGGACGAAACGACGGTTGAAAAACACCAGCGCTTATATCAAGTGAAGAATCAATTCGACCTCCGCTATTTTGATTTGATTATCAAAACCGACCAAATGACGCCAGGAGAAGAGGTCAAACTTGTGCTCAAGAAGATGATTTGATCCTTCTTTTGAAAATTTTCTTGGTGAGAGTTAAGAGAAAGTTCTCTCGTTCGGGAAAGATTGACTTGCCTGTCCCCATCATTTTTGACCAGCAGGAGAGAATCACCCATTCCTTTTTCTCATTTTGAGTGGCGATAACCTCAATTCTCTGGTTGTCATAATCCTTATAATAACGTTTTGAGCCCTCCACTTTTCCCTTTAATTGCCCGTCTGGATGTTGAAAGGAATACCAAGCATCAGATTGGGTAATTTTGCGTTCGTAAAGTCGTTTAATCGCGTGATTGGTCCAAATCACCCCGCCGTACAGAGAATTCATACGACAATTATACTTCTTTTTCTGTTATCATTTAATTAATGCTCGCCAAGGTTTTCTCCGGTGCGACAGTCGGTTTAGAATCCGTTCCTATTGAAGTCGAAGTTGACATTGCTTCCCAAGGCTTGCCCAGTTTTACCATTGTTGGTCTGCCCGACAAGGCGGTCGAGGAGTCCCGCGAAAGAGTCCGTTCCGCTCTCAAAAATTCTGGCGTGGATTTTCCGACTCGAAGGATAACCGTCAACCTCGCCCCGGCTGACCTTCCCAAGGCTGGTCCGGGTTTTGACCTCCCCATTGCCCTGGGCATTTTAATTGCTTCTGGCCAGCTCAAACCAGACCTCGAAAAGACTCTCGTTCTCGGTGAACTCTCTCTTGATGGTTCGCTTCGCCATACTAATGGTATTCTGCCTATAGCCCTTCTCGCCAAAGAAAAAAAATTTAAAAACCTATTTTTACCAGCCATTAACGCAAAAGAAGCCTCAGTGATTAAGGGCTTAAAGATCTATCCTCTCAAATCTTTGATTCACCTTTTTTATCATCTGATGAAACATGAAGAAATTAAACCCCAACCCCACACCCCTTTTTCTAAAATTAAGACCTCAATTTTAGCTGAATTTGATATGGCTGATGTTCAAGGACAAGAGCACGCCAAAAGGGCTTTAGAGATTGCCGCAACCGGTGGTCATAACGTCTTCATGAAGGGCGTTCCTGGTGCCGGTAAAACTATGCTCGCTCGGGCTTTACCTGGCATCCTGCCCGATTTAACTGAGGATGAGGCGATGGAGGTGACGAAAATCTATTCTGTCACTGGCAATCTTCCTCCTGGCGAGTCGGTGATTAAACATCGCCCTTTTCGCGCCCCTCATCATACCACTTCGAGAATCGGTCTTATCGGTGGTGGTACTCGACCAATGCCCGGAGAAATCTCTCTCGCTCATCGGGGTATTCTTTTCCTGGACGAATTTCCTGAATTTCCCCGCCATGTTTTAGAAGCCCTGCGTCAGCCCATGGAAGATGGGGTTGTTACCATCTCTAGAGCCGCCGGCCAAGTAACTTATCCGGCAAAGTTTATCTTAGTGGCTGCCTCCAATCCCTGTCCTTGTGGTTATTATGGCGACCCTAAGAGACAGTGCCGTTGTTTGCCTGGCCAGATTAGCCGCTATCAAAAAAGAGTTTCCGGTCCAATTATTGACCGGATTGACCTTCATCTTGAGGTGCCGGCGGTAAAAGTAGAGAAGCTAACTAGCGAATCAACTGATCAGTTGATTAGAGAGACTTCAAAAACGATTAAGAAAAGAGTTCAGAGAGCAAGAAATTTACAAACTAAGCGTTTTCTCAAAGCAAAATTGAAATCGAATGCGGAAATGAGCACGAGAGAAGTGAAAAAATTTTGCTCTCTTTCTAACGAGTGTTTGGCCTTGCTTCGTCAAGCCGTTAGCCAAATGAATCTTTCTGCTCGGGCCTATTATCGGGTGATTAAAGTGAGCCGGACCATTGCTGACCTCGTCGGAGAAAAAAAGATTGTACCGAGTCATATAGCTGAAGCCCTACAATATAGACCGAGGGATGAGGCTTAGGGGTTTTAATTAAGAGAGAAAAATAGTAAAATAAAAAACCTTAGAAAGGAGGTGAAGAAAATGAAGAAAAATCTACCAATAATTATTGTCATTGGAGTGGCAGTTCTTGGTGCTTTAGGAGTTGGAGGTTGGTACTTTTTCCTCAGAGGTGGTCAAGCGCCTTTGGTTCCGGGAATGCCTAGTGGAGGAGTGTCTCAAGAAGAAGGACAGGGCTTTACGGGCAAACTCAAAGACGCTTTAAATTTGGGTCAATCAATGAAATGTACTTGGAGTCAAGACGCCGACAATTTTGGGACGGCTTATATTAAAGATGAGAAAGTTCGTACCGATGTGACCACTGACGGAAAAGCCGCCCATTCCATTGTTGTTGATAATTGTACTTGGGTTTGGGAAGAGGGAAAGACAGAAGGATTTGAGATGTGTTACGAACCAACCGAAATGGAGGAGATGGAAGAAGTCCCTGAAATGGAAGTGGGTGAGGCGGACATTCCGGAAGAATACTCCCAACAAACGCCAGACATCGATTACACTTGCCAACCAGACGTTTTTTCTGATTCGATGTTCAACCCGCCGTCTGGGGTGAATTTTATTAACCCTCAAGAAATGATGGGTCGTTAAAAGAGGGAAGGAAGAACACAAGACACCCGAAACACAAAAACCCTTGCCTTTCGGCATGGGGTTTTTGTCTGTCTCTTTAATATCAAAGAGATTTAGTGTTTATAATTGGCAGAAGGTGCTAGATTAAGCGGCACCAATCCTAAACATTGTTGTACCACAATCTGGACACTTTGCCTTCATTGCGGGTTTGCCATTCTTCATCGTCACCTTTTCAGGGTTGTCGACGTCTTTCTTTTCGCGGCATTTAACACAGTACATCGTTGCCATATTATTAGCTCACCTCCTCTCTTAATATAATAAACTTCCTTTTCAGGGCAGGGGAATTATTCCAAAATTCCGACTACAATTAACGCCAAGTTAAATATAGCACAAGCTCAAGGCTAATTGCAACTATTGACAGGAGAATAGTTTTTATCAGATCTTTTTTAATTAAGTCAGGGGAGAGAGTTAGGGTCTTAGCTACGGGTTGAAATTCTGTCTTAATTTCTGGTTTTATTTTCGTTTTTGAGGAGAGCTCGGGAGCTAAAGTTAATTTTTCTTCTTGGGCCCGAAGTCTTTTCCTTAAGTCAGCAATAATTTTTTCTTGCTTTGTTTTTCTCGCCATTACCCTCGGATAATACCACATTAGATCAAGCTTCACAATCTTTGTCATTGACAGCCGTTGACCCTAACCGTTAAAATACATCAAGATGGTACCGGAAATTAGTTTGCTTTTAGCCTCGTTAATCCTTGTTTGGTTATTGGTGTTGACCGTCTTATTGATCAGGATTTTTACTCGTTATTATCGCTTAACTAAAGAGGCGGCAAAAGAAGACCTGGGCTCAATTCTTGAAAAACTTCTTAAAGAGAATAAAATAAGAGATAAAGAAGTAAAAGAGTTGCTCAAACGCCTGGAAGGGACAGAAAAAGAGATTACTGGCCATATCCAAAAAATCGGTTTGGTTCGTTTCAATCCTTTCACCGCCACTGGCGGCAATCAGAGTTTTGCCCTAGCGGTCCTTGACGGCGATGGCTCTGGTGTAGTAATCTCAGGACTACATAGTCGAGATAACACTCGGCTTTATACAAAGTTAGTCAAAAAAGGAAAACCAGTGAAACATGAATTTTCTAAAGAAGAAAAAGAAGCGATTAATCAAGCTCAAAAACAATGAAAGATTTTCTTAAGAAAAACATCTTTTTAATCATCGGTGGGATTGGCCTCTATCTCTTGAGTACGGGCATTGCCTACGCCACTTTTAGCTATCTCCGACCAGGGGAAATGGTTTCTCCGGCGCCGCTAGTGACGGAAGAGGGTGGTTTCAAGGTCGATGTCTCCGCTCCCAAAACTGAAGCTTGTCCTCTTAATGGCGAGAAATACACTAAGAGTGAGAAAGAGGCTTGGGAAAAACTCCGACCTTTAATAGTGATGATTGAGAACCATGATGACGCTCGACCCCAATCAGGTCTTTCCAATGCAGATGTTGTCTATGAAGCCGTCGCCGAAGGCGGTATCACCCGCTTTTTAGCCATTTTCTATTGTGACATTATTTCTGCGGCTCGGAGTGGGGTTTATGATTTGGGACCGGTTCGCTCGGCCCGAACTTATTATCTTGATTGGGCTTCGGAATATAGTGATTATCCGTTGTATGTTCACGTCGGTGGCGCCAATCTTCCGGGACCAGCTGATGCCCTCGGTCAGATTTATGATTATGGCTGGCTTTCTCAGCGCAATGATATGAATCAGTTTTCTCTAGGTTACAATATTTGCCGAAGAGAGCCAGAGAGAACAGGCAGAACCGTTGCCACCGAGCACACCATGTATTGCGGCTCTTTTGCTCTTTGGGATGAAGCCCTGAAAAGAGGTTTAGGCGCGGTTGATGAAGACGGCAATCGCTGGAATAAGAATTTTGTTTCTTGGCAATTTAAGGAAGAGAAAGCTAGTGGCCAATCACTCTCGCCCGAATTTTATTTCTGGGAGGGCTATAAAGAATATCAAGTGAAGTGGGAATATGATTCCGGCAGTAATCACTATAAAAGAATTAATGGCGGCACCTCTCTTACTGACAACAATAATCAGGAGCAATTGACCGCTAAAAACATTGTTATCCAATTTGCTCGTGAGAGAGCTACGGGTGATGCGGAGAAGCATTTACTCTATACGACTACCGGCGAAGGTCGAGCCTTGATTTTTCAGGATGGCCAATTGATTAAAGGCGAGTGGAGCAAAAAAGACAGAAAGTCGAGAACCATCTTTACTGACCTCAACGGCAAGGAAATCAAATTTAATCCTGGCCCAATTTGGATTGAAGTTTTACCAATCGGCAGTGAGGTGGATTATTAACCCTGCCCCTTGTAATCATGGAACTTCGCAACCTATTTATTTCTAAGGTGAGGGTGAAGCTGCTCCAGATTTTCTTTGATAACCCTAATGAACTTTATTATGTCCGTCAGTTGGTGAGAAAAGCTGATGAGGAAATCAATGCCGTTCGGCGGGAATTGGAACACTTGGAAAAAGCCGGTCTTTTGAAAAAAGAACCTCGAGGCAATCGCCTTTATTACTGGTTGGATAAAAACTGTTCTTATTTTGATGATTTGGCTTCAATGGTTGCCAAAAACGTTGGTTTGGGTAAGGAAATTCTCAAGAACAGAAATAAATTAGGGAAAATTTCTTTTGCTCTTCTTTCAGGAAAATTTATTAAAAGGATTTCTCGACGGGAGGATGAGGTCGACTTATTAATCGTCGGCGAGATGGTCATGCCGGAGTTGGCCGCCTTGGTCAGAGCCGAAGAGGCAAGGCGGGAGCAGGAAATCAATTATACGGTTATGACCAACCAGGAATTCGCCTTTCGCAAACAACGCCGCGACCCCTTCCTCTTAAGCATTCTTACTAGCTCAAGAATAATGATTATTGGTGACGAGGAGAAAATGTTAGAGATATCAGGAAGTTAAAAATGGCGCAGAAAGTGATTAAAACCGGTAATTCTGCCGCGGTCACCATTCCCGCTGATTTTGTTAAGGATTTAGGTATTCGGATTGGTGATCCGGTTAAAGTGAAGCTTGACCCTGAAAATAATAAGGTGGTTTATCTTTTTTCCGGAACAAAGCAACTCCTTCTAAGCGAAAGTTTCCTCAAAAAGAAACGGCTTAAGAAGAAGAAATAAAATGGCCCCAAAAGGACGAACAAGAACACTTTTTTGGCTGATTATCCTCATCAGTTTTATGGCTCTGGTGATTGATTTACCCCAGAATCTGCCCCTAAAATTCTCCTGGAAAAATTTTTCTCTGGACACCCAAATTTCTCGACCGGATTTTGATTTCAGTTTCGGTAATTTTAAATTTAAAAAGGAATTAGAGCTTAAGCAAGGACTTGATTTGGCTGGCGGTTCCCATCTTGTTTTTAAGGCCAAGATGGAAGGAGTGGCTGAAGAAGACCGACCGGCCGCTTTAGATGCCGCTCGGGATAATATTGAGCGCCGGGTGAATTTCTTTGGTGTTTCTGAACCTTTAGTCCAGACCTCAAAAGGAGGCGAGGAATATCGTTTAATTGTCGAACTACCTGGAGTGGCAGAGATTGACCAGGCAATTGACCTTATTGGTCAAACTGCTCAACTGGACTTTAGGGAGCAGGAGAGTAGTGATTCGGCGGTTTTCATCTCGACTGATTTGACCGGTAAAGATCTGAAGCGTTCCCAAGTTCAGTTTGACCCCAATACTGGTCAGCCGACCGTGAGTTTAGAATTCAATCCTGAAGGCGCTGATTTATTTGGTCAAATCACGACTCGCAACGTGGGCATGATTGTGGGCATTTTCTTAGATGAACAGCCCGTTTCCCTGCCTCGAGTCGATGAGCCGATTACCAGTGGAGAAGCGGTTATCCGGGGTGATTTTACTTTAGAAGAAGCGAAAAAACTTTCCATTCAACTCAATGCTGGGGCTTTGCCAGTGCCGATTGAAATCATCGAACAGAGAAATATCGGCGCCACTTTAGGTCAGGAGTCGATTGAAAAAAGTGTCAGAGCCGGTTTAGTCGGTCTTTTGATGGTCATGGGGTTTATGTGGGCTTTATACGGCCGTTTGGGCTTTTTAGCGGACCTGGGTTTGATTATTTACGGTTTAATTACTCTGGCTCTCTATAAATTAATTCCGGTGACTCTCACCTTACCTGGGATGGCAGGTTTCATTCTCTCTGTCGGCATGGCGGTTGATGCCAACATTCTCATCTTTGAAAGAATTAAAGAGGAAATTCGTTGGGGTAAACAGCTCCGAGAGGCGATGGAGCTGGGTTTTGGTCGGGCCTGGGATTCTATTCGGGACGCTAACATTTGTACTTTAATTACCTGCTTCATCCTTTTTAATCCTTTTAACTGGTCTTTCCTCAATGTCTCAGGCATGATTCGGGGTTTTGCCCTCACTTTAGGTTTAGGTATTTTTATTTCTCTCTTTACCGGCATTGTCGTTACTCGCACCTTACTCAGAACCTTTTTTATCAGAAAGGAGAAACTAATCACTGATCACTAATCACTAATCACTGATCACAGATCACTAACATGAACTTCATGAAATTTAAATGGTTGTACTTTTTACTTTCGGCTTTGATTTTAGTGCCGGGTATGATTTCTTTGGTCCTTTTCGGTCTTAAACCTTCAATTGATTTTGTTGGCGGGTCACTGCTCGAATTGAAATTTGAAGAGAACCAGTCACTAGTCGTTGATTACCAAAAAACTATCGAAGATAGCGGTTTCGATGTCTATTCAATCCAGTCCTCAGGTGAGAAAGAATTTTTAATTAGGATGAAGCCGATTACCAAAGATGATGTCAGCCTGATTAAAGCCGCTTTAGCCGAGAAGTTTGAGGAAATGCCAGAAGAAGTGAGGTTTGAAACAGTTGGTCCGACTCTTGGTCGAGAGTTGTTGATAAAAACGATTGCGGCCATTATTTTTGCCGCCGTTGCCATTCTCGGCTATGTCGCCTGGGCTTTTAAGAAAGCCAAATTCGGTATCTGCGCCATCATCGCCATGTTCCATGACAGCTTGGTCATGTTGGGTATTTTCTCCTTGCTGGGCCATTTCTACGGCGTGGAAGTGGACACTCTTTTTGTCACCGCCTTATTAACCATTCTTTCCTTCTCGGTCCATGATACTGTTGTCGTTTATGACCGGATTCGGGAATCGCAAAAACGTCATCCCGGTGCCAACTTCATTGATTTAGTTAACAAAGCCATTACCGAAACTCTCGCTCGCTCCCTGAATAACTCGATGACGATTATCTTTATGCTCTTAGCCCTTTATCTTCTAGGCGGGGAGACCATCAAGTGGTTCATTTTCGCCCTGTTAGTTGGAACAATCTCGGGAACTTACAGCAGTACATTTACAGCCGCTCCTTTACTGGTAGTCTGGGACGAGTTAGAAAAGAAGATAAGGAAAAAGTAAGAAAGAAATAAAGCACTAAAACTAGCCTCACTATACTTTAGTATACTATTATATACTATAGTGGAATCCCGTGCCTAGAAGACTAAAAATTAGTTGCAGAAAAGCTAATTATCCGACTTGACTTAATAAGAAATATACTTCAAAATAACCCCAGATGATTAGCTGGATAAAACAGAATAAGGTAATAACCTTATTAATCATTATTTTCCTTCTTTTTCTTGCTAAAGACTATTTTTTTAGTTCCAGCCTTCTTCAACTTCAGACACCTAGAGAAGATTTAATGTATGAGGAAGTAGGAGAGTATGCCACTTCAGCCCTTCCGAAAGCAGGAGGCGGGATTATTCCTGGTAGAGAAGCGGCTCCAGTGGAGAGCGAGGACCGCCTGGTCGTAGAAGAGTCTTCAATGTCTTTAGTGGTTAAAAGCGTTCGGGAAGTGAGTGATAAGATTATTGATCACTCTAAATCGGTTGGCGGCTACATGGTTAGTTCCTCCATGACTAATCCCGAAGAAGCCCCTTTTGCGACCGTCATTGTTCGGGTGCCGGCGGATAATTTCCGAGCCGTTTTAGACCATTTCCGCTCTCTGGCCGTAAAGGTCACTTCAGAGAGAATTCTGGGCACCGATGTCACCGATGAATACGTTGACCTTGAGGCTCGGTTGGCGACTTTAGAAAAAACGAAAGCGAAATTCGAAGAGATTATGGAGAAGGCGACTGCGGTTCAGGATATTTTAGAAGTCCAGCGTCAATTGGTTTACATTCAGGACCAAATCGACAGACTTAAGGGCCAACAAAAATACCTAGAGCAAACCGCCAAACTAGCCAAAATTACGGTCTATCTTTCCACGGACGAATACGCCTTGCCCTATGCGCCGAGTGAAGCTTTCCGACCAGCGGTGATTTTTAAGCTGGCGGTTCGGTCATTGGTAAGTGCCCTAAGAGGCTTGGCTAAAGCCTTAATTTGGATTGGTGTCTACGCCGTCATCTGGGTGCCAGCGGGAATAATAATCTTCTTTATCAGAAAGTGGTGGAAGAAAAGAAATCCTTAAAGAGCTTTACTGATTTCTTTAATTCTTTTTAAAAGGATTTCCTTTTCGTTTGGTAGGCCCTCTTTAACGACCTCTTTAAATATTTTATTCAAAATCCTGCCTACTTGTGGTCCGGATTGAAAATTTAAGGTTTTCATGACGTCATGGCCGCTGACCTTGAGATCGCTAACAGAGAAAGGCTGTTTTTGGACCTCAATCAGTCTTTTCTTAAACTTTTCTAATCGCCAGGAAGTTTCGCGAGCTCCACCGCCTAAACGATCACCGACCCGTAAATCAAGAATATGTTTCAGATTATCTTTGCCCACATTTCTAATAAATCTCCTGATGGCGGAATCAGTTTGCCTTTCATCAACCGTAAACTGATGCCAGCGGACTAAGGTGATTAGTTTTTCCGCTTCTTTTTTGGAAAAACGGAATTTTAGGGCAAAATTACGAGCGATGGAGGTACTGACAACTTCGTGATTGTAGAAAGTAATCGTGCCGTTTTCCAATTTCTTAAAAGTTGCCACTTTACCTAAGTCGTGAATTAAGGCGGCTAAGCGAACAAACGGATCATCAGAAGGGCAGTTTTTTAATGACATAATACTGTGGGTGCCGACATCATAAATGTGGTGTCTTCCCGGTGATTTTTGGGGAACAGAAAAAGCTTTTTCTAGCTCAGGTAAAATCTCTTCAAGCAGACCGGAATTTTTTAAGAGCATCAAGCCGTCGGCCGGGTGGTCAGTCTTAAGAATTTTGATGAGTTCATCCTTGATTCTTTCGGCAGCAATCTCATTAATCAAATTGGTATTATTCTTAATTGCCTGGAAGGTCTTTTCCTCGATAGAAAAGCCTAATTGAGTAGCGATTCTGATGGCTCGCATCATTCTTAAAGCATCTTCCTGAAATCTTTTTTGAGGTTCACCGACAGCTTTGACCAATTTTTCCTCAAGATCTTTTTGTCCACTAAAAGGATCGACAACTATAGGTTTACCCTGATCCTGCCGAGCAGGCGGGAGAAGGGCAATGGCATTAATAGTAAAATCTCGCCTAGCTAAATCTTCCTCAATAGTTTTGCCCCAGATAACCTTGTCGGGATGACGTCGGTCTGAGTAACCGACTTCTTTACGAAAAGTAGTGATTTCGTAAGGGTATTCAGAAGAGGGATGAGAGATTCCGACTGTTCCGAATTTGTTGTCATAGAAGCCTTTAGGGAAAAGTTTGAGGATTTCCCCAGGAGTAGCATTAGTGGTAAAATCCCAATCATTAATTTCTCTTTTAAGAAGGATATCCCGAACTGAGCCACCAACAACATAAATCTCAAAACCAGCTTTTTCGAATTTTGTTAAAATCTTTGAGACATAATCTGGTAACTTAACTTTCATCCTGATATCATTATACATGATGCACTGGCGAGTTTTAAAGACGCTCAAGGAAAAAGGGGCACAAAAGAGGCGAGAAGAGATAATTAAATCGCTTTTCCTCAATCGCGGTTTGAAAACCGGGAAACAACAGGAAGAATTTTTGAACCCCAAAGACCCCTACCGATTGACCCCTAAAGAGGTAGGCATTTCTCCAGTTCAATTAATTAAAGCACTTAAGAGAATCAAAAAAGCGATTAAAAACAAAGAGCCAATTATTGTTTATGGCGATTATGACACTGACGGCGTTTGTGCGACCGCCATTCTTTGGGAGACCTTAAATAAGTTAGGGGCTCAAGTGATGCCTTTTATTCCTAAAAGGGAAGAGGGCTATGGTCTCAAAGTGGACCGAATTGACCTGATGGCAAAAGAAGGAGTGAGGTTGATTATCACCGTTGATCAGGGAATCGTTCATTCGAAACAGGTCGCTCATGCTAAAAAAATAGGAATTGATGTCATTATTACTGATCACCATCAACCAGGAGAAAAAATACCGCCAGCCGCGGCGATTGTCCAAACCACCAAATTAGCCGGCGTTGGTGTTGCTTGGTTTTTGGCCCATTATCTTACCCAGAAAATTAAGCCTAAAATTAGCCGTCCTGGTTTAGATTTAGTTACCATCGGCACGGTGACAGACATGGTGCCAATGGTTGGTCCCAATCGTTCGCTGGTCAAATTTGGTCTGGAGATGATTAGGAAAACAAAGAGGCGGGGTTTATTAGCGCTTTTTCAATTTGCCGGGATTGAGAAAGAAAATATTAGTACTTATGAGATTGGTTTTATCATTGGCCCGAGAATAAATGCCAGTGGGAGGATGGACGATCCCTTGGAAGCCCTTCGTTTGGTTTGCACTCAAGATGAAACTCGAGCCGTTAGTCTCGCTCAGAAGATTGACCAACAGAACCGGGAGCGACAAGAGTTAACCAGGCAAACCATTATTCATGCTCGCGATCTTTGGCTTAAGGAAGACGGCAAAAGCGCCCTCATTTTTATTTATCATCAATCCTATGAGCATGGTGTAATTGGTCTGGTGGCGAGTAGACTTAAAGACGAATTCAATCGTCCGGCCGTGGTTTTAGCACCGAGAGAGGACTTCTGGGTGGCTTCGGCTCGTTCGATTGATGAGTTCAGTATGATTGAAGCCATTCGCGAGTTCGCTGATCTCCTCGGTGAACACGGCGGTCATCGCCTGGCGGCTGGTTTTAGTGTCAGTCAAGATAAATTGGAAAAGATTAAAGAAGGATTAATTAAGAGGGCGGAAAAGGGCTTAGGGAAGACTAAGTTAGCCCCGAAACTAGATATTGAAGCGGAGATCGAGTTATCTGACTTGAGTTTAGGCTTTTATCAAGAAATGGAAAAATTTGCTCCTTTTGGCATCGGTAATCCCCGGCCGGTTTTCGCTAGTCACCAAGTTCAGGTAAATAATGTTCGACTAGTCGGTAAAGAAAAACAACACCTAAAGTTAGTGATCAGTGATCAGTTGCCAGTGACGAGATTTGAGGCGATCGGTTTTGGGATGGGGGAAAATTACTCTCAACTTTCTCCAGAGGAACCAGTCGATATTGCTTATGAGCTGATCCTTAATGAGTGGAATAGTCAGAGGAAGTTAGAATTGAGATTAAAAGATATTAAGATTTAACTCGAAGCTTGATCCGTCTTCTTTCTTCCCGCTCTAAGAATATTGACTTGTCCTCGTTTAGTCTCAAATTGATGAGAATTAGGAAAGACAATAATTGCTTCTTGGCCATTTTTACATTGAACTGTAATTTGACAAGGACATCGTTTAATTTCTCCGTTTTCCACAGCGCCATAGACCGTTTCTATGGCTTCTTGAGCTGGTGGCTCGTCGAGACCAACAAAACGGTTTTCTATAACCTTGAAGGCTTGTCTAAGTCTTTCTCTACTCATAATTCTTCGACAAAAAAACGCCTTTTCTTTAGGCGTAAACTAGTTTAACATTTTGGCCTGAGCCTTGTCAAGGGAGAGTTGGCAGTGTAAAATCAGATCATATGGAGAGAACCCTGGTTAAAGAATCTATCAAAAAGATTGGTAAAAAGATCAAAATTAATGGTTGGGTAGATCGGAGAAGAGACCATGGGAAGCTGGTTTTTATTGATTTAAGGGACAGAAGTGGAATAGTCCAAATAGTTGGTGAAAAAGAACTGAGCGATTTGCGAATTTCTGATGTTGTTGAAGTAGAAGGATTAGTTAAAAACAGACCAAATAATCTAGTTAATCCTAAGCTTCCAACCGGAGAAATTGAGGTGGCGATTGAGAAAGCTAAAGTTTTGGCTAAATCAAAAGATTTACCCTTTGACATCCATGAAGATGGTTATGATCTAAATGAAGAAAAAAGACTTAAATATCGTTATTTAGATCTTCGCCGCCCCCGCTTGGCGAAAAACATGAGGCTTCGTCATCAAATGATTAAATTCATTCGCGATTGGCTTGATGAAAGAGATTTTGTTGAAATAGAAACACCGATCTTGACTAAGGCTACTCCTGAAGGAGCTCGAGATTTTATTGTCCCCAGTCGCCTTCGACCCGGCGAGTTCTATGCCCTGCCTCAATCACCCCAGCAGTACAAGCAACTTTTAATGATAGCTGGCTTTGAGAAATACTATCAGATTGCCCGTTGTTTTCGGGATGAAGATCCGCGCGCCGACCGAGCCTATGGTGAATTTACTCAATTGGACCTTGAGATGTCCTTTACCACTCAAAACGAGATCCTGGAATTGACGGAAAACCTTTTTACTGAACTAACCGAAAAAGTTTTTAAAAAGGAGATTTTTAAGAAACCTTTCCCTCGATTTACTCATCAGGAAGCCATTAAGAAATTCGGGGCGGATAAGTTTGATCTTCGCAAGGAAAAAGATCCGGACGTGGTTGCTTTTGCCTGGGTGTTAGACTTTCCCTTATTCGATAAAACAGAAACTAAAGAGATTTCGCCTTCTCATCATCCTTTTACGGCGCCTAAAGACGAAGATATTCCTTTATTAGATAAAGAGCCGATGAAAGTCCGTTCCTGGCAGCATGATTTGGTTTGTAATGGCTATGAAGTTGGGGGCGGGAGCATTCGGATTACTGACCCTCAGATTCAAAGAAAAATCTTTAAGATTCTCGGTCTTTCCGAAAAAGAGATTGAAGAAAAATTTGGTCATCTTTTGAAAGCCTTCGAATATGGTGCCCCGCCTCATGGCGGTATTGCCCCTGGTATTGATCGTTTATTGATGGCTCTTCTTGGCGAGCCCTCTCTGCGGGAATTGATTGCTTTTCCGATGACCGCTGGTGGTCAGACTTCAGTAATGGAAGCGCCTTCAGAACTTAACTCAGACCAGTTGAAGGAGTTGGGGATTAAGATTGAGAAAAAGAAATGAGGAAGAATGCCTCTCAACTATCCCGAAATATTCTTACTTTTTTTGACGCTTTGAGAAAGAGAAAAGAAGCTGGTTTGATTTTTTCCCTCTTTTTTCTTTTTTTAGTCTTTACCTTTAGCCAAAACAATCAAGAGCTTGTTGATGCTCACTTGCCGGTTTTTAAGACAAGAAGCGATTATCTTTCTCCTACTGAGCTGACAAAAATTCCTCAAAATGAGACCAATGTTCCCGTGCCGGATTTGACCGCCCATTCCGTTTTAGTTATTGATTATGATTCTGGCTCCATCCTTTATCAGAAAAACGCCCAGGCAACCCATCTTCCGGCTTCAACCACCAAGATAATGACCGCTCTGGTGACTTTCGATAATTTTGATATTAACCAAGTTTTGACCGTTCCGGAATTAGATTATGAGGGTCAGGATATTAAACTGCAGTATGGTGAACAGTTGACTGTCGAAAATCTGCTCTATGCTCTTCTTGTTGCCTCGGCTAATGATGCTGCCGAAACTCTGGCCGCCAATTATCCTGGGGGTCGAGCCGCTTTTATTGCCGCCATGAACCAGAAAGCCCAAGACCTTTCTTTAAACAATACTCATTTCGTTAATCCCACTGGTTTTGACGAATCAGGTCAATACACGACTCCCTTTGAACTGATTGAGTTAGCCAAAGAACTTTTAGCCAATCCTCTTTTAGCTCAGATGGTCGCTACCGAAAAAACAGAAGTTTATAATCTTGACCGAACCATCGTCCATCCGGTTAGCAATATTAACCAGCTCCTAGGTCAGGTAGCGGGTTTAAAAGGAGTTAAAACAGGCTGGACCTCTAATGCGGGCGAGTGTTTAACTACCTATGTCGAGAGAGATGGAGAGAGAATTATGACCGCTGTTTTGGGGAGTGAGGACCGTTTCGGTGAAACTAAGCAACTGATTGATTGGGTTTACAATAATTTTGTTTGGCAAGTGCCTGGCTTTTAGTTTCAATCCACCCACTCAGGGTCAACCGCCGAGACATAGGCGGTGAAGTTTTTATCACCTTCAAAAACAAAAATCGGCTGCAAGAAATTTTGGGGTTTTTCTGATTCAAAATAAGATAGGAAAATCCGTCTGATAATGACCTGTCCCTTTTGATTATTACCTAATTCAGCGATATAGCCTGCGCCGCTATTCAGTTCTGTCCAAGCGACCGAAGCTGATTTGAGAGGATAGGTGGCAAAATTATCTCTTTCTAAGGGGTTGTTAACATATTTCACCTCAATTATTCTCTTTTGTCTTTCTCTTGAGCCAGAG
>Ga0307378_10002883_pt1 | contig 25642 bp, 50 predicted proteins | sample UN1MG_FD_202238 | JGI IMG/M metagenome (GOLD analysis project Ga0307378, IMG submission 202238) | Soil microbial communities from Risofladan, Vaasa, Finland - UN-1 | ecosystem: Environmental > Terrestrial > Soil > Coastal area > Acid sulfate soil | place: Finland: Risofladan, Vaasa | collected...
CTATAGTTGAAAACACTTGATGTAAATTATACTTGTTTGGAATGATTCCCATGTCTTCCAACGACCTCTCGTCGTGTCGCACAGGGCAGTTGGAGTACTTCCATGTATTGTTTACCAGATCTACCCCAATGTGTTTGGAACGGGAAACACGAATGAAATTCGCTAACCCGGACGACGAGGGAATTGGGAAATGTACAGCCGTTAATTCGTCTATTGATGAATATTTGATTTTATCGGGGTCGTTAAATGCATGGACGGCATAAATTGTCATGCCAACAACGAGATTGCTAAGGGAGAGTATCATCTTGACTCAACAAACGTAACGAAGTGTTTAGATCCACCAGTTTCGTATCCTTTATTATGGTTGAGGTATCCACTAATATATCGCTGACACCCTTTATAGGAAAGGGGAGCCATTCTATCTCCTCTACGAACAATGTTATATTCAGTTAGAACTTCGTCTATAGAGGTACTTTCTAAATATTCATCAACGGTAACATCTTCTCTCCACCACATCGAGGATGTAAAGCGTTCTCGTGTTTTACCGGAAGGATTAGCCCGTTGATGTGCTGTGAACCATCGTTCGCTTTTAGGAATTATTTTGATATTGTCTATTTGTGTTTTTACTAGTCCAAATTCACACAATTCGTCACGAATCGGAAGATATTTTTTGTTAGCTCGTTTCTGATCCCCTCCACAATCACTGTAATAACACTTTCCTTTCCCTGCGTTATTAATTCGATACATTCTCGTGGTAATAGCACTATCACTTCGCTCATCTTTTGAAAATTCACTACGAATAGCATTAAACAGTATAATACCTGGTGCTTCTTTAGGAAAGGGTTTTATTGCTTTAATAAAACGTATATTGTGTTCACGTGTCCAGGGTGGTCTTTTAATTTTCATCAGGTGCCAAGCTCATTACCAAACACATAAATGTGTGCTCGCCAAGAAACATTCCACCCTCGAGCAAGCGTCATTTCTGTAACCTTTCGATCAATTACTTGTTGTTGTTCGAGAACACCACCAACTGGCATCGTCCAAATTTCTGCTTCTGCTGGAATTCCTGCTGCGTGATATTCGGCCATCGCCTTATCAACCTCGGTGAATGATTCGTCGGTTGGTTCAACAACAAACTTAAAATATTGATATGCGTTGGCTACTTTTAATTGTTGAAGAGCCACTGCAGGATTAATTGCTTTCTCCCAAGCCTCACCTGTTATGCTTAATTTGGGACTATTTGACCACACGATCATCCTGTGTGGCTGCGCCATTGTCCATTCGCTTAATCGATCCATGTGTTTGTCCATTAACGGGACAGAACAATTAGTTTCGAATGTAATTGTTTGTAGGTTATCGAACTCCGGAAGATGAATCAAGTCAGCGATTGCTTTCATTCTTGACGTTGGCTCGCCACCGGTAAACGTTAGACCGATGTTTCGATTCCACCTGCCGTTCGGTAGGTAGGTAAGTAGTTCGGCCGCCAATTCCTCAAGTGTCCACGTCGACCACAAATGTTTGAATCGATCGTCCCAGCTATAAATCGAATCACATCCAACCGTGATAGGTGGAAGTGATTTTAATGTTTTGTATTTTGTTGGATCGAATCCAAGCCCTTCATTAGTAAGAGTGTTAACTTTGTCAGGATTGTTAAATCCCTGGCACTCGAAGTTGCATTTTGACACTCGAACCCATACCTGTGGCCGACCGGTTAATGCAGCTTCCCCCTGAGGTGAGTAAAATATTTCACTAGTTGTTATTTTTGCCACTATGATTCTCGCTATTGTTAAAGATTATTATATCTATGTCTGGTTATTTGTTCAACGGGTTTTCTTCCAGGATTCAATCACTTCCTGAGGAACTTCGTAGCAAAGGCCACCTTTCGTTATTGTAGGTTTCAACTCTGTTTCGTTCAACCATCTGCGCATCTCATCGACGAGGTACCACAGAAAGCGACCCGTTTTGTCGTCGTAATGAAACCATATCAGGGCTTCCGATTTCCATATCTTAACTTTATCGACGTACACTTTCACCGTTCCAAACAAGTTTGTTTTTACATCGGCTCCGAATTCATCGGCACCATCGGTGATGGTGTAGTCCCATCCTTTGAGTTGGAGATCTTTGTCGTCACCATTACGAACAATCTCAAGACCGAGTTCACGAAGTAGAATTAAGAGAGCGATTTCACCATCGTCTCCTTTTTTTCCGGTTTCACCGTACGCCCCCTCAGAGTCGTTGGTCCAGAGTGGGGTTTGTCTATCTGCCATAACGACCCTTAACAGGAAAAACTTCAACAGAGAGTTGTGCCGTGAGTTTTTGCAATGAGGATATTGACATGAACCTTCGAACACCCTTTACACTTACTCTATATCCAGGTTCGGTTATTCTGCTGAAGGGGTTTGGGTGTGTGATCTTGATTTCCCTTAGCACACCATCAACCTTGAGAGAATACAGGGCTTGTGATTCCGTGTTCCAAAAGTAACCAGGATATTTTGTTTTTACAAATTCGATTGGAAGAGTTACCATTAATTTATCTCATCTGTCCATTGTCTGCCACATCGTTTACAGTTTACTCGATGCTCAGTCCTTCCGTCATCGAATGTTACTACAAAGGGAACCCACCAGTAATTGCTGTGGGCTGCTTTACACCACCAGTTAGCGATTTTAGAACCACAACTCATAACTTTAGTGGTTTCGCACTAACATCATACCCGAAAGTATTGTCGACGACTTTCTGTTTGTATTGAGCTCGAATACCTGTAGCGATTGGCTCAAGCATCTGCTTCCGAACAAACCAGTCAGCAAAGTCCAACGCGTCATCAAGATTGTAAACCTGTTTGTCCGCCGCCGCCGCACTAATGATGACTTTAGTGATACCATCATAGTCAATAGCTGGAATTGGTTCACTTTGTTCTTGCACTTCGTTAAGAGTTACCTCAATGCGCGTGAGAATTAGCTCAGGAAACATTTCTTTATAATGTTTCAAATCTTTGATTGGCTTTCCCTGCCACTGATATGCTTGGAAAACGTTGTCTGCCGCATATGGATATCCACCCGAAGCGTGATCCATACCAGCGTACCTACCGTTTTCGTATTTGTATACAAGTATCATCATGATTCGTTAGCCAGCAGCCAGACGATGTATTGTGCTGCCCGATAAGGACATTCTTCAACCCACTCTTCGATGTTTTCAATCTCTTCGTGTTCCTCTGATGAAAACTTAACAGAATCCAAGAACGCTGTTCGATCTTCAATGGTTCTCATTTGCGCTCCCTTAGGCAATTTTTATAAACTTCACCAATAATTGCTGCTCGCTCCGCAGCGCTGGTAATTACAAACGAACCATCATATACAATCCGAATAATTTCCGTAATGCCTGGGATTAAGACAGGTGCGATTTGCCCATTTTGTTTAACCAATGTCGAATACGCAGCCTCTTTCTTTACGTTATGGAGTTTGTTCTCAGACACCGCATGAACGTAAGTTGATAAAGCACCACAGTATTGAATATCCTCAGCGGTGGGCTTTGCTTGAACTGAAAAAGCAACACACAACAGCACAATAGCTAATATCTTAGGCATATCCCCTCCAAAAAACTCTCCCCTACACACCCAGTGTCTACTGTAACTTATACAGCTTGCTGTAATCTGGATCCTAGCCACCCATCCTCGGGAAGAAAATAGTTTAGTCAGTCTCGCGAAAGACCATCAGAGTTCCGTCAATCTTCTTTACTCGGATACGACCAAGCCCTGTCCTATCGAACCGTTTCGCTTGACGCAAAACATTCAATGAAACGCCGCTTGTAGCCGCAAACCCTTCTGCTGGAATTGGACTCGAACCGATAGCTGCAAAGGCTGCGTTAATCTTCGAACCCTTACGACCACGCTTCTTAGCAGGGGCCTCAACACGCGTTGAAGACTCAGCCGCCACTCGCTTACCAGGCATTTTAACAGCAACAGCGCCGGTAATATTGGTAAACGGATTGCCGTACTCTTCCACATCAATATCAACAGGCAAATTTGCTGCACCACCACCGTCGCGCAACTGTCTTGCTGTCTCAATTTCGTCTACAGGAATATCAAACGTGGCTGATGCCAATTCGTCTGACGCTTTGTAGTGATCAATAAGAGCTAGGCGTGAGCCCCACCCCAAAGTTTTATTCTTACTCATATCTTCTCCATCCTTCGCTTCTTCGTTAAGGGTAACATTACCCATTGTTGGTCTAATCATACCTGAAAGTGGTTATTATTTCAACATTATGCAAAATAATATTGCAATACTCCACCAAATAACACAACTGCTGCAGATCCGTTAAGTAACATCAGAGCTCTGTCTTTCCATACAACCGCGACCCATAACCACAACAAACACCCAAGAAGGCTCAACATCAAGTCCCATATATGGAACGCCGAGACGCCACTTGAACGCAGACTAATAGCCACAATTATAACAATACTAGCAAGCCACTTAACGTACCAGTCTGTTGTATATCGTTTATGTTGTGGTGTTGTCATTAATTGTTCGCTTGTGCTGCGACGAGCTGTAGGGCCTGACATACTTTATCAACTTCAGCGGTCCACAGTCCTACAAATTCACTTTTAGTCTTCCACTCGTGGTTTCCATAATTGGACTCGGGGTTTCCGGTCTCCTTATTGACCCACTCTTGGTACTCGATTTTGAAGGTGCCTTCACATTCGGAAAACTTATATCGAAATCCATCTTCTGCGTGTTCAATTATTGCCTCGCAGTAAAGAGTACCGTTATTCAATTCACTCATTTCAATTCCTCCAGTAATTTTTGAACCTTATCGAGGTGAGTGTTATCCTGAGGAACACCCTTGTTAACCTTGATAAACATTGCAAGTACATCCTTATACGGCACTGAATCCTCATCGAAAATTCGTTGCGAGATTAGAGTGTTTTCAAAGTTATTTTGATCGTGAAAATGAAGGTCCTTGAAATAAAGACCTTTGTACGTAAATTGGTTGGTGTAAAATTTCCAGATCGTCGTTAGTCGTTGCTGCCCATCGATGACTGCGCACGTATAATCATGAGCTTCTGGGATTTGAACCTCGTCCCCATCCAAATTAATATATGTGGTTATTTTTGTTGAGTTGTCGTGATGATATCCACCATGACGACTGAAAACAAACGATCCAATACTAATTCGATTGAAGATAGAATCTATCAAACACTCTTTGTCGACAGCGGTCCAAACATATCCACGTTGATATCTCGGATCACACACCAATCCACTATGCCCCATTAAGTGAATGAATGAACTGATACTCGATGTTGAGAGTTGTCCAGGTAGATAAGCGGCGAACATCTGTGGGCTGTCGTTGTTCGAACACTCGCGGTGCTCAACATCGAACCACCACCAAATTCCGGTGACAGTAGTTGTTTCGGGTTGTTCGCGTGTCGTGATTCGGTTGTAATCTATTCGATATGCTTTGCCATCAAACAGAATTTCTGCAATGACACAGTTATCCAAATTACCAACCTTGCACTCATCGCCGACGTTAAACAGTCGGGTAGGGTTGGGAATGATACTGGAGCTCACACAATCGAAGTCATTAAACTTATCGTGTGCTCTTTTGATGTCTTTTTCGGTAATCATTTATCTTCCTTTCAAAGGGCGCTTCCACGAAGAGACCATCCATGTTTGATTTTTGTCAATAACAATTTCATTTAAGTAAATGGCGTTATATGTCTTACCGTCGTTTTCCCTAAACAAGTCATCAAACATTTGACACGCTTCATTTTCGCTATAAAACGTTTCTGTTTTATTGTGCGCGTAGTTTGGATAACAAATAGTTACAAGATATATTTTATTCATAGATTTAAAGAGATTGCGTTGGTTTCAATCAATCCCCAGGCTGCGAGAGCAAAAAATCCCAATTTGATTACGAAATTGAACCAATCGGACTTCGACCAAATCATTCCCATAATAAGAAATACAACAACACTAACAAGTGAAAAAATCATACTAACTCCTCTGCTTCTTGTAAGTGGCGGCAAGTCTTTCTAAAGGAAAATCCCTTGCACCCGCACGAAACTCCAATGCCACCTTCTACTTGTACTGAATAAACTTCTTTGCTTCCTTGAACTTTTACTGTCTTTGAGGAAAAGTCTTTATTGGAGACAGCAACGCCATTAATTGATACAACACTCTTCATGTGAATGACACGTGTCGTAAATTTGGGTCCTGTGTTGCCTGGAGTATACTTCGTTTCATACCTCAAAGCAAGCGGAAGGAATTTGGGTGCGTGATCGGCCTTCTCAACCGTCTCAACATCACCGAATAGTGATTCTGGACCATCAGCCGGAATGCAGAATTCGAAATTAGACAACCAATCAAACGGACGAAGAACCTCAACGTTTGAGTAAGTAGTTTCTTTGAAATCACTTGTGCGATTGATGTAGTGATCGCGTGAACGAGTCACAACGGTTACAATATCGCCAATTTGTGGGGTTCTAAACATAGGGTAATTATCCTACATTTAGGGTGAAGGTCAACAGCTATTTGCTATTTTCATCCCACAAACCACGCAGTAAATCATCATCTTCGATGTAAAATACATCGTGATCGGGTGGTAGGCTCTGTTGTGAACGGTATGTGTGATTTGCATTGCTTATAAGCTGGCCTAGCCGCAAATCAGGGTGTTTTGTCCAATAGGCCTCAATCTGTTTCAATAGAGGTTTGATACGATTTGCGTCACGCATTCTAGGTGTCCTTTTTGAGTTGCTGACGAAATTGCTGCTTTTGTTTGGCGCGCTTAGCTAGCTTACCCTTCTTCGCCTCGTGGCGACCAGCACCAGAGGTTGGGGAATGCTTAGCTACAAAGTTCCGCAGTGTTATTTCGTTCAGTTTCATGATGACTCCATTATACGTAAAACGTATTTAGGGGTCAACAAGTTTATTCGAAAGTTACAAGTACGTTTACAACGGATCCTGGATTAGTTTCATCTGGTACGTTCACTGGGGTATCAACCGCAACCGAAGTTCTGTTATTGGTATCAACAACCACTAAACGAAAGATCCAATCACCAATATCAACATCGGGTACAAGTAGGTCTAGTGTTGGTGGTGCAACAGTGTTAAGCGAAACAAAATTAGCACCAAGATCGGCGCTTAAAAATACTTCAACGTGTTGGATGTTTGCTACGTCAAGTGGTTTACCACTTTCACGTGTTGTAGGTAGTTCCCAGGCTATTCTTACATTCTTCATTTACTACTCCCTTATTTCAATTTTAACAGATCGGACCGGACTTGGTCGATCGATCTTTTCTTTTTTAAATAAACCAATCAACCACCTCCACAGTAATCGTAATATTACGAGCATTGTGCCACAACGACAGCAGGTTTGACTGTTCCAGACCACGTAACTAGATTCCGATCTACAACATAGTGATCGTTGATCTTTTGTGACCCATCACATGCTGTATTGGCTGGAACTGTTCCAACGGGTAAAAGGACAAACTTATTTTCTTGTCTTATTATTGTGTACACAGTTGGATCGGTAGTAGCTAACACAGTAAGTGCGGTTGGTGTTACGGGGGTTCGTGGTTGTCCAGCAGTTGCAACCGTTTTAACAGCTATCGAAGACAAATCAGATGTTTGTCCATAGGAATTTGTGTGGGTTCCACGGAAACAATAATCGCCAATTGGACCTTCGGTTGATACAGTTGTGCTGGTTCGGTTAGCACTCACGTAGTGGGACTTGATGTTGGCAGAGTCTATATCGCCGTTTACACAAAGCGAATAGTTGATCGTTGTATAGGCGAGAGCCCCATCACCGTCAGAAACGATTTCACTGGTGTCGGTGTTGTACGTTGCGTTCGTCCAAGTTAGCAAAGCTGTGCCTGCTTGCTGGGCGTGCGCAATGGAACTCAATGCTAACAACAGTAGCACGATAGGTTTCTTCATGTCTCTATTTATAAAAAATAGGAGCGATTAGAAAAAGCCTAATAAAGACGGTAGGTTAAAACTGATCTTCTTCCGTACTATCTTTTAGTGCTGCTGTTGAGCCAGCGCCTACTGCCGTACTAATGGCGTCAAAATAACTTACACCGACTTCACGTTGATGCTTAACTGTAGTGAATCCACGTGCCTGTGCTGCAAATTCTTTCTCTTGCAACTGGCTGTACGCTAGCATTCCAGTTTCTCGATACTGTTCGGCAAAATTAAAGACAGCATAGTTAGTTGTATGGAAACCAGCAAGCGTAATGAACAACCACTTAAAGCCCAGTTTACCGAGCCCTTCTTGGAATTCAACTAGCTCGGTGTCACTCGTTAAATGAGCACCCCAATTAAACGACGGCGAGCAATTATACGCTAGTAGTTGTCCTGGATGTGCTCCACGCACTGCATCTGCAAACCGTTTGGCATCTTTGAGACAAGGCTTGCTTGTTTCACACCACACAAGATCGGCATATTCCGCAAACGCTTGACCACGCTCGCAGCCCATTTCAAGGCCGCCCGTGATTTCATAAAACCCCTCTGGAGTTCGTTTGCCTGTCATAAACTTCTTGTCGACATCATCGACATCATTTAGAAGCAACCGTGCTGCTTCAGCGTCCGTGCGAGCAACAATAACTGTATCTGTGCCTGCTACATCACTTGCTAATCGAGCGGCTGTAAGATTTCGAATTGCCTGGCTTGTTGGGATGAGTACCTTACCACCAAGGTGACCACACTTCTTTTCAGCGGCGAGCTGATCCTCAAAGTGAACAGCGGCTGCACCAGCAACGATAAGACTGCGTGTTAATTCGTATGCATTTAATGCTCCACCGAATCCGGCTTCCGCATCAGCAATAATAGGTGCGTAATAATCCTTATCACCAACACCCTCGAGTGTTTGAATTTGATCTTGTCGTGTAAAAGCAGCATTAATGTTTTCAACAACATTAGGAACACTGTTTACTGAATAAAGACTTTGATCCGGATATGTTTGTTGTGAACTGTTTGCTGCGGCTGCAACTTGCCAGCCGGATACATAAATTGCTTTTAGTCCGGCTTTGACATGCTGAACTGCTTGCTGTCCGTTATATGCGCCAAACGTTCGCACAAAATCTTCTGTGTCAAGCAACTCTCGAAACTTTGCTGCACCACGTTTTGCTAATGTATGTTCAACTTGTACACTACCTTGCAAACTTCTAACTGTTTCTTTAGTATAATTTCTACGTGTTCCCACTTGTATGTCCTTTTGTATTTTCGAATGGAAAGATAATCCAAGGTGAATCTTCTGGGATTGTTTGCCAAATATAATCTGGTTTGTACACTGAACTTTCTTTGTAATATAACGCAAACGTATTTACGAGGTGTCCACGTGAGGTGTATTCATCGACCACTTCTTTCATCGAATATCCTGAATCACAAATGTCATCAACGATAAGCAGTTTTAATAAAGGGTCAAATTTTGGAATCTTGTTGGTATGTTGGCTTTGTTCGCCCTTACCATCACCCGAAGCATAATCAATAGCTTCCATCTTTATATCACCGAGAGCGTGTGATATGATAACAGCGGGAATCATACCACCTCGAATCAAACCAATAATTAGATCTGGTTGCCAGAGTTTGAGCCATTCATTATTTTGTAGCTCACAGCACGCGTCATGTATTTCATTATATGTTGGGTGTGTTTTAATCATTATCTATACACTTATTAAATATTTCTTTTGTCATCCTTGCTGCGTCTAACGACATTTCTGCATCAGCAAGAGCATTGTGATCGCCCCTAGCATCGAACCCAACTGCTTCAAAAAGTTGATCAGATGTGAATACGTTCCAGTTAACAAACCCAATAGAACTGGTGTCAACGTGACGACTTCCAAAACTCAATTCAATTCCATGACGACGGAACAATCGTTTTAGAAACCACAAGTCAAATGTGGCTACGTTGTGACCTAGTGTACCAATTCTAACAGTTGGTCCCCAGTGTTTCATAATTAGAGTTCCAATTGCCTCAACAGCTTCTAATTCTGTAAAGCCGTTTTGTTGTAAGTGTTCTTTTGATAGACCGTGAATCTTTTGCGCTCTGCTGTCCCAGACCGACGTACCGTTCCACTGAATTTCGAGGTACATTTTTTCAATGGGTTGGAGGGTCTGTGCATTGGCAACGATAAATCCCCACGAAACAGATTGATACTCTTCGCCTGTGTCTGGATTGAATGATGGATCGTCTCGGTTGACAGCAAGTCCTGTTGTCTCACAATCCATTGCTAATATCTTTTCAAAATATCCCCTTGGTTTTCCCTGTATTGTTGCCATTATAGTACGGTTATCCCTGTATCGAGAATCCATTCAATGGCACTCTCGAGCGATGGTTGTATTGTAGTGCTGTGATATCGAATCCAAGGGCTGGGTACTCCGCTTACAATAGGAACTACAATTTTACCATGTTGGTGAGCGTATAAAATTTCCATGCTCGTGCCTGCACTTGGTTGTGTGCAGTTGGCAAGAATAATGTCACTAGTTCTCACGTCTATTTTATCCAAATCGACAATTTCACGATAGGCGATATCGGTTACATCACGATAATCCCTAATCATTGGATCTTTAATGTCAAAGTCTGTGTGGGAACAAAGAAGTAATAATTTAGCTTGGGTGCGCCAATTATTTGCTTCACTATCGTTACACATGAATATAGGACCAGCTAGGTAAATTTTAATCATTGTTGATACTCCAATTCAGTCCCAGCGTCGTGGTTATACCCACCAGAATAAACTCCAGCAGAGTCAGATGAAACAAATATGATTTGTCCTACCCTTGTTCCTGGAGCGATAAAAGCGGGTTGACTGTGAAGATTGTGCAACAAGAATCCGATATGTCCCCTGAACCCCGAATCGTACAATCCTGAGGTTAGCAATAATCCGTTTCGGGCGAGTGTTGAGCGAATAACTAGTTGAGCTGCGACCCCCTCCGGTAGATCTACGTATATGTTGGAGAGACAATCAATCATGTCCTTCCCCGGAATCGCCCACCAATCTTTCCAATCGGGATTAGATGGTGTTTCGAGCATTGAGCTCATGGATGCAACCGTAAGCTCCATTGGTCCGCCACCTCGCATTTGCTTGCCTTCTTCACTCACATATGCGTGTTCAATTGCAACGGTAAATGCTTTATCAGCAGTGAAGTCAATTGCGTTTGGTTGTACTTGTTTTTCTGGATTTGTTAAACCTGTTATCCAACCGTTCTTAATGGCGGTTTGCGGATTTATGAACATTGTGTTTCCTAACTGTTAATCACCTTTAAATAAATTTAAGGTTGAATCGATGTTGCCTTGAATATAAGACAACGTTGCAAAATCATCCGTCATTGGATAGTTAAAATCAACTTCTGTTTTTATTTTGCTTCTTAACGAAAGACTGTCAGTGTCTTCTTCGTACGGTCTTCCAAGTATTCCTGCCCACACTGGACCTGAACTATCACACGAGTCAAGAGCACCGAGATTAATTAAACTTGGAATCTCCAGACGTGGACCAGAGTTCAATCCTAAGTAATGGTGGTACTTGCTAAAATTAAAAATACCTCGTTCAATAAGAATCTGTGTCATAACGACACGAGCGTACGCTCTGTGAATGTGTGGAATTGCATTAGGAACAGCCAGAATAGACATACCGATAATATCAATCGATGGAGTTTCCGATGCCCAGATATAACCTTTAATCCAATCGTCAAGATCCCCGACTTCGGATTGTGGAACGAACATTGTTTTGAATCCAGCGTCCTTAACGGGATCAATTAGTGCTGAGGAGGCCCCAACGGTCTTTGATGCTGGCTGTCCAGGATAATCAGGAAGAACAATTGCGTCGGCTTTACATCTAATTCCCAACTCTATTAGCTTCGTTGGGTCATATGATTGACCGAGCTCGAATGCTCCGTTATCCATTATTTTAAATTCGTTACGCGATGCGTAAAAATCAGCATACACCTCGTCCACATCTACAAGATGTGCTAGTACGAGGTGCATGCTTGATTGAGAAGCATACCTTTCCAGATATGCTGTTGGTGCGATGATACAGAACTGAGGGTTCTTAGCCACGATAGCCGCGAAGCTCAGTAACGTACCAGTTTGCAATATATCCACCACCTGATGATACACGACGGTTCGCTGTACGGCGTTGACTAATGCCAATTCCCTTAACGTCTCGAACGAACTCACTGATGGAAGGATACACGTGTTTGTTACCACGTGGGCTTATTGCTACAACTGGAATCGAATTGCCACGAGCGAGCTTTGGAATATAGCTTACTGGACGGCTGTTCATTGTGTTACTCATTTTCTATTTCTCCTTTTTTTAAATCGAAGGCATTGGTGTCAGGTTAGCGCCGTGAAGTTCATATTTTAATAGTTCTTCCACGACAGTGACAATTGCTCCGTTTTCTCCATCCTCCGAAACTTCACATTTCGAAAGGTTGAATTTGCTTATTAATTCTTTTGCTAGCATCTCACAAGATTGTGAACCGAAGTTGCATAGACGGCTTGAATCATTAAAATACTTCAACCGTAGGTACTCTTGAATCTCGTGTTTAAGAACAATGAACTCGACATCACGGTCGGCATGAGATACTTTCTTGTGAGCTTTAATGTGAAAAACGTGCCGATGCAAGTCTTTCAAATAATTAACTTCAACGAGAGGGCAACCGGGCCAGTGATGTAGGCCTTCGATTTGAAGGGTGCAATACACTTCTGTAGTAATTCTTACACTTTTGGGCATTAAAATAACCTCTATTGTTGTTGTAGTTACGCTATTTTACAACAATAGAGGTTTGTTCGTCAAGGGTTTAATTAGCTGCTTCGTACTTCTTTTTCATATTGTAGAAATACGTAGTTGCGCCAGCTTTTGTCATACCAACATCATCTTGGAATGATTGAATAATATCCTTGCGGGAAAGACCATCTTTGATGGCTTGAACATACACATCGTATGCCTGATCCTGTTTAGCACCCTTTTTCTGTTTGGGTTTGCCTTCAGCATCGAGTTTAACTTCTTCGTCTTTCTTCGCGAATACCCAACTCATTTCGTTAACGAAATCGTGAGCCTTGGATGTAGCTTCCGTGTAAATTTTGCTAGGGTCGATTTCCTGACCGGACATATGAGATTGAATCGCGAGTTGGATAACATACCCAACCTGTACACGAGCGTGGTCAGAATTTTCCAGTTCTTGATACTCGCCACCAAGAAGACTTCGGAGAACTGCGCCGTAGTCATATTTGCCAGCGCGAGCTCGTTCGTTATATTCCTGAATTGCGCTGAGTGAATTGACCGGAAGATCATAAACTTCGATCATTTCAATTACATTATGCTTCGGGGGTGCATATTCGCTAAGACGCGAACCACCAACAGTTTGAATAGTCATTTTTAATGTCCTACGTGATTAATACATTCTGGGCCAAAGCCTGATTCAACAGACTCCGGAACAGTTAATTTACGACCACAACGACCACATTGGCCTTCGTGCCAAACATCAGCTCGTTCCAACACATCGTTGCGACCAGCCTGAATCATATTCCAAAACCAAGTGAATGCTTTCGCGCCCATCGACTCGGTTGTAATTCGTGAGCGGCGACCGTGATCAAACGCTCCAGTGTTTCGGATATTACCAAAATACTCAAAGTCGCTCTCATTGTCTGAGCCTGTTAAAAGAGACACAAACCAGATTGGAGCGTTTCTCGTATTCTTCTTAGGAGCGCGAATCTTAAAGGTGAATCGTGATCCCGTAGAACCCGACCTTACAGTAATTGTAGCATTACCAGCAAGAACAAAATTCTTGACATCTTCGAGCGATGTGAGCTGTCCGCGCATTTCAGAATTCATGTGAATCTCCTAAACTATAGGGTAATTATACGCGGATTTGGGGAGAAGTCAACAGTATAACTACCTGGTTTAACAGGAGATTTACAGAAATATTACGGGATTATGCGAGATTGTCCCAGTTTATAATAGACCAAAGCTGTTCGATATAGTCAGCGCGATCGTTCTTGTACTGGAGGTAATACGCGTGCTCCCACACGTCAATCACCAGTAAAGGAGTGACCGAAGGATCTGTTATCGGGGTTCCAGCATCGTGTGTGGATTGCACAGAGGGCTTGTCATCGTCCTGTTTACATATCCAAATCCAACCAGACCCAAACAGTTTAGTTGCTTGGTTTGTTATCACCTTTTTGAGACGATCGGTTGAACCCCAATGCTTGTTAATATACGCTTCAGTTTGTTCAGTCATTCCAGTCCCTACTGGCTCGTCTGGACGAAGAGAATTCCAATAAAGGTTATGGTTATACACCTGAGCGGCATTTACGAAAATTGGACTGCCTCGTCCTTCACAATATTTTTGGTTGTTAATTTTGTCCAAAGACGATTCACGAATAATCTCTTCGAGAGTCATATCTTCGTAGGCCGTATCTTTGATTAGTTTGTTAAGATTATCAACATACCCTTTGTGGTGTTTGCCATAATGATAACTGATTATCTCTTTCGAGATTACAGGCTCAAGAGCGTCTTGAGCATACGGGAGTTTCATTAGTTCGAATGTCATCTTATTCCTATTTATTACGAGCAATGGCCACTATATCTCTCTCGGACATATAGACAAGTGGTTCAATTTCGCCATCAATTTCTGTTTCAAGAATAACACCAGACCCAGGACCAACTACAACAGTGTCTCCAACCTTTACCCCCACTTCGTGGAAGGTAGGCGGCTTATTCTTTTCTTTTCTCCATTCACCAGGACCGACAGCAACTACTTCTGCGTAATCGAGTCGTTCTTCTTTAATCAAGAAAATTCCACCTTCCGATTCTGATCTCGTTTCCATCTTCAGAACAATAATACCGTGGAGCGGGTTTAGTTTTGAGTAATCCATTATCCTTTCTCAGCCAAATCTTTATCTTTCCATACGACCGAAATTGCGTTCCAAGGGTGTAATGATTCTTCGTGTGATGTTGAAATAGTCCAGTCAAATATCCTTCCTTCGTCACACCAATCTTCAAGCTCCCCAGCAACAATTCGAACTGCATCTTCACTAAACAACAAATTTGATCCGTTTAGTTCTGCAAACGCTTGTTCGTCTCTGCGCTTAACGACAACCTGAACTTCGGTTGGGATTACTTGACGGTGTAGTTCAACTAAATCTTCAATCCACACAATATTTTCTGGATCGTATTCGACTGTTGTCTTCATAATTGATCGTTGCGAATGAGCATTTGCGGCGGCGTGGCGCTTCTCTGTTGCTGTGTGAGCGAGCTCGAAGCTACACGGACACGTTGAACTGTAAACATAATCAATCGTCAAGAAAAATCGAACTTCCTTTTCTGCGCCGCGATGATACCGCCCTTCGAGAATAACGTCATACGCAATGTGACCTTCAATCTTATCAAGTGAAATCTTAGTACCATCTTCGAGTTCTTGGAAGTTACCAGTTTTAAGATCCCAAGCATTTAATGGCTTGCGAGTTCGTAGCGCTTTTTGTGTCCACGGATACCTGAACCGTAACTTACAATAGGCGTTGTTAGACTCTTGTTTCTTAGCCATCTCTTCCAGTGTATTCTTAATACCTTCGTTGGTTAGGTGGTCTTTAATCGTTTGATCCATTAACAAATACAACCGACTGAGATTTAATCCCTTTGCATACGGGTCATCAAGTGAACAATATAGAGAGGCTTGTGCCTGAAGTGTCTGAACGCCACCATCACGACGAGCTACGGTAATTGGTAGATCAACTGGAGCGATACCAACCTTTTGTATGGGTATTTTCTTACCCGGAATGATCGGATCAACCTGAGGATCGGGAAGATCATCATCGAGTGGGTAGTATTTTTGGTCATAACGAAAAAGCAAGTCGGGCATTTTGCTGCTGTAATCTGTATGATTGTATCTTCCGTTGGGTGCTTGGTGTTCGTTTTTGCTCATTCTGCTTCCAATAATTTTTTTGGTTTTGTGAAATACTCAGAAATGTGACTCAGTATTTCTTGTGTTCGATGCTCGACTTCTGACGACAATACTTTAGTAACAAACGGGCCGGTGCTTTCAAAAGTAAATGCATCAACACTAGCAGCCATTTCAACTGTTGTTGAATACATAGTGCGATCAACAAGTTTTGAGTAGTACCCATTCGCGCCACGAACCCCATCACTCTGAACTTTGAACTTACCGGCAGGTAGATAGAATATATGACTATACGTTGCTTGATAATGCATACAACGTTGATAGTACTCATCAAGCCACTTACTATACTCATTATCTTTACCAATTGCAATGAGCGCATATGTAAAGAGATCCGCATAGGTTCTTTCGGTAAACCAAATTGTGCTTGGTGATAATGCTGCTTGCTTCTCGTCAGCAAACTTACGGTTTAGAATTTCGTCTTGAAATTTAACTGTGAGCTCACGATCGTTGTTGACCTCACTCAACGTGACACCCCATTCTTCCATTATAGAACGTGATGTTTTGCGTTCAACAACCGGAAATCCTCGGTCGCGTAGTGAGTTCATGACAGTAGATTTACCTGAACCTTGACTGCCACTAATTGCAAATAACATATAGTACTCCTCTTATTATCTTTGTGAGTTTACAACAATGACCAAAATCTGTCAACTAGTGAAGTTTTTTGTAGTCAAATGTCCGTTTAGGCGAGATTTCTTTGAATGTTCCTACCTCAAAGTTATCGATTTGAGTGAGAAAGTCGAGGGCACTAGCAATGGACTCGTCATCTATAATATTAGCGTCTACCGCAATAACTACTCTATCTTCAAACACCTGAACATATTCTCCCGCTTCAATTGTTTGGAGGGGGACGTTTTGTTCTTCTGCTATATTGAGACAATGGGAATATAGTGTTATGACTTGAACAGGGGCAAATTCCTCTTCCATTGCACAGGCCTGGAATACGACATCGGGCCAAGAAATGTTATTCTTTGACTGGCTCTGGGGGGTTTTCATAAACCTGTGCCTTTTCGATAGTCAAGTTTTGCATTGCTGTTAATATCTTTGCTGCTTCAGTATTATTCTTTACTAATTTTTTATTGTAATATGTTTTCTTGTACGTTGTCTTGGCAGTATCAATTTTTGATCTGAGCTCAAGAGCAACAGTCATTCTATTACGAAGTTCGTGCTGAAGCATATCCAGCAGAGTGAGTTTTTTGCTTTCTTTCTCTACGGGAATTTCTGTCTCGTCAATATATTCTACTTGGTCTGTCATGTTAACATCTCTTTAAGTTTTCCACTCTGTTGGGCAGCGACAAGTTTGTCACAACCACCGATGTGGTTTCCGTCTATAAAAATTTGTGGCACTGTTGTAAGGCCTTTTGCCTTGGCTATCATTTCATTTCTAAGAGAAGCATTATTCGATATATCTAGGATATTGGGTGTGACACCTTCGTGGCGTAACACCAGTAGTGCTTTCTTACAGAACCCACAGGTTGGTTTAATGTATATTGTAACGGTTTTCATATTAGCTTTAATTCATCGGGAGTTTTAAGATGAATTAATCCTCTCAGTTGATTTATGCCTCTAGAAATTTGGGTTGTCATATCGTAGTGGCCTATTTGTTGTGCGTACATTAATCGTTTTTCGAGAATAACCAGATGCTCGTGTAGCTGGGACACGTTCATGGTATCCCAATCACTTGCATCAATTTGAGTAATCGGTTGTCGTGTGATAGGTGTGATGGTACCGTTAACATCTACGGGCTTGCCAACTTGGGGTTCGTCGGCGGGGAGAGGCGAGACCTTTGACACAATCGTGTTTGGTCGCAACTCTACTGGTGTTTGATTTTGGATGGCCTTTGTTGGCTCTTTTTCGTCAGACATAACGTCCTCCTTTATGGACTTATTATATCATACTAGAGCGCATAAAACAACGAACTTAGTTAGGTAGACCCTTAACCTTTAGCATCTGACCATTACCAATCGTCCATAGTTCATATGACTGAGTGTTATCTGGTGAGCGCATTTTATTAATTGGAATATCCGTTCCTGCTATAATTGCACGACGAATTTTTAGTTCTTTTTTAAAGTCATCACCAAGGTTATATTGCCATAGCTCATCAAATGTACCGTCCTCAAGTTGACGCTTGTACACCAAGTGAGCACTTGGAACAGTTCTGACGGCACCCTGATAATCTGGGTCATCCCATTCTTGTTTATCAATAGGAGCTGTGCCTGTTTCAACACCATCTACGTCACCATCATTCGGATCGTCGAGGCCATACTGATCGTCAACCGCGATGTTCTCGGAACTTTGCTCGTCTGGATTTCCTTGACCCTGTTGGGGTTGTTGATATGCTGCAGGGCGTCCCTGCTGCATTGCATCTTCTTCTGCCTGCTCTTCTTTTACTTTACCTGAGCCGCCACAAGCCTCGCAGTCACCTTTTAGTCTTGGGAAGTCCATTCCTGTGCCGTAACATACTTTACAGTCATCTTTATCTTCGCCCCGCATGCCGGTCGTAGAGAAACCTGCCTTTGCGTTTGTTTCTTCTTCCTCGTTAGACCTCGATTGAGTGAAATTGCGATAAGCGTCACCGTACAACGACTTGGAGGTTGATGCTGATCCTGTGTGCTTGCGATAAGCGTCACCGTATGTGCATGTTGATCCTGTTTCCTCTTCTTCGTAGTTGTTTACTTCAAATTCGCCCTTCGTTAGAACATTCTTGTCGTCATACGGAAGACTAATATTTCCATCTTCTTCGTCCTGGAAGTCCATGTCACGCACGTGAGACTTTCTGTTCTGGACAATTTTCCAATGATCCGTAGCTTGCCCTAGTTTGATATGGAAGTCGCGAGACCACACTGACGGGATGTCGGGACTATAGCTGTCATTCCGCACACAATTCTCTAACTCAACTATAATCGTCTTTAAGTTACTCATGCAGCTGCGCCTCCGCCAGCGCAACCACCACCAGCTGGCGCACCACCCAAAGATCCGTACATCCGCACGCCACCCTTAGACCTTGTCATTAGTTTTTTACACTGTTTACGCAACTTTGGATCTTTAATAAAGTTGCAATCCTTGTCGTTTTCGTTTAACGCGGACACGTATTGTTTAAATGTTAGTTTTGACATATCTGTATTTATATTATTGAGCAAAGACCCGCCTAATTACTCAACATAAATAACCGTACAATCGTGCACAGTTAGAGGTAAACAATGGCCACAAAACGCAGTAAGAGAGGTAATCCGATCCCACTAATTGTGGAGCCACATCCGGCTGATTATGAGGGATACCCCTTCATTACACTAATCCAATACCGCAAAGAACACACTCTAACGCTCGTTGATAACGCAAATGACAAGGTTGTTAAGGCTTATGTACTCGATATGTGTGGTCCTGCTAATGTTAATGAAGAGCTTCTTATTAGTGTTGCAAAACACTGGTATGATAATAATGGACTGTACCGCTATCCTGTTTCTTTCACCCTATCCCAGTTTGGGCTCACGGGCGAGGCCAGTAAAATCTATCGTACGTTTAACATTGAGTACATAACACGAGTGATAGGACCTTTACCGAAATTTGAAATGAAAGAAGTAAAGAGCGTTAAACGTCGACGTAGGAAACCAGTTCCTCATGGCGTTGAAGTTAAGAACAAAGTTATTAAAATCGGCTAGGATGTTGGGTTATCTATCCGAGCGAGGGTCGTCTTCGTTATGCCGTCCAGACTCTATGCCCGTCTGCAGCCTATTAAGAAGCCACTCAGCCGGATCGCCCGTGCGGCCCTTAGCAGTTCCATAAGGCATATCATTAACAAAATGATAGTACAACTTTTTATATAAGTTGTGGTGATGCATTATGTCGTCACGGTCGGTAAGCACTCGCATTAGTTGCTGTACTTCATCGCGACTAAGTTTAGATAGCAAGTCTTTAGGAATAAATTTATTTAGACTTTCGAAAATCACATTCTCGCGCAGGTCACTTAGCAGGGAATAACTTTCAAGGGGCGCATGAAGCTTCTTTTGCTCATCGGCTCCAACATCCCTTTTGCGTTTGTTTCCTTTTCCACCGTCCAGATCTTCTTCGTCGTCACCAAATTCTGTATCAAGTTCGTCTTCATCGCCAAAGCTAAAATCGTCCTCACCATCACCTTCATCACCAAAACTAAAAGCATCACCCTCGCCACCATCATCGCCAAATCCTAGCTCAAGGTCATTTCCTTCTGGCTCAGCTGCATCTGCTGCCTTATTCTCACCATAGGCTGCTTTTTGACCATCGTCGGTTAGTTGACCGTCCTGAGTGGCTAGGTTTTGATTGACCAGAACTTCGTGACCGGCGTCAGTAAGGTGTGCACCTTCGCTATCGAGACTTATTAGCCCCATTTTTTCAAGCATGTCGCGGGCCGCTGCTAGATTTGGAGTGTCGGATATATCCGCACTTGCGAGCTGAGGAGTTGCAGCCGATATGATTTTTGCCAACACTGCCTTTTGATTGGCTGTTGGGTGTGTTACCGGTACAATTTTTCTTTCTAGTATTGGATTTCTCATGTAGTTATTTATAAAACTACAATATACCACCTTTAATTAAATGCAGCTGAAGCACAATATTGAGCGCATACGATATGGCATGACCCTTCTTGAAGTAATACTTACCGTCTTCTGGCTTACGGTATAACTCGGTCCTAATCAGCTGTTTTTCTTTCAAATATGCGTCAACTAGGTGTCGTTTGCCTGGCCGCATAAGTGCAATGCAATCAGCCAGATCTTCTACTGACTTCGGTACAAGTCGCGAGATGAGTTCGTATTGCTTGTGGATTTGGAATAGTTTAGGAACGATATCTGGTCGCATTAATAGCGACCAATCAGGCTCACGCTTCAATAGCTCTCGTATTTCGTGCTTTGTTTCAAATACATCCAGTAATGACAGATGAAGAAAATCAACCTTGAAATATCCCACTTCTTCGGCTTGTTCGTATGGAATAGCGGCGAGTCCAGTCATAGAATCGATGGGAATGTTTTGGAAGTACACCCCAACGTTGTGCTTTACGAGCTCATTGTTTTTGATCATCGACGCACGCGTAACGTCAAATAATTCAAGGGGGTCAAAGTCAGTCTTTAAGTCGAGATCTATATCCATAGCAGGACATTATATATCTAAACGATAATAATTTCAATGTTCCTTCTATAATTAGAAGGATTTAGTAGTTCCGCCACACCTTTTCCGGAGATCGCATTATGTTTGCCTCGTCATTGTGATGTACTTGCATAGAATAACTTTTACGCACGCCGCCCGAGTTGTTTGTTTCGACATAGTGAGTTGTAAGCGGAGGAATAACAATAATTTCTCCCACGGTTGGCTCGCGTCGAACACCATTAATCCAAAGCGCGGCAGCTGGTGTTCCCACTTCAACATAATACACAGCAACGTATCCATTGTGTTCGTGTGCGTGCCAATCCTCACCGTCCGCTATATGCATCAGCCACGTTCGCATCCACTTTTCGCCAGGCACAGGGATAGCCGCCCGCATAATCGTATGTAGTTCGTCTATATTTGGGCCAACGTCGAAGTCGTCGCCAGATGTAATAAAATATTCTTTCATTATGGGGTAATGTCCACGTCACCGCCATAGTAACCTGTTGCGACAATGTTAGTCCCCGCCGCGTCGGTTGCGATTTCAACTTTTATTGATCCTACGCGAGTGCCGAAAGAAGCTGTCCATGTCCATATTACATCAGATGTTGATGGGTGCCACGTGTTAAGAGAATTACTGGATCCGTTTGGAGCTGAGCCTGTGCTTGCTGTTCCCCGAAACCAATAGCTGCGTGTATATGTGTTTGGGATAACCCACTGTGTGGCTGACTGGAATTGGAACGTACCTCCAAAGTCTAATTTATCGACCGTGCCGTCCGAACGAAAATACCACGTCGCGGTAACAGTCCCTGGTGGGATATCGGCGTCATATGTATAGTTGGGCGAGACTAACGTACCAGAAAGTGTAACAACCTCTGTGATCGGTGTGTTGAAGTTTGTTGAGGCAGATGCCCCCATCATTATTGTCATAATATTGTTCTATTTAGGTGTGGGATATCAGTAAATTGATCACCACCAATTCTATTTAGAAGCCATCTAAGTTCGTCTTCAAACTGTGAATATAGTAAAGGGTGTGTTACTTGCTCGCCATCAACAAAAAGCCAATCAGATTGTGGCCTATGCATAATTTCAAGCTCCGAAGACGGCCGACTATCGATATCTCGGGCAAATTGCTCCAGTGAGTACCCTTCTCGGCTACGAGCACAATGGTGATACGCGGATACAAATCGCTCTTCGGACTGTCTCACAAACGCATAACAATCATATTGTTTAATTTCCTGGAGAGACAAAATATTGAATTTGATTAAATCAATTGGTCTTGCATGAACCCAATTTGGCCGAATTCTCTTTTCGACGTCAAACAGATTAATAGAGGGAAGCTGGGGATCTCGCACCCCCGTAAGAACATCTTGATCAAAATCAAATACTCCCGATTGCCTCAACACAACCTCGGCTGTAGTACCGCCTGTTTTAGGTATATGGAAGAATATGAATTTTAGATTATGTGAGAGTATCAAAATGTCACAGGCCCAGCGGGTCAATGTCCATAGGTTAAAATACACGATTCGATCATATCCCACAATTCTTCATCGGTAGATTCGGGGGCAACACAGTTACCCGTTAAGTATGATTCATTTACAATTATTTGTGTGTGTTGTTGTGCTGTTGGTTGTTGTTGAATGTGTGTAATTACTGGTCCCAACGACACGAGCTCAAATTTATGAAATACAGTATGTGGTAGGGAATAAGAATCACCTTCTTTCGTTACATGCTCAAGTATTTTCTTCACTCGTAAATTTTGGCGGACTACTTCGTGGGATTCACAACCACCTTTTCCACAAAGATACGCACAATTAATATTTAATAACATTAAATCACTTGAAGGGTCTTCACCATCAATTGTGTAGATGTGGTTTTTTACCGTGCCTTTAATTACCGTAGATTTGTACGGTCTTTTGTGACTGTGCAGGTCATCTATTAGTCTTGGTGCTTCTGACGTATAAAAATGATAATGATCATGCGTATTGAGAGACAGACCCGCGATACCTGAACCCCCACAAAATATACTTACGTGATTTTTTCTTAGATAATCAATGTCCATACATTATTATAACAATAGTATGGAAATTTGTCAATGCTTACGACATTCTACGCAATTGTGAAAATCTATCTTCTTGTGTGACTACGCCATTGTTTGCCGCATTATATAATTCATTAAGTGCTGTTATTGCATCAAACAAATCTTGTGCTTTAGATAGTTCTAATGCATTAGCTTGTGTCTCATATACCAAACCTGCTGCTGGAGTTTCTTGAACTGTAATGTCTGTGCCGTCATTATATGTAGTACCAGCAATGCTAATCGAAGGATTAGTTACTGCACCAGCAACAACATCATATGTGAGTTCAGCAGTACCGTCACCACCACCAGCCGTTAGCACCAGCAATAGCGTGAAGCCTGTGCCATCAGTGTAGCCTGTACCTGCTGCGGTAACCGTAGGATTAGTTACTGCGCCAGCAACAACATCAACCGTGATCACGGCCTGTGTTCCTTGAGTGCTACGTGATGACCAATCTTCATAGAAAAGTTGATCTGCGAGACCCTGAACTGTACCACCTGTATATGTATATAGTTCTTGTAATTCGCTATACGCAGTTTTACTTGCGTCCAATGCTGCGATCATTTGGTCACAGATGCGAGATGCTAGTTCGCTAACACCTTCATTTCCAAAGACTGGATTTTGGTTCCGTCTCCAACGTTTTTCGCTTGTATGTCCTGCCATTTTAAACTCCTAAATTATATATCTTATTTATCAAGTTAAAGGCTATTCGTCCATAGCCTTCATTCGTTCGCGCCTGAGTGCAACCATCTTGGTCGCGAAATCTGCACATTCTTCTAGGGTCGGCTTAGTCGCGTTTTCTCTGTGATATCCCGGATGCATAGACCATCCGGCTTGTTGTGAAAAATATGCATCCCAAGCAGCTTGTTCTTCTTTTGTGTAAGTCATTGTGAGTCTCCTAAATCCATAGCCTTCATTCGTTCGCGCCTGATTGCAACCATTTTAGTCGCCATATCTGCACATTCTTCTAGGGTCGGTCTCGTTCCGTCTTCTCTGTAAAAGCTTGAGCCTGGATGCAGCGTCCATCCGGCTTGTTGTGAAAAATATGCATCCCAAGCAGCTTGTTCTTCTTTTGTGTAAGTCATTGTGAGTTATCTCTTATATATTTTCCAGTAATTCCCAAAATCCTCATAGGGTTCTAGTACATATTTTGTAGGCACGGCACGTGCCCCGTTTAATAATTTATCAAGTGGATTGTTTGGCATGTTGTCGTGTCGCGGACTTACTTCTATTATCTTACCACCAATATGTTCTACAAGCATGTGCTTAGATATTCCTCGAAACTGTTCTGGTAATTCAGGAAGCGAAATAGGTGGTCTGTGTTGTATGATTATTTCGCCATCATGGAAATAGCCACCACACTCATAAAAAGGAACATCATCAGTGAAGTTTGTAAAGGCGTGCCATCCTTCAAACCACTCACACCAAAAATAACCAGGTCTGTGTTCTGGTTGGGCGACGCCTTTTTGAGTTGGTTTTGCATGAAATTTAAGAAAGCCGCCAATACCAAGTCCAGCACAATTCATAATCGGACGTACACAATAAAATCCTGGCTTGGTGATTGGAGTGCCCGATGGCCCACAATTGTATCCGAGTATCTCGGCTACCGTTAGCTTATTATATATCCAGCGATGTTCTTGCGGGCATAGTGGATATGAATATCTATCATCTATATTTTTATCAAGTTCCATCATTGTGTTAGTTTCCATTCGTGCATATTTTGTAATTCTTCATAGCTATACATGTCTGTCTTTAGATCATAAATGCGTTTCATTTCACTTATGCCGTATTCAACAAACTCGGGTGGTTCCCATCCTGGATTAATCTTTTTATAATCATTAACGGTTGACGGTCTAGCATCTTCGGACATATGCCTTGGGCCTATGTCTATAATTGTATCACCTATTGTTTCGATAAGCATATAGCGAGATATTCCTTTTAACTGTTCGGGCATTTCCATTAGCTTACTAGGATGCACCTCTACAAAAGTCTCTACACCTGTATGTTTATTAAATGTTGCTGTTCTTTGTGCAGCAACACATTTGTCATTTATAAATTCCGACCACATTCTTAGTCCGTCGTCCCACGGTGTCCAACAATAGCCAGGCAAATCTCTAATTATATGTCCTGTTTTCTTTACTTCTACTTTGCGAAATCCACCTTTCGCCATACCCAATACATTTATGATAGGTCTTACGCAATACGTTCCTGCGGGCATTGGGGTTCCTGTTGGTCCTGCTGGCTTATACCCAAGCCGCTTACAAATTTCTAACTTATTAAAAATCCAACGATCCTCTTCATCTACTTGAAAATAAAGCTCGTAGTCTTTTGAATATGGAGGAAATACTTTCATTATGTTCCCACACAGTCCAACTGGACAGTATGTGATGCTACAGCACTACCCGAGCCCGTTGCACGAATTTCTATTGTGCCGTCGTGTGTTGTTGTTCCTGTTACAGGCGATTTTGCTGTGCCGTTGCCACGCCCTACTCCCCAGCATCCATCTC